>Ga0114978_10004735_pt1 | contig 10959 bp, 10 predicted proteins | sample S_140212_EF_Meta_FD_87027 | JGI IMG/M metagenome (GOLD analysis project Ga0114978, IMG submission 87027) | Freshwater microbial communities from Lake Simoncouche, Canada to study carbon cycling - S_140212_EF_MetaG | ecosystem: Environmental > Aquatic > Freshwater > Lake | place: Lake...
ATTCACCATTCTTACCAGTTGTCGAGGATCTTGTCTGCTCAAAAGCTCGCTGACGATGTGCGATCCGCGTTTCCCCTGACTCCTGGTCCCTCGCGATTCCTGGGCCCTCGCTCATTCTTCCAGGTCGTACCGGTGACAACCGCTTCTTCGCAATCCGCTTCCATTCTGACAACCCCTGATTGGCCCGATCGAACACTCATGGTAGTCTGACGATTTTTAGATCAACAGCGAAAACCGAAAAAAGTCAGGATTCCGCTTTCCAGTGGAACGGCAGAACTGACCAGGAGCATCAGGATGGATCTGCATTTGACCGGAAAAGTTGCCATTGTTACCGGGGGCGCAAGTGGAATTGGACTCGCCTGCGCTACAGAACTGGCGCGCGAGGGTTGCTCGGTCGCCCTCTGGGATGCTTCGCCACAGGTGAGCGATGCCGCGGCAAAAATTGCAACGCAGCAAGGGGTTTCGACCTGTGGGATCTCGGTGGATGTCCGTCGAATTGACGAAATCGCAGCGGCTACAGCCCGAACCGAAATCACATTCGGGCCGATCGCGGTGGTAGTTCATGCCGCCGCAGTGAGTTCCGGGAAGTTTGGCTTTCCGTTCACAAACCTGGCTCCGGCGGACTGGCAACGGGTATTGGATGTGAACATCCTGGGGATGGTCAATCTGGCGCATGTGGTTGCACCGGGAATGCTGGCGAGGCGACAAGGGTCGCTGGTCTTTATCGCCTCCGTCGCGGGCCAGATCGGTTCCCAAACTGATCCGCCGTACAGTGCCAGCAAGGCGGCAAACATCAACTTTGCTCAATGCCTGGCAAAAGACTTGGCCTCGGCTGGCGTTCGAGTCAACACGGTTTGTCCTGGAATGGTGCAAACCCCCTTGAATCGGTCGGTTTGGCAAGCCTGGAACGACCAGCAACCGGACGACCGTCGCCGCAGCTATGAGGACTGGGCCAACGAGAAAATTCGAAACGTCATTCCGCTGGGGAGATGGCAACGGCCTGAAGATGTCGCCAATCTGGTGACGTTTCTTTCCTCGGACCGCGCATCAGAAATGACGGGGCAAACCATCAATGTTGATGGGGGATTCGTCATGCATTGGTAACCCGACCGGTGAAGAAGTTATGATTGACCACACACGAATCGTGTTGAAATCGAGTTACCTCTGAGAGAGAGTTGTCATGAGTGCCGAATCGCGAATCGCCGAACTGAGGTTGGAACTCCCCCCCGCTCCCAAACCGGGAGGGATTTATCACCCGGTACTGATTGTCGGGAATCTGGCCATTGTTTCCGGGCACGGGCCATTACGAACCGATGGGACGATCATTACGGGAAAAGTCGGTGACACCATGACAGAAGCCGAAGCCCATCAAGCCGCACGGCAAGTGGGCCTGACGATGCTGGCGACACTGCGTCGGGAACTGGGATCGCTGGACCGCATTCATCGCCTGGTCAAAACCCTGGGGATGGTCAATGCGACGCCAGACTTCGGGAATCACCCCCAGGTCATCAACGGATTCAGCAATCTGATGGTCGAAATCTGGGGTGAAACAAATGGCAAAGGGGCGCGAAGTGCCGTTGGCATGGGGTCGCTCCCCTCGAACATCCCGGTTGAAGTGGAAACGATTTTCGAATTGGTTGCCTGAGAATTTTCAGATCTTGATAGGGGGATTCACTGACAGGGCCAGAACCAGGCAAATGCGGGATGGCACCACTTATTAGCAATCGGCGGTGGTGTGCTGACGGCGGTGGTCAACTGACTCCCCCCCCGGAAATGCCGAGGATGCTCGGCAGAGATCGATCCTTTTGACGAGGGGTGCAGTGCGGTGACTTACCCCTCGTCAAAAATTCCTCGCGATGAACATGATCGCTGGTGGCATGATCGCTCATGGCTGCGGTTCGCGAATCTCAAAAATGGCATTGGGGGTGCAGTCTTTGTAGCGATAACCCCCATCAACCGGGAGAACGGTTGCGGTGATGTAGTCTGCCTGATCGGACACGAGAAAGGCCGCAGCATGACCAATATCATCTGGTAAACCCAACCGCCCCAAAGGGAGTTTTTTTCCGGCTTCGGCCATCGTTTCGTCGGTAAATGCCACATGCTCACCTGGGGTATCAATCCAGCCGGGTTCGATGGCGTTGACATTGATTCGGTACGGTGAGAGTTCAACGGCGATGGAACGCATCATGTGGTTGAGGCCTGCTTTGGCGGCGCCGTAAGCCGCACACAAGCTGATCGGCAATTCCGCCTGCACACTCGTGATAAAGACAATCTTTCCCCGCGCGCCACGGGCAACCAGGTGGCGAGCCACCAGCTGACTCATGTGAAAACCACTGGTGAGGGTTCCGTTAATCGTCTTCTCAAACTCGTCAGCGGGATAATCCAAAAACTTCCCACGACGACTGTAGGCAGGGTTACTGATCAGGATGTCGATTCGCCCCATGGCGTTGAGTGCTTTTTCGACCAGTTCTTCGCATCCTGTTCGGGAAAAGACGTCCGCCTCGATTGCGAGGCATGTTCGCCCGATCGCTCGAATCTGGGCAGCGGTTGCTTCGAGCTCGGTGCTACCGGGCCGATCATTCAGGATGATATCCGCACCATTTTTGGCGAGTTGCATGGCACAACCCATGCCGATTCCACGTCCAGCTCCTGTCACGAGAGCGATTTTTCCAGCCAGATTCATTGCCATCATTCCTGTCGTAAGGTCCTGTCAAATCGATTCCATTGCCAGGCGGCTTCCCGCGTCAAACTGCGTCCTACTGGGCGGATTCCGGTTTGGCCTGAGCCCCAGATCCTCCAGCCTCACGAAAAGTCCCACTTCCAGCAGATTGGTATTCAGCAGATTGGTCAGAGTCTGCGGTTTTGTCAACGATTGAACGGACCAACGACGGTGGGATTGCGGTTACAGGATCGCAATTGGGGGGATGGCAATCCGATGAGATTGGTCCAGTTTCTGGGTGGCCTGCTGGGTATTGTTGATCGATCGCATAAGATATTGATCGTGACGGCCCCCCAAAAAACACGCAGAGACAAAACACGTGGCGACCAGGAACAGAAGATCATGATAAGACTTCGAGCGATCTCTCGATACCTGCTGGCAAGTCTGATGGTTTTTGCCGGGGTGATGCACTTTGTACGGGCGGATTTCTTTTTGAAAGTGATGCCCCCCTACCTTCCCTGTCATCTGGAATTGGTTTATCTCAGCGGCGTCTGTGAAGCGGTCTTGGGGCTGTTGCTTCTTACACCCCGGTATCGTCGACTGGCGAGTTGGGGGATCATCGCCTTGTTAATCGCGGTCTTCCCAGTCAATCTTCACGTGTTCCAGCATCAGGAACTGATTCCGGCGCCACCGATCGTCCACTGGTTGCGATTGCCGTTACAGGGGATCTTGATTTTGATGGCGTATGGTCAATTGCCACAGACCAAAACCACCTCCACGACCACCGGTTCGTAGCTCGGCCCGATTTTCAGCAGGCAAATAATCGACGATTAATCGATGGTTTTCGTGGTCTGCAGGATTTTTCCCGGATTCGCGTTGGCTTGAAATCTCCAAAAGAACCGCAAAAACAGGAAAGGGCTTTGTGAAAAATAAGATTCAGTTTTCCACCGTTTCCGAGAACCGAGTGAATTGCCGAGTCAGCGACTTGTCCCTAAAATTCCCTCGCCAAATCGGCACGTTTGCCCGGAAAAGAATAAAGAGGCCCTTACGATGATCCCCAAGTCCGAATTAATTGAAATGTTCGAGGCGATTGCTGAGCAAACCGACTGGGACATGACCGGTGAAATGCTCTGGGGTTATTTTTTCACCGATGATGACCAAGGGAAACTTCATGCTTTGGCCGACCGACTTTCGAGTCAGGGCTATCAGTTCGTCGAGATTTCCGAGGGGGACGAATCCGACGACCCCTTGACGTTGCAAGTTGAGAAAATCGAAATTCATACCCCCGACACGCTTTTTGTTCGCAATCAAGAGCTCGCGGCGATTGCAGAAGAAATGAAGGTTGGTTCTTATGATGGGATGGACGTCGGGTCCCTGGATGATGGTGACGACGACTTCGATGAGGAAGACGAAGAGGATGAAGACGAAGAGGATGAAGACGAAGACAAGTGAACGTTGATTGTGCTTCGACTTGATGTCAGCGAGAATGCTGCCAAGCTTGGACTCGGAATCACCACGAGAATCGGATCTCGCCGTCGAAGCAATTTGCCCGGCGAGATTTGTCTCTCGGGTACGGGCTAACGCCTATTTGTTAAAGGCGAACGCCTGTTTCCTGGATTCAGCGCCATTCAGAATGGAAGCACAATCATGAAACGTTTCAGATTCCTCCTTGCCGTTGGTTCGTTGGTCGCCGTTGCTGGTTTTGCCGGTTTTCATTTCTGGAATTCCGGCGGGGTAACTCCCGCCCTCGCCAAGGTGGAAGCTGCGGGCCCCCGCGATCATCTGACAATCACCGAAGAAAAATATGTCGCCGCTCGTCTGGAAGCGGCGTCGCCCATGCGGCGTGAACTACGGTCACTGCGAATTGTTCCCGGTCGGATTGAGTACAATTCCACGCGACACGTTGAGGTCAAATCACCGTTTGATGGCTTGATCCGACGAATCGACATCAAAGTGGGGGATCGGGTTACCGAAGGGCAGGTCATGGCGGTCGTAGACAGCCCTGAATTGGGTGAAGGACGCGCCGATGTCCTGCTCAGGGAAACCGACCTGCAGCAGGCGTTCAACGAGCACGAGTGGTGGCATTCGATTCAGGCAAATCTCGATGAACTGCTCGCGCGGCTCAAACGTCCTCAGGAAATTCAGCAACTGGAAAAAGAATTCTCTGATAAATTGCTCGGAGATTATCGTCAGCAGGTGTTGACCGCTTATTCACGGATGCGACTTGCGGAAAAACTGAGTACCAATGTCAAATCGGCGGGAGAAGCAGGAGTCAGTATCCGCACCGTTCTGGAGCTTGGCTCTGCTCGTGATACGACGACGGCGGAATACGCGGCGGCCTGTGAACAGGCGACGTTTGATGTCAAACAAAAGCACCTCAAAGCGGAATCGGCGATGAAGAACGCCGAACGACGACTCGCCGTTGCCAAGCAGCGACTCAGTCTTTTGGTAAACCAACCGTATGAAGCCGTCGACGATCTCGGGAATTCAGAAAATTTGAGTATCTGGCCGGTGAAGGCTCCGTTTACCGCGACGGTCGAAGAAATTCTGCTGGCCCCTAAAGAGCGTGTCCAGACAGCACAGGCATTGTTTCAACTGGCGGATACCTCCCGACTATGGGTTCAGGCTCAGATTCGTGAAAAAGACTGGTCGGCTTTAGCGATTGTCCCCGGACAAACCGTCTCGGTGCAGACTCCCGCTCTGCCTGGCGAAACCTTATCTGCGACGATTTCCTTTGTCGGCAGAACTGTGGCGATGGAAACGCGAGCGGTCCCATTAACGGCCGAAATTGAGAATCCGAATGGGTTGTTGCGTCCCGGTATGATTGTTCGCGTGTTGATCCCTGATGGACCCGCTCGGGAATGCCTGACGCTGCCACAATCTGCGGTGACCTCAAATGATGGAAGAACCTTTGTGTTCGTAGAAACCGGTCCACGTGAATATCATCTCCGAGATGTCACCGTTGGGCTGCAAGTCGAACCGTGGGTGGAAATCGTGTCCGGGGTTCAACCGGGTGACCGAGTTGTGACGGCAGGGGCCGCGATCCTGAAGGCCGAATTCCTGCTGGAAGCGGAAGATTAAGACGCAAAAAACAAGCAAGAACAAGCGATCCGTCGCCAACCGATCCCTCGGAACAGGGCCTCTTCGGGTAAGCGTCTCAGAGGTTGAGATTGAATCACCCTGCCGTCGTCTCACTCGTTGGCTGTCCCTGTGTGGCGAGCAATTCCCGCTTTTCTTCCGCAGCACTCAGGCGAAGATAGAACGGGACCGCGCGCCAGAAATCCGTGTCCGGTGTTGGGGGTTGGCCGATCCCTTGAGTGATTTGATCAAGTCCAAGCTTTGCGATCACTGCGGCCCGAGGCCTATGGACTTCCGGGTCATCGAGCGATCTAAGTCGAGCTCCCCCCAGTGCCAGCTTTTTCAGGCCAGGGCCGATCATGAGATCAGAATCCGACTGCAGGGCGAGCAAATTGGGGCTGGAAATAATCTGAATCGGAGCAACTTGTTGCCAGCGTGACGATCCTTCTCGGTGATATTCACCAACAAAAAATTCATCCCTTTGGGCGTCTTCGATCACCCGCAATCGACGGATCTCATCAGGGGCATTGGTGGCAATCGCGGCAAAGGTATCGACTGAGGCGAATTGGGATCCTGTGGCGTAGGCAAACGTTTTGGCGCAGACCATTCCCACACGTAGGCCTGTGAAGCTGCCAGGACCTTTGCTGACAGCAACCAACCTCACTTCGGCGGGCTGGATCCCATGCGATTTCAAGAGTTCGCCGATTTCGAATACCAAGGCCTGCGCATGGCGGCGGCCTACCTGATTTAGATGACGAACTTCCAGCAGTCGCTCGTGATCAACGAGTGCCACCGATCCTTCCAGACCACTGGTTTCAATCCCAAGAACAATCATGAATACCCGGTCCCTCTTTTGTTCAAGACTTCAAAGCGTAGAGAATACACAATTCGGGGGCCATCGAGCGAGTCCTCGGATCCCCCGTCGATTTTTAGTTGACCGAAACCCTTTTCACTTTTTGGCTTGAGGGAATTGGAAGCAAAGGTACTGAATTGACCTTGTGCCCTATGATTTGCGATTCTACGAATCTCTTCATCTTCTCGGTGCTGACGCCGGGAGTTGCTGGAAAATATGAAATCTGATTCTTGGAAGGGGGTGACGCATGGCGTTTCGTAAAGGGGGCTGCTGGACAATTCTGCTGATCGCGGGAATTTTGGTACCGATTTGCTCGGGGCAAGAGGACCCTGCTGAATCCCAGACATCTCCGGAAAAGATTTCGGCTAGCGCCCCCCCTGGTTCGCTGACACCCGGCAACCATACGCGCACATTGATGATGGGGAAGCAAAAACGGACCTACCTGGTTCATGTGCCGGTGGGATACGATCCTACTGTCCCCGCTCCCGTGGTGCTGGCACTTCATGGTGCTGCCATGAATGGCTCGATGATGGTCTGGTTTTCTGGACTGAATAAAACCTCGGACGCCCATGGTTTTATTGTGGTTTATCCGAGCGGTACCGGGACCGGGCCCTTCCTGGCCTGGAACGCGGGAGGATTCACTGGACGCATGAATGAAGGGCGACCGGATGATGTGGCCTTCATTGGGGAACTCCTTGATGAATTAGAGACACTCCTCTCTGTCGATGATCAGCGAGTTTATGCCTGTGGGATGAGTAACGGTGGAATGATGTGTTATCGCTTGGCACTCGAGCTTTCTGAGCGGATTGCTGCGATTGCTCCGGTCGCCGGAACGATGGCGATTGCCGAAAGCGAGCTCAAACGAGCCGTTCCGGTCATCCACTTCCATGGAACGAAAGACACGATTGTTCCTTATGGTGTTCCCAAGGGAAAATCCCCTCCGTTCATGACGCTCAAGGGGGTTGATGACACCATCCAGACTTGGGTCCGCTTGAACGCCTGTCAGACGGATGGGGTCGTCGACATGCTTTCTAAAGAGGGAGATAAAACTCAGGTGACGCGTACGACCTATCCTGAGGGGAAAGAAGGAGCCGAAGTCGTGCTAGTGGCGATCGAGGGGGGCGGACATACCTGGCCAGGCCAGCCGCCGCCGGTTGGGTTCATTGGCAAGTCGGCGAAGAATATCTCGGCAAATGAATTGATTTGGGAGTTTTTTCTCAAGCATCCTCTGAGGTAGAAAACGACTGGCTGCAAAAAAAGTGGAATTTTTTGCCGGCCAAACTACAATCGTTTGGTTAGGCATTGCTGAACATGGTCACGAGTTACGTTTCGTGCTGCCTTGGGGTGATATTACCTACCATACCGTGATGCCATGATTCACCTCTCCCCGATTTAAGGTTCGATTGTCATGCTGAAAATGAGTCTTCGTAGCCGTTTGATTCTTTCGCTCGTCGTAGGTGCTGCCTTGCCAGGTCTGTCCGGACTGGCTGAAGCAGGCCGTTGTAATGCATCAAGAATGCAACCTGCCGTCCGGTACTATCAACCACAGGCTGCTCATGCCGTTCAGCCCGTCGCCTATTTCTCACAACCGACCGTGATTCATCAAGTGGCTCCACTCGCATTCGCCGCTGCACCTCCTATCACGCAGTTGGCCCCAGCGGTTGTGGCCGCTGCTCCAGCAGACATTGTTGACACGGCCGTTGCCGCGAAGTTCTCGACACTCGTCGCTGCAGTGAAGGCCGCCGGTTTAGTAGAAACCCTCAAGGGTAAAGGCCCCTTCACTGTCTTCGCTCCGACCGATGAAGCCTTTGCCAAGCTACCCAAAGAGACCCTCGAAAGCTTGCTCAAGCCTGAGAACAAGGACAAGCTTGCCGCCATTCTGACTTACCATGTGGTTGCTGGCAAAGTAACTGCCGCTGACGTGGTCAAGCTGACCGAAGCCAAAACAGTGAATGGCAAGTCTGTCAAAATCACGGTGGAAAATGGCGTGGTTAAAATCGATGGTGCGAAAGTGACGAAAACCGATGTCACTTGCTCGAATGGTGTGATTCACATCATCGATACCGTTATTATTCCGAAATAGTATTCCTCGTCTGATAGACGATCTGAACGATTGCACGGATGAAGTTTAAGGTATGACAGCAGGGTCAATGACCGTGCTGTCATACCTTTTTTACATCCCCCCCCACCCGCAAACATGGGTGTAACTAAAAACTTAGTGCACAAAGCTCCAAGATTTGACTCTGCAGCAAACATGACGACTTCGGTCTCAGATCCGTCCACCCTGAAGGCCATTGCGGTCAGGCTGATCAGCCTGCTGGGTCTCTATTCGGCGTCCTGGATCCCTGCTCACAGCAGCGTTCATCCATGTTCATTGAGTACGGCAGTTGTGTCGTGAATGAGACCCTTCTCAATAAATACGAGATTCTGAAACACGAATCATGCGAACAGGAATAGAAAACTTGGCAAGAAACTGAAAACGGAATTTTCACTGCCGCCCGCAGGGTCTGTTGTTGAACCCAAACCCGTTGGTCGAACGTGTCGAGGATAAATCCGCCCCCATCCTAAAAAGACGAGTCATCAACCTCGGCAAAACCCATTGATGCCGGATGCGGCACGGTGTCGTAAGTCCCTTGGATCCGCGCAAGGCTTGGCTCGGTCGCTGAGTTAAATTGGGGTTGCTGCAGAATGTCCCTGGCTTTTAGAATTTCGTTGTGAACCACGGGAAAAGAAGGGATCTGAGCATCCCATTCAAGCAAGATCGAAACCCCCTCGGTCAACTCGTAAGCCATTCGAAACAGGTTCCAGACCGGATCGATCACCGGACCATCATGCGTGTCAATCAGGTGGGTGCCACAGTTCGTATGCCCTGCTAAATGCATTTGCACCACTCGTTCGCAGGGGATTCGTCGCAGATAGTCCACCGCGTCAAAGTCATGATTTCGCGCCGAGACGTACACATTATTGACATCGAGCAGTAAGCCACAATTCGCTTCCACGGCAAGTCGCGCGATAAACTCGGCTTCAGTCAGGGTCGACGCGGCAAAGGTGATATAGCTGCTGGGATTCTCAAGCACTAACGGGCGTTCCAGGAAATCCTGAACAATCCGGACGCGGTCAATCACATGCCTCAGTGATCCTTCGTTGTAGGGGAGTGGCAACAGATCGTGCGTATTGATCCCGGCGATCCCAGTCCAGCAAATGTGATCCGAAACCCATCGAGCCTTGACAGCCAGCGCGAGTTGTTTCAGCTTTCGCAGGTATTCCCAGTCCAGCGGTTCCGTGCTACCAATTGATAAAGAAACCCCATGCATCACAATCGGATAGCGTTCGGCAATCTGGTCGAGCACGTACCGAGGTCGGCCTTGCGAGTCCATGAAGTTCTCAGAGATCACCTCGAACCAGTCCACGGCCGGTTGCTGTTTGAGAATATGATCAAAATGAATCGTTCTCAGACCGATTCCCAGACCGAGATTTTCGTACCCGAGTCGACTGGTCATGATTCCTCCTTCGCCCGTCCGGCCCGCGTGGTCGTGATCCAGACGAAGACGCGACCTGCCTCGTCTTGCCAAAGTTCTCGGGTTAATCGTTTGGGAATCACGAGTTGCCGCAGTGCCAGACTCCACGTCGTCATCTTACGAGGGAACGAAACTTTGATTTTTTCCAGATCAATTTTTTTGGCGTCTAACTCGGCATGATCGATGAGAATTGGCGTTTCCGCCAGTTTTGAAATGGCGACCAGGACATCGGAAAGCTCGACATCCGTCAATTCGATCGGGGCCATCGCATAGAGTTTCGGTGCCGCCTTGAAAGTGGCTCGCTGGACTGGCCAGCCAATCGGCCATTGTTCGAGATTGGAATTCCGGGGCTCAATCAGTAATTCGATATTTCCCGCCGGGGTCCGGTTGGGGCGAAATCCCAAGGCATTGTCGCTGAGTGAAAGTGCGAGCACCAGCCCCGCGCTGAATCCTTTGAGCTCTTGCCGGACTTGCCCTCGTTCATCTCGTTTGGCCAGCACGTCCCTGGCATCCGCACTCCACTTCAGCGGAAAATCCGCCGGAAGGGGTACTTTATCCAGGGCTTGTTTTAGCGGCATTTCGTCCGTTTCAAAATCGACCGGCTTCATCAGTCCGTCGTAGAGAGCTGCGAACTGATCATCGGTCATCCCCCATAACGGCTGCCCTTTGGGAGTCCCTTTGACGCCGTAGGTTCGCAGTTCTTCAATCCATTCTTTCAGCTTTACCGAATCACTCAAGGTAAATGTCCGATCGGGTAACTCGATATTGCCAGATCGATCCAGCAGACCAATAACGGTGACATAGCGTGTGTTCCCCGCTTCTCGTTCTTTCAAACCCGGCTTGTCATCGGC
>Ga0114978_10004736_pt1 | contig 10958 bp, 12 predicted proteins | sample S_140212_EF_Meta_FD_87027 | JGI IMG/M metagenome (GOLD analysis project Ga0114978, IMG submission 87027) | Freshwater microbial communities from Lake Simoncouche, Canada to study carbon cycling - S_140212_EF_MetaG | ecosystem: Environmental > Aquatic > Freshwater > Lake | place: Lake...
ACCAGTCGCACCAGTTTCACCTGTTACACCAGTTACACCATTTTCACCAGTTGCACCAGTTTCACCAGTAGCACCTTCTAACCCTTGTAAACCAGTTGCACCAGTTTCACCTTGCAATCCTCTTTCACCTGTAAAGCCAGTAGGACCAGTATCACCAGTCTCTCCAGTAGCACCTTGCGATCCTGTTTCACCATGTAAACCAGTAGCACCTTGCAATCCTGCTTCGCCTTGTAAACCAGTAGCACCTGCAGGTCCTATTTCACCAGTATATCCAGTATCACCATGCAATCCTGCTTCGCCTTGTAGACCAGTAGCACCTTGCAATCCTGCTTCGCCTTGTAAACCAGTAGCACCTGCAGGTCCAGATTCACCAGTATATCCAATACTACCTGCAGGTCCAGTTTCACCAGTATATCCAGTACTACCTGCAAATCCAGTACTACCTGTCACCCCAGCAATTCCATCTGCACCTGCCGCCCCAGTATCACCCATTATGCCATTTGCTCCTGTGGGTCCTACAATTCCAGTTGCACCGCTAGATCCAGTATTGGTTGCATCACCAGGTACACCTTGTAGACCAATTGAACCTGTGGGACCAATGTACCCTGTGGGACCAATGTATCCAGTGGGTCCAATGGGCCCCATATCTCCAACGGAACCTTCTTCACCCTGTGGACCAGGAATGCCTTGTATACCAATAGGCCCTTGTGGACCTATATTACCACTGGGGCCTGTCACACCCCGTGAACCTATCGGGCCTGTTGGTCCGATAAAGGGTGTACAGCCCTCTGTCCGTAATCGTAATAGATCACTGGAATTCATCTAGTTAGACTAGATATAACCTGGCAATAAAACACAACACGATAGTGACAGTATTATCATCATTATTAATAACGTTATAAATAACATGATTGATATCGTTATTAACAGTATTATTAACAGTAATATTAAAAATTATTGGCACTGGTTCCTTGGTAAAAAGTAACCAATGGGCAAATAACAGGTCCAGAGCCTGTAGCAACCAATGTGGACGACACGCGAAAAGTACTTGGTAAAATATTGGCAGGAGTGTTAAAAGAGGAATAGATGCTACTATAGGCATACGTAAGAGTACTGGTATTGGATGTCCATTGAAGTTCTGAAACAGGCTTAGTAAGAACGTGTTGCTGCATTTCATAACTCATAAACGTTGGATTACAGACAGATGTATTAACTGTGTAGGAAGTGGAAGTATAAGACGTGGATGCAAATATAACTCCACTGCTAATATTTTTAATAATGGAACTTAGTGTATTTACAGTAGTATACGTAGTCGACTGTAAGACAGTAGGATTATAATAGGCACAGTGTAGCGTATTGTTTTGTTTTGTTTTAACAATGTCACTTGCGTTCATTCTATTCTTATAAACATTTAGTAGAGCATGGATTCGGTGGGCAAGACGATAGATATTCCATATCAACTTATTATTACTATTATCATTATTGCAATCATTGTCGGTTGTATTGTTCGTTTCATGTATTTTACACCTAAATTTAAACGAGTAGATGAAGGATTTTTTGGCGGAGTATCACATGGTTCGGGACACCCTGATTCATCCCGGGTTCTTCCTGAAAGTGCCGAGTTACTGGAGGCTGTATCCGCTGCCAGTTCGTCGGACGATTACAAAGAATTGGAACTCATCTTGAGTAAGTTGGCTTCCTTGAAGAAGGATCTGTTATCTCCGAGCGCTACTGTGAATGCTACCAAATATCAGGCATTTGAGACTGCACATGATCGTATTGCTACTGCGGAACTGTGTGCCCTCTGTTTTTCCCAAAATATTCCTGCTCGTGATCTGGATATTGTCTTTGCATCATGGCGCAACCGAGGAAATGTCCTTTTGAGAAAGCTATGCACGCTGGCCAATCTGAAAGAAGCGGGTGCAGTACGTGCGGAGAAGTTGTTTACAGCCTGCTGGGAGGATGTTTATCACATCGCAAAGGGTCGATGCCTGAAGACAGACTTTTCTTTGCAGAATGGCGGCGCAACAGGACGTACTGTGGGTGGATATGAACCTGAGAATTTGAAAGATCTCCGCAGTTATGATTATAAATATGGAGGTCTAAGTGCAAGTGGTTGGAATGGAGCTGTGTAAAGTGGAGGCATTTTGCACACTCCCATCATTTAATAAATTAAATGGAAGTGTTCCAATGAAGCATATTCTATTTATATCAAGAGGGGTTAGCAAAAAGCACATCCACCCTTCTTCGGCGGACAATGGCATTGAGGAGCGGGCATTCCACAACGAGAACATTTGGACTTGTTTCCACAATGGCAAGCGGATGCAGGAGCACCGCATTGAGAACACTGCTTTGAAGGCTCTGAAGGCTGTAACATAGCAGAATAGATCAATGCTCCAATAACAAAGATAAATATGGTAATCGCAATTACTAAGATCCACATTCTACTTATGATATCGTATTTAATATGAATATCATAAATGGAAGATAAGTTACACTGCGAATGCAAATTACCGTATCAAGGAAAGAAAGATCATCAGACCAATGATTTGCCAAACGGAGCGAACCGGGCGTGCAAAGGTGAACAACTCGGCAACGGTGGTGTTCCACAAATACTTTCCAACAAAGGCAACAATGAGAATAGCGAGTACAAGCGACAAGATAGATGCGACGAGATCCTTGTACATATCACTTCGCCCAGATCCGGGCATATCAGACATTCCTTCCACTCCAGCGCGGCACAGATTGAATAACATTTCTACATAGGCGTTTGTTTTTCATATCGGATCGATTCTTTGATAACAATCTCCCGTTTTTCTTGTAGAAAATTAATGAGGTCGGTGGCTTTTTCCTGTGATTGCAAATACTCTGCCATAAACTTTTCCATGTTTTTTTGTCCCAGTGCAGCCTGACGTTTTTGTTGTTTAAAGAGAACGCGTCCACCCGAGTTCTTTAGATCAAGTGCACCAATATTATGGCTTTTCATGACATTTAGAATAATTGCTTCGAGTGCCTTCATCTTGGTACCACTCTCTCGGACTTGTTGTTTGCGAATATCATTATCTTCTTTCAGCCGTCGCCATTCAATAATGGAATGGGTCAGGGTGGCGAGTTCATTCTCTTCAGGAGTTGTAAGGGTGGTTGTTTCCATGTTATTACTGTAGTAACGTGTAGAATGTTTAGGTCTCCAAAATAAATTTGATATCATTCTGATATGATGAAAAGGTACCACAATGAAGACAACTGTGACAGCAGAAACAACTGCTCAACATATTCTATATGAATGGTGGTATTCTGTTGCAGAAAGCATCTTTCATCGTGTCTGTGAAATTACAGAGTTGGATGAAGAACAGAAGACTGCCTTGAGACAACTTGCTCTTCGTCCCAATGATTTCCGAATAAATATAGAAAAATAAATAGGTAAGGGAAATTACGCAAAAAACAGTTTAACCCGTTCGCGAATCTGACCGCGACAAATGTAGCATGTTGTATTTTGCTTTCGAGAACACTGTCCACAAAAGGTATGCCCGCATGGCACGATCGCATAGGAAACAGATTCCGTTAAACAAATGGAGCACTGTGGTTCAGCACCATCTTGGCGCAGACTGAGGGGAAGGGACAAGATTTGCCGACAGATGTTCCATTTTTTATAACCTTCCACAAGATCCTTATAATTCTCTTCAAACTGCGAGGATTCATAGACAGTATTGATATACTTGGTAAAAGATTCCATTAGTTCAGGTAGGGCATCATTTGCAGTTAAACTGGTAATAACAGGCAGTCGATTATGCAGTTTATCCAGTTGTTCTATTTTTTGAAAGAGGGTGGTTTCAAGCCGCATGACTTCTTCGCCGATAACTTTGTATTGTTGAAAGAGCCATCTCATCTGTTTCATAAAGTTGGGAAGAGACGCATCTTCTTTGCTATGTGGTAGTTTCTCAGTAAACTCGGCAATCACATGATCGAGGTCTGCACTAAGATTTAACTCTTTCAACATAGATTTGCGATCATTGCCCTTGATAGTAGGAATATCGTAGCCAAAACGACGAAAAATCATCTCGGCCTGGCCAATAGAAGACGGTATATGCGGAGCATGCTGAGCATTATCAGGATTGGACATAAATGAAAAAAGCGCATTGTTGTGCTTGACGATGAGGTCTTTCAATTTTTTCTTAGCCACAGCGGTTAAACTTTGACAGAGCTCCTCGGAAGACAATTTGACTTCCGTACAATGTTTGGATAGGATATGTGATACAGTGGAACTATATTTTCCTGGTAGAGCAGCTAAGGTAGAATCAGGCACAATATCTGGTAGACTTTCGTCCCATATGGCATACTCTGCCATTCTTTTTATGGGAGCGAACCTTTGTATAACCGGAACACGCACTAATACGCCTCGTATGCACGACTTTCCATATATTCTTTTAATTGATTTACAGGTATAGTAGCTCCTGGAATGGATACATAGGCATCGTCTATCGTTGGTATATCAAATGTATCGTCTGTGGTGGTGTGTGCCGCATCGGTCTTATTCCCTCCATGTATCTTACGATTGCGATGACGAAGTGTTTTACGATTACGACGTGTCTTACGATTACGAAGTGTCTTACGATTACGAAGTGTCTTACGATTACGAAGTACCATACTAAAAATAAATAGATTTTTATTTGATATAGATTAATCGTTTATTTTGTGATTTGGCATATTCTTCTAATAGGTATCGTTTGGTGCATCCTTTGACAGGACGAATAGAGTGGGCCGATAAATAGGCAGCAATCACTTTGTCGTCATCTTTGATTTCAAGCAGTCGTGGTGGTTCTTCAATAACATGGGAAGGAATGGGGGTTTTGGAAGTAATAGAATATCGAATAAGATCCGTGGGACACAGTAATTGCTCGACATAGGCTGGCTCTCGAAAGAGACGAGAGGGTTTAGCGGGGCATGATGCAGTGAGATGTCCATAGGCAGCACAGGTAGAACAATATCGGCTATTACGGAGCGGGCATTGTGCTTCGATATGTTGAATACCAAAATCAGGCATAACCGATTTACAGATGCTGCACATACTTGTGTCGTTAGGGCATCTTTTTATAGGGGACATATCGTATTCAATTTTATTTTGCCATAGTAGATAACATGTCGGCCGATCATATCCACTTCTTTATGCAACTACGCGATCAGATCAAATTGTATCATTGGCAGACTCGTGTTTATGCAAGACATATTGCTACCGATACGATGTTAGAAAAAATGGAGAAACACATCGATTCCTTTGTGGAAGTCTATATTGGAAAGTATGGTCGTCCTAAAATTGCAGGAAAGAATGCCACAATTTCCTTGCAAAATCTGACAGAGGCAGGAGCCAAACGGTTACTAACGTCGGCAACCCGCTACATTCAAGGGCCTCTTAGCAAGTCATTGAATGCTGCGCTGGATTCGGATTTGATTACGATTCGTGATGAACTATTAGGTAATCTTGGACAACTTTCTTATTTGTTTACATTGCATTAAATGGATAATATCTAAAGAGGAAATGGCACAATCCACCCTAATGTAGACCCCACTTCGTTTTTACCATATGCCATTGCATCAAACGGATACATTTTATTAATGAGCGGGACCGATGCCTTAAAGTTATTCATCTCTTTATAGGTTTGAAATCGGTAATAGACTGGTGTAGTGCCATTATTAACAAAATTTAAATAGGCGTTTGAATTGTAGGCATATACTGTTTGAAAGAGAGCAATTTGATCATTATAGATGCGAGCTTGATGTTGAGATAAGGTTGTGACAATAGGTGCGAGTGGTACTTTTGCAGTGTTGTATCCTTGTGTAGATAAGGTAGATGTCATTCGCAATAAGGTAGGAAACAGAGTGTTATACTCTACAAAATAATTCTTAAAGGACGGGTTATTATTAAGCCATCCAGTCAATCCTTGCGTATTATAAAAACTTGCGGGAGGGATAGAATTTGTACTAGGAAAGGTGGAAAAGGACATCTCTAATCTAAAGATATGATTTAATATGATTGCAGTAATCACATTATATCAATGAATCAATTTACAGAATATTTTCTTCCTGGCAATACCATTTTGCCTGCAGAAGAGCGAGAAGAAATTACGTTAACTGCATTAAATACCGTGCATGAGAAACAAATTATTATTCTTGCATCAAATGACGTAAACGATGAAACGCTGTTTTTAAATGGACTGACGCAGAACATTGTGGTGTTATATGATCAATTTGAGGCACTGGGATACATGGTCTATTTATTACAGAATGGCACGAGTACGAGCGATAGAAAGGCATTTATTCTTAATTATCGTACGATTTCATCGCAAGACTTAGTGAAAAATAAGATGCCGATTAGGGCTTTTATTGAAATTGGAATGAGTATTGATGCATTGACACGCGGATACTTGAGATCGGTGGGAGCCAAGATTGTCAAACTTTATCTCGGAAATATTCTAAACATTGATATCGAGACGATTCAGAACTTTAAAGATATGTTTTTCAACCATCATATTGTGGGAGAACTAGATGAAATCTGGACCAGTCCGCATTATAAACAGCATATTGACTATGCATCTATTCTGAATCGAACACCAATCCATACAGGTCGTGTGGTTCCGTATGTGTGGGACTCGTGTTTTATTACCAATTATGGAACCAAAGACACCATGAACTGGGTACCGCCGTCTTCATGGCAAACCATGGATTTTGTCATGATGGATCCCAATATTTCCTTTCAAAAGTGTTCCTTTTATTCATTGCTCCTTATTGAGGCATTTGCGCGACAGTATCCTGAATGGCGGGGTAAGGTTCAAATCATTAATGGAGATCGACTAAAACTGAATGCAAATGCATATAACTTTGTGCTGCCATCTCTTACCTTATTTAAATCCGACCGTCTAGTTCTGCACCCTCGCAAGAAGATTCATACGATTCTTCAGGAAAATCGGTCTGCTTGTTTTATTACGCATCAATGGAACAATGACTATAATTATATGACGCTGGAGCTCATGTACTGTAATTATCCGATCCTACATAATTCAGAGGGATGGGCCGATTATGGATACCATTATTCCATTAATGCGTGGTCAAAAGCGATTCAGACAATGCATACTGCCTTAACATCACATGCATCCAATCTACCGATTTATAAAACACATACGACGAATCTGATATGGAAACACAACATTCACAACCCGAAGATTCAGGAACGATGGCGAAAACTACTGTAACATGAGCCTAAGAATGATATCAATATATTGATATATGTCAACTCTCGTAGCGATTCCAGTTAAAGAGGGGGAATTTACAAAAGAGGAACATGAAGAAACTGCTATTTTACTAGAGAATTATAGCAAAGAGAAAGTATTGAGAAATGCACTACATTCATTTTATGAAAAACCATACGTGATTAAAATGTTTAACCAATGCGGTGAAGTAGAATATTATAAAATTATGCGTGATTTGTCTGGATAACTTGTCTTGATAACTTGTCTTGATAACTTGTCTTGATGAATTGTCTAATAAATTATATGGTCTAAAGATATCATCCTTATACCATATAATATCATATATATCCATGCCACATATTGGAATCACCTATCGGCCGAATACGACACCGTCGGCTTTATTTTACAGTGGTCTGAATCAAACCGCACTTACACTGTTTGAAGTATTTACAGCACTGGGATGGACTGTAACACTGATGGATACCACGTCAGGAGAGGACAGCTGGTTTTCAGACTATCCTGCCGTGGGTCCAACCAGAAAACTACACGAAACAACCAATTTGGATGTCCTATTAGATATTGATGGTCTTGTTTCGGCCTATCAACGAAAGAAAGCCGCCAAGAAAACCATTGTTTTTCTACGAACCTTTTTGCAATTTGCAGAGATGGATGCCACGGTTTATATTGAGACGCCGATGGTACTGCGTACCATGGAAGAAGTAGAGGAAGTGTGGTGCTGGGATATACTCAATCCAGTAGAAACAATTCCTTCTATTCAAACGATGTTTCCGTGCCCTATCCGTCGTGTTCCATTTGTATGGTCCTCCTCTGTAGCCGAACATTATTCAAAGGGTAAAACGGCGCAACTGCCATCTTTGGAGCATCCAGCCCAGTGGCAGGTACACGTAGCAGAAAAGAATACAAACAATACTAGTTCATGTGTCCTGCCCCTCGTAGCAATTAAAGAGCTTGTTCAAAATAATCATTTTCCGAATGCTACCTATCATGTTCATAATGTGGATACTGTCAAAGAGAATCGGTTTTTTAAAGAGAATATTATGCAAAATATTGAACCCTATATGTTACCGCTTGTCTTGCAAGAAAAACAGCCCTTCTGGCAATGGATCCAAGAGAATCCTATTCTCTTTTCTCATACACGATTTATTCATGTGAGAACTGGATTATTGAATGCCTTGTGGATGGGTATTCCACTTGTTCATAATAGCGATATTCTAAGAGTATTGCATCCTGTTTTGAAAGACATGTTTTATACGGGAAACAACATCAAAGAAATTGCGAATGTCTTTTCGTCCTTTTATAAACATTCCGCAAAGTGGTATGAATCAGTACAGGACATTCGTGATACGCTAATGAATACGTTTGGAATCCATATAAAATTGGATAAATGGGCTGAATGTATCAATAAAGAGAAATCCACTAAACAACCTCAGCAAGTAAAACAAGTAAAGCAAGTAAACCAAGTAAACCAAGTGAATGTAAAATCCAGTATTGTTGTGGGATTTTCAGACATGTGGCCAGGTTTTAATACAGAACAAAACTTTTTTACAGATGCCCTTCGTCACGAATACCCGCAGATGAACGTGACAGGACTCCTCTATTCTGGCCAGCCCACGTTTAAAGCTGATCTACTTATTGTTGGGCCATTTTCTAACACAGTACCTAATAATGCAGTACCTAATAACAATTGGAAACAGCTACAAGGAGTACCCGTTGTTTTCTTCAGCGCAGAAAACTGGCCAGTGCCATCGGATCTTGATGCAGCACTGTATCTCACCTCTTCGCCGATTGAAGATGCCACGCATCTGCGCATTCCTACATGGATGACGTTTATTGATTGGTTTTCTAATAAAATCACCCTGCCAGAACCATCTGAGGATAATCCTATTCGCATTCCTCTTCATTTTGCTACGACATCTCATCCTATTCCGTTTGAAGCTCGACAACGCTTCTGTGGTTTCGTAGTAAGTAATCCGATTTGTGTTATGCGTAATGAAGTGTTTCTAAAACTAAATCAATATAAACCCGTTTCTAGTGGCGGCGCGCTCTTTAATAATATTGGTGGTCAACTGGCACTAAACTATCCTGGGGGTGGAGGTGGCGATCTTTCAAAGCATGCATTCTTTTCAGAGCATCGCTTCAGTCTGAGTTTTGAGAATTCAAAGGCACCAGGCTATGTAACGGAAAAAGTACTTCATGCCAAGATGGCTGGGTGTGTACCACTGTATTGGGGTGACGCGACTACAGCCGATTTTACTCCGCATTCCTTTATTAATGTATCTGCTGTAGATGACCCAACTACGATTGTAGAAATCATGAAGAAGTTAGAAGCCAATCCTACAATGTGCGCTAAGATTGCGGCTACGCCGATTTTGGACGAAACATGCAAACAAAAGGCGTTAACGATCATAAAACACATGTGCCAAAAGATGATGAGCCTACTACACCGTGTCGAAGACACAGATATCTCAGAAAAGCCTGACCCTTTTATCGATCATACATTTATTATTAATTTGGATACACGCCGTGATCGGTGGGACAGTTTATTAGTATCTGAGCCGAATTTGAATAAAGTTACAAAGGTGATTGAACGTATACCTGCTGTGAATGGCTTATCACTAAAAATGACTCCTGATATTTATGAGCTTTTTAAACATAATACATTTAAATGGAAGAAATCCATTATTGGATGCGCACTTAGTCACTTATCGGTATGGAATATTATTGCACAAGAAAAAGAGGGATGGTATATGGTGTTAGAAGACGATGTGCGATTTCAAAAGGATTGGCAGCGACTGTTGCGCAACGCATTTCAGCATATTCCGAAAGATGCTGATTTACTGTATATAGGCGGCATCCTGCCTCCTAATAAGCCTGCACTTCCTTCTGTCTTACAGTATGTCAATGACTATTGGGCATGTATTAAGCCAAATACGCTGTTTACTCCTGTGCCATTGCCCATCTTTCATTTTTGTAATTACAGTTATCTTTTAACACCTGCAGGTGCGCAGAAGATCGTGAAGTTTGTCTCAGAACATAAAATGAATAGTCCATGCGATCATCTATTTGGCCAGCCTGCCATAGGACTTCGTATGTATGTCAGTCAACCATTGTTAACTTATTGTTTTCAAGAGGAGGATCCTGTGTATGTTCATGCAGCTTTTAATAATCTTCATACAGCGAATGAATTTGACAGTGATATTTGCAACAATGTCGAATGTTTTACAGAGGATGAATTACAAACTAAACCGATTCTAAGAACGATGTATCACGTGGCAACTCCAACCCCCTATGAAGTGTATGAACAATCATGGTTGGAAGACATGATGCAGGTTAAATGGAATCTTACGCCACTATTACCTGAGACGCCCATTGTGCCAAATAGCTGGTTCCTAATTCAGCGCCCCTATTTACCGCAATTTGCTCATTTGTTTGCGCAGCTTAACCAACTAAACATGCCATTTCATGTTCTACATCTCAGTGATGAGTTTGGTAACGATGATATTTCGTTCTATTCTTTTTCTATGTGCAAATCTGTTGTTCGCAACTATTTGCGCGATGATTTGCCAGATTTATCGTATATTCATGTCATTCCACTAGGCTATCATCATAAACCGACGATAACGAATAAATCCTGGACCGATCGCGAGTTAATGTGGAGTTTTCACGGAACAGACTGGTTTGACCGTTCGAAACAGC
>Ga0114978_10004737_pt1 | contig 10957 bp, 13 predicted proteins | sample S_140212_EF_Meta_FD_87027 | JGI IMG/M metagenome (GOLD analysis project Ga0114978, IMG submission 87027) | Freshwater microbial communities from Lake Simoncouche, Canada to study carbon cycling - S_140212_EF_MetaG | ecosystem: Environmental > Aquatic > Freshwater > Lake | place: Lake...
AATTCATATAATAACAATCTAAAATACCATCATACCAATAATCAATATAAAAAACAATATAAATGGGATGGCGACTAAAAACCACGAAAGCGTTGGCGCGCCAGCTCGGCATATAAGGTTTAATATCCACGTCCAAAACAAAATATAAAATAATTTAATAACAAATATTAAGAACGTGCTAGAAACATTACAAGACAAATCGCCTAAACAATATACCTTTGTATTTCCGTAATTTTGTGCAATCATAATAACAATTGCAATCATTGATATTATTAAATACACTCGTGCAGGCGCACACAATTTAGATAATCCAGCAACCATATATAATTACGCGATAATATTTCTTGAATAATGATTATGCGCGTTTGGCGGCAAATGTGTAAATGGAACTGAACTTTGCGTATTAGAAAATGAAGAAAATGGAATGAGCGTAGATAACGCATCCATTGCGCCAAATCCGCCGCGCTTACTTCTGCTCTTACCTCTACGTTTACTGCTCTTACCTCCGCGCTTACCTCTACGTTTGCCGCCTTTATTTTCAAACAATATACTGGAAGGAGCCGACACATCGGCGGTATATGAATTTTGCGGATAATACGTGCTGGCTGGCAATGAACTTAATGTATTATTAAAATGATTGAATCCTCCACCTCTGCGTCGTTTTGTGGAACGTGCCATATATTATATTATATTATATCGACGTGGGTTAACATATGTCGCCTACAACATACATTTTTAAGTTCGAGTTCGTCTAATACGGTACCTTCGGCGGTTTTGTCAATCATATCTTTAGTTAAATATACGACCTTTTCGAGTTTAAGTCCATTCGCCAGTTTAATTTGACGCACGCGTTCTTGATAGAATCTATATTTGTTGGCTAACACATTTCCGCAAGTAAAACATTTAATTGGAATAATCATTTTTTATATAATTATATGTTATTCTTTCAAATCAATTTTTTAATATATTATAATTTATATGAAGAATACTCAATATATACTAATCGTGTTAATTATGATAGTCGTATTATGCTGCGCTTCGCGCATACGCGAAGGTTACGACGCCACCGCTCCGCTACAATTTGACTCAAGTTCAAACGTCACGTCAACTGTGAAAACTGCGTCAACTGTGAAAACTGCGTCAACTGATGCGAATGCAATTACATTATCGCAAGTCAATCAACTATTGGCTACGTATTTAAACACGTCAAATAATCGGTTAAACGCGTCTACTACGCAATTATTGTATCAATTAAGTCCAAATACATTGACTGCATTAATCGCAATGTGTAAAAATGCGACAACCCTATTAAGTCAAATTAAAAACGCATTATTGTCGACAGATAAAACATCCAACACGACTTCTTTAGTTGATACTGCAATTTTAAATTTCGTTTATGACCCAACTGTTCAATAAAATATTTTCATATATAAATGAAAATATTATACATAATTATTATATTGTGCATTTTTGTAGGTTTAATGTATACCGTACAATGTGAAGGGTTTGCTACAAATGTGAATGCTTTGATTGATATTCCAGAAACTGGTATCATCCCGACTGGCTATTATAAAGTAAGTGATACGAAAATGGCCATATTGGCGGGCTATTATAACACGGCGGGTAATCAAGTGGATGTTATACCACTGGGTTGTCAAATTGACCCCATAACTCACGACTTATCGGCAATACCAGTTGGCGAGGGGTCAATTCAGCCAATCAACTATGCGTGTCCGACTGTAAGCCACACTATAAATTATACAAGGCGAGGAAACGTGGAAATATCGACAGTAACGAACGGTTCTGGACTTTTAGATGGCTATTATTATACTGACGCCAAGCATCAAACTCCGATTCCAACTGGATGTGTAGCGTCGGATGATAATCATAAAATATATACTGCCCCTCAATCAAAATATTTAAACACGCAATGTCCGCAGTGGGGGCCGACGGTGGATTTAAATAAATCAACAATATACAATAGTGCTAATATTAATGCACAGTATCACGACGATGCGAGCGACATTAGTGAAAAAGGCGGCAATTTTGATGTCAGTTTTGGATTGTATCCATTGACGGATGATAAGGGAAATCCGATTCTGGATAGTAACGGAAAACCGAAAATGCAATCGAGTTCAATGTCACAACAGCCAGTCACTGCATATCAGCCAGGTTCGTATACTTACGGCGCAACTACATATGTGCCGAGTTATGAAGATAGTATATATTTAAGCAAAACGACGGGCGAGAGTCAGGTGACTACACTATATAATACCGCGGATATGCAAGCTGGTTTTTGCACACAGTTGCAGTCGAGTCCAGTCGCGATTGAACAGGCTTGTAATTCGATGGATATAAATCATTGTGGGTCGACGTCGTGTTGTGTATTATTGGGCGGGTCGAAATGCGTGTCGGGTAATGCGAGTGGACCGACGAATGCGGCGAATTATAGTGATGCATTTGTACAGAATAAAGATTATTATTATTATCAGGGGAAATGCTATGGAAATTGCCAGAATTAAACCGCTGATAAAATATATCCACCCGTCGTCTTTTTGCGATGTAATCCGCCAGACGCATCGTGAAATTTCGTATGACACGCCTCGCAAACCGCGATTAAATTGGCAGGATGGTTTTTATGGAACGTCCCGATAAATCCGTCTGCATTCGCGTTTTGTTGATATTGCAAATGATGCGTTTCTGTGCCAATTGCCACGTTACATAGTTCACATACTCCCCTTATTTTACTTGCGTTATATGTAGTTATAGGTTGCGACAAGTCGCCACGCGTTTCAGGATAATATTTGTTGCGAATTGCATAAGCACTTTCCAAGAAATCATCAGGTAAATATAAAGATTTACATACTTCTAACCCATACATTCGATTTCCGACGCCGTCTTTCATTTTACGGTCATATACTAAACAATCATTCGCCCTATCATAAATAACCGACATATGTTTCAGTTTCAGGTTATGCAGCGCTTTGATTTCATCATATTTCACAATTTCGTGGAAATGCGTGGCGAAAATGAAAGACGTGCGTTTCTGATGTAAATCCGTCAATCCTGCGACGAAAATACTGAGCGCCGATTCGGTTTCCGTACCAGAACACAATTCATCGCCTAAAATCAAACTACACGAATCCGCCATTTTTAATATAATCCGCAATTCGGACATTTCGACGGCAAACGTAGACAACCCTTTGAATATATTATCATTTCCTAAAATCCGAGAAAAGATTGCAGTATATGGTTTATATGTAAACGCGGAGCACGGCACATACATCCCACACTGTGCCAATATAACCGCAATACCGAGTGCACGTATTAAACTCGTTTTACCAACCGCATTGGTTCCATATAATAAAATACCACTCGTGCCCAACTGTAAATCATTGGCGACGTATATTTCGTTTTTCTGTATGTGTTCAATAAGGCAATGTCGCAGGTCGCGAGCATCGACGCACGACGCGGACGCATCAATAATGGTGGGTCGGCAATAATTATAAAACCGCGCATTATACGTTTTACATTGAAGGACGTCGACATTGGCAACGTATTTCGCCATATTTTCGAGATGAACAAACCATTGTTGTTCAAGTTTCCCCAAGAATGCCAAATACGCGGCGCTAATTGCGTGATTCATCCGTTCTTTATAAATATAAATGTCTTTGCAAATCGAGGCTAAAACAGGACAGGTAATTTCGTCGACGGTGCCAGTTGATGGCGCCAATTTCAAATCTTTAAGAAAAAGCGTATAATGTTCAAAGACGATAGCGTCGTCGGGATTCGTTTTTAGCCGCGTGGCAATAATGGATTTCAATGCAAGTCCACGTTTCTTGGTAATTTGAAGACTGAATCCCATTTTATCGGTTTCGTGAATCTTTATAAAATCACTTTCCATCAATGTATTTAAAGATTGTTGTATATAATCAAATGCATTCATTAAAGATTGGTGTTTATCGACGGCGGCGTCTAATTCGGGGCACATTTCTCTTTGAATAATATTGATTTCGAAGTTCTGCATAGACGAAATATTCTTGCACGAATCCATAAAAAGATGCTGTTCGAAGAAAGATAATAACGAGGTTGCGGTTTCTTGTATATATTCAGGAAACTCACACAAATATAAAGAAATAGCGGGGTGTTCAAATAAACACGTATTGAGTTGTTGAATGATTTGAATACTTTTATATAATTGGTATGTGACCGAAGGCAAGACTCGGACAACGAGCAATTGACGGCATATTTTCTCAATATCACGTATATTCGCCAACTGCCGTCGGAATCCATCGATGAAATAATAATTATCCAACATAATCGCAGTCATTTCGTATTCTTTATTTAACCACGTTTCATTGCTCGTCGGATTCGTGATTTGTTCATATAATTTGCGTTTACCCATCGCGGTGCAGCATTTATTGAGTAAAGACGAAACCGACGAGAGTTGTCCGATGCGTTTGCCGTCATTCGAAAGGTCGTCGATAATATTGAGTTGTTTCAAGGTGTGATTTGCCAATACCATACGGTCGGATGTATTATTAAAGGTGGGTATTGCGATTTTACGTACTAGGTTGGGATTATGTTCTTGAATGAAATCCAGTAAATAACAGAAAGATTGGGTGGCCATTGCATATAAATTAAATTCGGAACATACGTCGTATGTATCTTCACCGAAGAAGGTGCATAATATATGTTTAATGTATTTTTGTTTGGTGCAATTTTCGGTTTTCTTGTCGGACAAAGGTACACAATGAATTTTGTTGGTTTTGATACCAGAGAATTGAATGACTTGATTTATTTCGCGTTCAGATAAAGAATGAATAATAATGACCTCGTTGGGTTGAAATACCGAAATATATCTTTCGAGTTCGTCGAATGACGTCGGATTCATAATAAATTGCGTTTCGTATTCAAACAACGAGGATTTGCCAGTGAATATATTGACAACGGCGACGCCATAGACGATTTTCTTCTGGTAATGTTCCAACCAAATACACATAATATTATTGGTGGTTTGCGGTATATCGGTTTCGTAGGATAAATACGTGCCAGGCGAATGTATTTCTTTGAGAACACGGCGAATTACTTTGTCTACGACTTCTTGGATATAAACAACGGCGGTATAATTGGAATCGGTTAATTTTTGGAGGTATTTTTCCAAAGAATAGTCGCGGAATCCAGCCATAACTACAGTTTGGTCGCCGATTGTCAATTTCTTTTCCGACACGTTTAATTGACAAATCTGCGAGAATTCGAGTATTTCGGAAACAGATGCGTTTTTTAGCCCGTATACTTCATAAAACGCGCCGACTTGCATTAATACTATAGTTTGACGTCCATATTTTGATTGATATGTTTTCGTCAATGCGAGGTAGTCCTCTACAATGGTGGGCTCTTTCGACATGCTAAATATATATAACGATATATATTTAATTGGTTTTGTATAAATACAATGTGTGGATTACAGTGGACCGAGATACGTATTATTGTAAGTATATGCATCCGTCTGATTAATTTGAATTAATTGGCATTGTATATTACTTACGAGCCAGTGTTGCGATAATGTTATGATAGGCTGACGAACTGCATATATATTGATTAAATTATGGGTTGCCATCCAAGATAAATAGGAGTCGATTTGGGCGTCGATTTTATCTACGGCGGCGATGATTTTGTCGGCGCCTTTTTTATTAATTAAATATCCCTGCATTCCCCAGAATGATTTGACCTTTATATATGGAAACGCATCGTTATATTGTATCATTGCGCTGTATCCCAATAAAATAATGTCCCAATCACGCGGCGGATTTGCCAATATATATGAGATTTCGGTCGTTATATTTGGCGACAATGCAGAATCGTCTTCTAAAATTAAACTCATATTATCAACCCTTTTATATAATTGAAAATGACTTATAAAACATCCGACTGCGCCACGCGTGAGTTGATAATGCCGAGTACGATATTTGCGTTCATCAATTACATTCAGTTCTAATATGGTTGGTTCGTCGAGCCAAACCGTCAAATCCACGTCGGCGCCAACAATCGCAGGAAATCTTTGAATTTGTAAATCGGCGGACTGAGACATTACATAATCGAGTCGATCGACGTCTTTGTCGAGATTGATTACCCATACTTGGAAATCATTACGTTTGAATTTGTAATATATAACGAAAAATATAAAGATTACAATCAAAACATATAAATACCACAATTTCATATATTTATAGTAACATTATTTCCAAATCCGAGTATAACAATTCATATTGCCAGTCTTCAAATTTAGTTCATTTAATTGTGGCGTGCCTTCTGCGTCGTGTACGCCTGATTCTTTTAACGATTTACCGATTTCAGGGGTTATACCTTTAGATTTCAAAAACGCACCGATAATAATATCATCTTGTTTTTCGCATATATCTTTGACTGTGTAAAAATAATCATTTAATCCGAGTCTCATTTTTTTTTCGGTCGGTGTAATATTACATAATCGCGAGGCTTAATATATGGTAATGTTGGTAATATTTTGGTTATTGGGCCTAAATCGACGTCAATCGCATTAAAATGTTTTTATATTTATTCGTGATTTTATATAACTTATCAAGCGGATAATCTCTGTTATTTTGGCGTTTGGCGACATTAATAGCGTAGGCAGTCGGGTTTGGTGCGATATGCTATCCAATGTTTTTTACGATGGTATTTGATTCGATTATTTCTGGAATGGTAGTCATAGTAACGATAATATTTTTCATTTCAAACGGCTCGACTGATGTAAATGTTAATGCCAAACCCAATATTAAGATTATAATAAATTTCATATATAATGCCGTGAAAAATATATAAAAATAATCCAATATATCAAAGAAATGCTTAAATTGGTGATGGGTCCAATGTTTTCGGGTAAAACGACTGAACTCATACAGTCTTTCAAAAAATATTCATATATAAATAAAAAGGTGGCGGTATTGAATTACATCGAAGATACGCGATATCACGCATCGTTGTTATCCACGCACGACCAGCAAATGATTCCGTGTATATTAACGAAAACATTGGGTGAATTATGGCCCAATTCCGAGTTGCAAGACGCAGACGTGATATTAATCAATGAAGGTCAATTCTTTAAAGATTTGTTTGAAATCGTGATTGATATGGTGGAAAACGGGAAAATCGTGTATGTCTATGGATTAGACGGGGATTCGACGCGCGCGCCCTTCGGGCAAATATTGCATCTTATACCATATGCGGATGATTACGTAAAACTAAAGGCGTTATGTGCAATTTGCAAAGACGGGACTCCCGCTATTTTTTCGCATCGGATTTCGGATGAATCGGAACAAATCGTAATCGGCAGTGATAATTATATGCCACTTTGTCGCAAATGTTATGCATAATTTACCATCTTTTCCACGAAATTCGAATTGGACGAATATCACGCATCGTCTTATTTTCGACATTCATATTATGCTTTCGTAACAATAAACTAAAGATGGATTGGTCATGTCGATTGTCAATAAAATTCGCGTGGTTAGGCAGCAATGATGGACTGTCGTCAAGTAAATGGTAATTGCACGCTATATTATACCATTCAGTAATAAAGTGCTGCATTGTTGTATTATTCTTTATAAATAATACGCCAGCTTGATATTGAACTTGGTCGTATGATTCTATATTCATATATTCAAATAAATCCATTTTGGTATATGATGCTTCACTTAATCCTGATGATGTGTATAATATATCATCACATCGATTTACGATGTCACGTAATTTGGTATAAGAATCAGGTCGGTTAACCACTTCGCATCCGCCATCTACATATATTAATACGGAATTCAGGGGCATTCGCATTAATGTGTTTAATATTAAATACGGTTTCCATATCCAATAGCCATATCCGCGTTTATTATTTTCAATGAAATCTTTATGATTTGACCAAAAATGCGCGTTGTTCTTTAAATCCACGTCCGTATATTTTATCAATTGATTGCAGATTTTAATTTGCGACATTTCGCGCAAAACGCGGTCACACGCATTATAATAATTCTGACCTCCGCCACCAAACGCCATTGCCCATATTTGAAAATTCAAGGGTGTAAACATTTTGAAACGTCTATTTTGTAAAACAAATGCCATTATAATGTAAAGTTATATTATAAAATTACCGCATTACATTACTACATAATATATGTTATTTTAGAAATATAATATATGTTAAATGGGATTGATATTATATATTATATAAATCGAGACAAATCGGTAAACCGAAATCGTAATATGCAGAAAATGTTTAAAGATCCAGCATTCCGCCATATACCCATTGCGCGTATTTCAGCAGTGGGACCAAATGATGATATTTTCGACCGTTTAGATATATCAATGAAAAAACAGATACAGTCACGGCTTGAATATGCGTGTTTATTGTCACATTTGATTGCAATACAAACATTTTCGAAGACGAATTACGAAGTCGCTCTAATAATGGAAGATGACATGACGTTGGAATATAAACGGTTCTGGAAACCAATACAAACCACAATAAATAATTGCCCGCAAGATTGGGATGCAATCCAATTAATATATGGCAATTTAACTGATTATCCGAGACAATTGTATACAGAAAATACATATACTGGTAAATTCTTTAGTGCAGGTGCATATTTAATACGTAATTCAGCAAAAGAGTTTATTAATACTATATATAACAACGGTCAGTTTGTATTGAATAGACACGTTACGCACACCGCTGACAATTACATATTCACTTTATTAAAAACATATGTATATAAATACCCGTATTTTATATATAAGACAAACAACGATAGTACGCTACACTCGAACCATTTGTCAACCCACGTTCGGTCAAAACGTATAATTAAAAAATGTATTTATACTAAACGGAAGACGCCGAGGTGTAATGTAACCCGAAAAAATTGAAATACTTTTTTTGAAATAAAATAAAATTAAATCCAAAACAAAACAATGTCAAATCAAAACGTAAATGCTTGCTCTTGCTCCTGCTCCGCTTGCTCCTGCTCCGCTGCTTCCGTCGTTCGCTCGTCTGCCGTTCAATTACCAGTTGAATTGATTAATCAGATTTTAACGTATATCGCCGAATTAAATGGCGCAACGTGGATAAATGTGTTAACGTTCGCTGGCAGTAGACGCCGAACTCTCAATCCGTGGTCTACACTTTCCTCCATTGTTTCCCATTCGGTCGCACATCGGTCGTGCAATTACCCAGCGGACATTACAGTCGGAATTAACGGCTTATTCGTTGAAGGCACAATTAAATGTATGTCGTGGGAAATGGAGCGCGCCCAAAAAATAACTGGTGAAGAATGCGTGTTCTTCAATTCACAGGAAATGATCGAGTATGAGGTTGGTGGATTTCCAGAATATGTTATTCTCAAGGGAGTATATTTTGACGACCAACCGTTTTACCTCCATGAGTCGTTTCAATATTGCCCCGATGAGACAGTTATGTTTCAATGCAATAAAATTAAAACCGCCGAATTCCAAAACCGCGATATCGTCATTCTGGAAACGGACAACGACGACGACGACCATATGGAGTGGCTTGATGAAGATTACAATGGACTCGGATGGAACCACGATGATGATTGGTAAACCCGAACGCTCCGCCATGAAACCGTGAAAACGTGAAAACAAAACAAAAACAAACCGTGAAAACAAACCGTGAAAACAAACCGTGAAAACAAACCGTGAAAACAAACCGTGAAAACAAACCGTGAAAACAATACAAAAACAAAAAACAAAAAACAAAAATAAAAACAAAAATAAAAACAAAAATAAAAAACAAAAATAAAAAGAGGCGAAAGCCCTTTTTTATTGGCATCCTATATAAAAGGAGGGGTCTTAAGCTTTGCGTAAGGGCGTAAGCGAAGCTGAAAACCTTGGTTCCCTACAGAAAGCCCTTTTTTATTGGCATCCTACATAAAAGGAGGGGTCGTAGGGAAACCTTGGTTCCCTACATTGGTTTCCCTACAAAATTGAAATACTTTTTTTGAAATAAAATAAAATTAAATCAAAAACAATGTCAAACCAAAACGTAAACTCCTGCTCGTCCGTCGCTACTCGCTTGCCCGATGCGCTAATTAACCGCATTTTAATGTATATTGCCGAATTAAATGGCAATGCATGGATGCATTTGATAAACCCAGATACAGGCGGTAGACGCAAACGGTTTAATCCGTGCTCGCGATTCATACAACCCGTCTACAAGTCATTACAGCATCAGGCGATAAATGCCCCTTGTCCAATTATAGTCAGCGTTAACGGCGGTCAGACCGCAAACGGTACCATTATGCGGATCAAACAACACACTGAACGTCGTCAACTACATCTTGAAACTGGCGAAATGGCGGAATTCAATACAACTCGGGTATTTGAAATAATTGAGTTTAAATTGAACCATCAGCCGCACTACGTTGAACTCAATGTTATGTTTGTGAATGACGAAGTAAACGAGGCTGAAGAAAACTTTATATTATTTGCGTCGCAATTACATCGTCCGTACGAACATACCCCTCGTATGCAGCGTAGACCAATTGATGCGGTTCAGTGGTTTGATGACAAAATTGACATTATTATGACTGAACCGCAACTCATGGACGAGATTGAATGGGATGATCTTGCCGCATTTGATGAGGTCGACGAGGATGAGGTCGAAGTTGAACCCGAATGGGCGAATGATGTCGAAGTTGAACCCGAATGGGCGATTGAAAACGCCGCATTTCAACACGCTCAACAAGAGCAAATGATGTGGATGGATGAACACGAGGATGAAGTCGATGCGCATTATAAAATGCTAGACGAAATGGATGAGGAACAAGACGACCCTGATTATTCGGATGAATATTATGACCGATTCAATTGAATCCAAAAACAAAGAAACCGTGAAAACAAACCGAGAAAACAAAACAAAAACGATAAA
>Ga0114978_10004739_pt1 | contig 10955 bp, 7 predicted proteins | sample S_140212_EF_Meta_FD_87027 | JGI IMG/M metagenome (GOLD analysis project Ga0114978, IMG submission 87027) | Freshwater microbial communities from Lake Simoncouche, Canada to study carbon cycling - S_140212_EF_MetaG | ecosystem: Environmental > Aquatic > Freshwater > Lake | place: Lake...
CGTAAACTTTCTTTAAATCATTGGCGTTCGTTGCACGATAGTAATCAGCTAACGTAATATCAGCGATTTTTTTGAGTGCTGTTTCATCAAGCTTGACTCGCATCGACAACCCTTGGGCCTTGAGCACGACCCCTTCAGGTGTCCCAACGCCCACCGTGTAGACGCGTACCCCATGATCTGCAGCAAGCTGCGCCATCTTCAACGCATCGGGGCCCATGTTGCTTTGCCCATCTGAGATCAAGACGATAGCCAGTGCTTTATTCGATCCAGGATCGAGCTTGACCTGATTCGAACCTTTACCCTCTGCTCCCAAGGGCTTGCCTGTATCTTTTGCTGGTGGACGATCGGCCTCGGTCAAAATTTTCTCAACCTCGATTCCTGACCCTGGCAATAATTGCGCCAGTGCAATCAAAATGCCACTGCCTAAGGCAGAGCCTGTTTGCAAAGGTAAGTTTTCGATTGCACGATAGAGTTCGTCGCGACTGAGAGTCGGCGCTTGTGCCACCGCAGCCGTACTCGCGACCGTCACAATCCCCACCTTGACGAGCGGTGGTTGCTCTGCAATAAACGTGCGCACCGCCGCCTGAGCCGCCTCAAGGCGACTGGGCTGAACATCCGCCGCCCGCATACTGCCCGACGTGTCAATCGCGAGCATGACCGTATCCAAACGACCAGGAAGCAACAGTACTGCGCGCGGTCGCGTTAAAGAAAAAATGACGAGACTGACGCCGCACAGCATCAACAGCGCACAACCGTGGCGTGACCATCTTTGCCGACGACAGAGCCAGAGATAAGTACCGATTAAAAAAGGCAATCCAGCAAATGCCCACAACAATGAGGGCCAAAGTAAGGTCAAAGAGTTTAACGATGGCATAGGATCACGTGCTCGCCAAGACACCAGACGCGGCACCTGTGGCCACTTGGCTGCGGCGCTTGCGCATTCGGGTAAAGCGAATCAAGGCTTGATCAATCGGTTCGTCAGTCTGTAATTCCATGCAATCAACGCCAGCATGTGCAAAACTTTCGCGCAGATTTTGTTCGCGCAAGATTGCTTGTTCAGCAAAACGTTTTCGAAAACCCGTATCATGTGAATCAACAAAAATCTGCTCACCCGTCTCGGCATCCTGCATCACCAACAACCCGCTATTTGGCAATACGGACTCTACTGGATCAAACAAGCGGATCGCGACCACTTCATGACGGCGCGCCAATTGATTCAGGGCGCGGTCCCAGCCCGGCTGACTTAAAAAATCTGACAACACAAAAACAGTCGAACGCCTCTTTAAAATGGACTGAACATCTTTCAAGAGCGTCCCTAAATCGGTTTCTTGTGTTTGTTTGCTCGATTCAGCTCGCGTCATGCGCTCTAACAGATGTAATACCTGACGACGACCCGATCTGGCAGGAATATGCACGTTGGCATGACCGCCTGCGCCGGTATAAAGCAAGGCACCCACTCGATTGCCATGCTGCGTCAAGAGGCGCGCAAGCACACCTACACATTCAATTGCAAGGGTTCGTTTACTGACCTGGCTTGAACCGAAATCAACAGAGCCCGACAAATCCACCACAAACCAAGCCGTCATTTCTCGGTCTTCCTGATGCTCTCGTACATAAGGCACTTGCATTCTGGCGGTGACATTCCAATCTATATGCCTTACATCATCATGCGCCTGATACTCCCGCAAGTCAGCAAGCATTAAACCTGCGCCGCGAAACAGCGTGCGATAGTCACCCTGCAACTGACCGTCCAGGCGCCGAATCACCGTCCACTCTAACTGACGCAACAAGGCATCCGGGCGAGGAACGACTGCAACGGCCTCTGGGTCGCGCGAAGAGACTTGCGCGACTGGCGACTGACGCTTGAACCTTTTAAGAAACGCGAACATGACTATCAAGCGGTTTGTCTGGCACCGGCACCACCCGCAAAATTTGTTCGATCAGTTGATCAGCCGACAAACCATCAGACAAGGCCTCGTAAGACAAGACCAAACGATGTCGCAAAACATCGGGAACCAAATCTACGACGTCTTGCGGCAAGGCATAACCACGCCCGCGCAAAAACGCGAGCGCGCGTGCCCCTTCAATCAAACCAATCGTTGCACGCGGACTCGCCCCAAACGTCAGATAACGTGCAAGATCAGGCAAACCAAATCTTGCGGGATCACGCGTGGCGGAAACAAGTTTGACCGCATACTGAATCAGACCAGGATCCACATACCCTTGCCGCGACTGATGCTGCAAAGCTGCAATCTGTTCTGTCGTAGCGACCGCCGCAACATCGATCGCAGGGCCAATCACACGCTGCACAATCACAAACTCTTCTTCTTCTTTAGGATAACCAATCAGCACTTTCATCATAAAACGGTCGACTTGCGCCTCAGGCAACGGATACGTGCCCTCGGTCTCGATTGGATTTTGCGTCGCCATGACCAAAAACGGGGATGGCACCTTGTGCGTTTGACCCGCAATGGTGACTTGTCTTTCTTGCATAACCTCAAGCAAGGCACTTTGGACCTTCGCAGGCGCACGATTAATTTCATCGGCCAGTAACAGGTTTGCAAAGACTGGGCCTAGTACCGTGCTGAATTCACTCGTCTTTTGATTGTAAATTTGGGTGCCCACCAAATCCGCAGGCAATAAATCTGGCGTAAATTGAATGCGCTTGAAAGAGCCTCGAATCGCCTTGGCCAAGGTATTGACGGTTAAGGTTTTGGCCAGGCCTGGCACACCCTCAATCAATAAGTGGCCTTGCGCCAAAATCGCCACGAGCATGCGCTCTAAAAACTGGTCTTGTCCAACCACCACGCGTTTAACCTCATACAACACACGCTCCATCAAGAGTGCAGTCTCTTGAACGGGTTGGGCGGACTGGCCACGATTCCAGGCTTGCGGTTCGCTATTCATAGGCTTCTCGTCGGTTCAAGTCTTTTAAAATTAAAGTTAAAACGGGGGCATACCCAAGGCCACACCTGCACTTTCTATCGTAATGGCAAAGCCAATTCCAATAAATGTTCGCACCCTGGTCGGATTCAAAATCGCAGTCACAATCCCCAATACCTCTCCGGCCATGTTGATCAAAGGCCCCCCCGAGTTGCCTGGATTCGCAGCGGCATCAAACTGGATAAGCCCCGTCAGTGGTGGGCCCTCAGTAGGCTTGAACGTTCGATTTAAACCAGAAATCACACCAGCGGAAACCGAAGGCCCCATCCCAAAAGGAAACCCCACCACCACGACGTCATCACCAGGAACAATATTTTGACTAGATCCCATGGTGGCTGGCTGCAGATCATCTGGAATATTCAGAGGTTTAATCACGGCGAGGTCTTTGTCGCGCTGGGCCGACACAAGTTCTGCTGGAGACTCTAAACCGTCTGCGAAGGTCACAACCAGGCGTGGTGAGGCCGAGACGACATGCAGATTGGTTAAAATTGTGCCGTCCTCTTTGATGACAACTCCGGTGCCAACACCAAGCTCATCATCCCCCACCTGCGTGCCCTTGGCATCCAGTATGTCACCTCGAATTCGCACAATCGATGGCGCGATGAGTGCAGCGGCGCGGGCGGCGCGGGCGGGTAAGTCTTTTGTTGCCAGTGTATGCAAGACCGCAGCGTCAATTTGTTCTTGCGTCAATTCGGGGCGAAGGGGTTGAACATAATCCCGAACAAAAAGCAGTGAGAACGCCAGCGCGACGCCAGCCAATAACAAACCAAACCGCTCGTAAGATTTTCGCCAGGCAAACCGTTTGGGCGCCGCCTCGACAGTCGCCGAAGATGCTTGAGCCGCAACCGACTCCTCAGGCAATTTAAGTCCTGAGCTTGAACGACGGCTATAGAGCGCGGCTCGTTTCATAAAAAACCTAATCCCGTCAAGCGGTGATAAAGTGATGGTTCATCATAACTCTACTGATGCGTTCATGCACTTTATTTGGCCACACTTTTTATGGTGTTTCGTTTTAGTGCTAGCGCTGCCCTTTGGCTACCTATGGTTGCTTAAGCGCAGACGTCGTTTTGCCTACACGTACCCTAATCTGACGATTATTCGGCAAGCACTTGGCCGTAGTAACAGTTGGCGTCGCCATACACCCCCAGCCTTACTCTGGCTGGCTGTCGGCGCTGCGGTAATCGGACTCGCAAGACCCACGGCTCAGGTCACGCTGCCTGCGGATTACATGACACTCGTTCTCGCGGTGGACGTCTCGCGCAGTATGTTGGCCGAAGACGTTGAGCCCAATCGGATCCAGGCCGCGCAAGCAACAGTTAAAGAATTTTTAAATGAATTACCCAACAACATGCGCGTCGGCATCGTTTCCTTTGCAGGCACTGCACAGTTGGTTCAGCAAATCACAGACGAACGCGAAGCCTTGGTTGCCTCGATTGACCGTTTTCAATTACAACGCGGAACCGCGACAGGTAGCGGCTTATTACTCGCCTTAGCCACCTTGCTTCCTAACTCTGGTGTTGACCTGCAGGCCGCGATCTACGGTGAAGAGTTCGGTCGCTGGGGCATCAAACCACTCGCAGAACGCAAGCCCACGACTCCACCGTCACCCACCCCTGCACCCGTTCCTCCAGGCTCATATTCAAACGGCGCAATCATCTTGTTATCCGATGGTCGACGCACCAATGGGCCCGATCCCTTAGCGGCCGCCAAACAAGCAGCCCAACGGGGTGTGCGTGTCTACACAGTCGCCTTTGGCACACCAAACGGCTTTATTCCTGGTTGGGAAGGCTCATCTTTTTATGCGCGTGTCGATGAACAGGCCCTTCAAGCCATCGCAAAAATTACGGAGGGTGAATTCTATCGGGCCGGTAACTCTCAAGACTTAAAAGAGGTGTACCGTCACTTGTCTAGCAAGTTCTCTCTTGAACGGCGAGACACAGAAGTCACCGCGCTTTTTGGCGCGGGTGCACTCGCGCTGACACTCTTGGCTTTATTGTTATCACTCGTCTGGTTTAAACGCCCGTCAAGTGAGAGCTAATTTTTACTTTACTTATCATAGGAACACACCATGGATCGCAGAACCTTCATCCTGAGTTCTGGTGCCGCAGCTGGGCTTGCTCAGCTGCCGACATCAAGCTTTGCGCAAACAGGTAAAACGCTGCTGCGCTGGGTACCCGAGAATGATCTTGCCCTGCTTGATCCCATGTTTACGACCGCAACCATCACAGCCTGCCACGCGCTACAGGTTTTTGACACGCTCTACGGCTTAGACGGCAACTATCAACCACAACCGCAAATGGTCGGTAGCCAGTCTGTCGAAAATAATGACCTGACCTGGAAGATCACACTACGCGATGGCTTGAAGTTTCACGATGGCTCGCCCGTGACCAGTAAAGACATCATCGCAAGTATTAAGCGATTTGGTAAGCGCAATCCGCTTGGGCAAACGCTGATTGAATTAATTCAAGAGATGAAGGCAATCTCTGAAAGCACCATTCAAATCACCCTCAGCAAACCATTTCCTTTGCTCATGTACTCCCTTTCGGGCTCGTCAGCTTCGATCATGCCCGAACGTTTGGCAAACACGCCTGACAATGTCCCAGTCAAAGAAATGATTGGTAGTGGGCCTTATCGCTTTATTGCCGAGAAATGGATTTCTGGTTCGCAAGTGATCTACGAAAAATTTAATGAATATGTTCCACGCAAAGACGGGGTCGCGCGTAATACGGCTGGCCCAAAAATTGCGCACGTGACAGACATCAAATGGCATGTCATCAATGATCGCGCCACGGCGGTCGCGGCACTGCAAAACAACGAAGTCGATGGTATCGAGGCGATTGACAACGACTTCTTACCCATCTTGCGTAAGGATAAAGCCATCACGCTCATCAAAAGTGATTTGCCCTCGATTGCAATCATGCGGTTTAACCATCTTCACCCTCCCTTCGACAATATCCTGATGCGTCGTGCGATTCTGGCCGTCGTGAATCAGACAGAATATATGACGGCAGCAAATGGCTCTGAGTTTCCTGAATACTGGAATGACAAGGTGGGGGTGTGGGCACCCGGCACGCCAATGGCAACGACTGCAGGGTTAGACAAGCTGACTGGAAAACGCGACTTCGCACTCGCCCGCTCGCTTATTAAGCAGGCCGGCTACAACGGCCAAGCAATTGTCTTGCTTGATCCCGTCGATTCGCCGACTCACCACGCGTCTGCTTTAGTGACGGCTGATTTGTTTAAAAAGTTAGATTTGAAAGTCGACTTACGTTCAATGGATTGGGGAAGTTATCTACAACGACGCAACAGCCAAGATCCGCCAGCCTCGGGTGGCTGGAACGTGGGTTTCACTGCGATGACTGGCACAAGCAATCTGGATCCCACCAGCAATCTCGGCATTCGGGGCACGGGTAAGCAGGCTTGGTTCGGTTGGCCCACTAATCCAACAATCGAAAAATTGCGTACTGATTGGTTTTACGCGGCCACCCCCGAACAACGTAAAGCGCTATGCCAAGACATTCAAGTTCAAGTTTTCGATCAAGTGCCCTACATCCCCCTCGGCGCCATATATAAACTCATGGCTTTGCGCAAGGGTTGGGTCGATTTTCAGGAACAGGGGCCTGTTTTTTATACGATGCGCAAAGGCTAGCGCAACAAGAATCGGCGCGCGACGCCTTTAGGCGTTGCGCATCAATCGATTCTTTATGCGCTGCAACCATTCGGCAAGATCATCAATATAGGTGAATAAGGCTGGGATCACCAACAAGCTTAGTACCGTCGAGGTCAACAAGCCACCCATCACCGCGATCGACATCGGCGAGCGAAAACTTGGATCTGAGCCCCAGCCAATAGCAATCGGAAACATTCCAGCAATCATCGCAATCGTCGTCATTACAATCGGACGCGCCCGCTTGTGGCAAGCATCAAGCAGCGCCTCTGTTCTTGAAATACCACTGCGCCGCGCAACAATCGCATATTCAACTAACAGAATTGAGTTTTTAGTCACAATGCCCATCAACATAATCAAACCGATGAGCGAAGGCATCGAAAAGCTTTTTCCAGTTAACAACAAAGCGACAAAGGCGCCACCAATCGAAAGTGGCAATGCACCAAGAATTGTGATCGGCTGTAAAAAATCATGAAATAGTAAAACTAAAATCATATAAATACACAACAAGCCAATCGCCATCGCCAAGCCAAAGCTTGCAAACAGGGCTTGCATTTCTTTCGCATCACCCAACTCTGTTTGACGCACGCCAGCCGGCAGATTGCGCAGACTCGGTAGCCCCATCGCCTCAGCATAGACTTCGCCTAGTTGTCGGCCTCCTAATTCAACATCAAGCACCACGTTGCGACTACGATTCAAACGATCAATTTGTGCGGGCCCGCTGTCCATCGTTAGCGTGGCAACATTACCCAGCAAAACTGGGCCATAACGACCCGGCACCGTTAAACGTGCCAAGGCATCAATATCCGCACGCGCAGCATCGGGCAATTTCACTCGAATAGGAATTTGCCTTTCAGACAAGGTCAATTTAGGCAAGCTAACGTCATAGTCCCCGCTGGTCGCTACCCGCAGGGTTTCAGCAATACTCTGCGCCGTCACGCCCAAATCGGCTGCACGTGCAAAATCAGGGCGCACAATCAATTCAGGACGCACCAGACTCGCCGAAGACAACACGTTTCCAACACCTTTCAAACCGCGCAACTCACCTTCGACCACATGCGCAGCAGCACTGAGCGCCAACGGATCTTCACTCTGCAGCACGATTTGCATTTTCACCCCGACATCTTGAGGCCCCACCGTGACACGCACGCCGGGTTCGCGTGACAACAACTCGCGAATGTCTGCTTCAACTTCTTGCTGATTTTTTTTACGATCCGAACGATGTTTTAAGGTGACCGTTAACGATGCCTTACGAACTTCAGCGGCTGCACCACGGGCAAAGGCATCACCCGAAACGCCCGCACCCACCGAACTGAATACTTTGACGACCTCCGGGATGGCACTGAGTTTGAGCCGGGCCCGCTCTGCTGCCAAGAACGTCTCATGCAGGGTGCTCCCTGGTGCACGTTCAATATTGACCAAGGTTTGTGCACGATCCGCTGGGGGTACAAAACCCTTTGGTAACAATGGTACTAACGCAATCGAACCTGCAAAAAAAAGTGTAGACAAGACCAGCGTCAATAAGCGATGCGACAAGCACCACTGCACCGCACTCAAATAGCGACGCATCACCCAGCCATCTGTTTGTTCACGTTCAGACTGCGGAACCGCTTTCATGATGTATGCCGACATCATTGGTGTTAACAAACGCGCGACGAGCAGTGAGGCCAAAATCGCCAATACGGCAGTCCAGCCGAATTGTTTAAAAAACTTACCAGGGACGCCCGCCATAAAGGCGGTGGGTAAAAAAACAGCGACCAGGGCGAAGGTTGTTGCGATCACTGCCAGGCCGATTTCATCCGCTGCTTCTAGTGCTGCCTGAAATGGTGTTTTTCCCATCCGCAAATGCCGAGCGATATTCTCAACCTCAACGATTGCATCATCAACCAAGATACCCACAACCAAAGCCAAAGACGTCAAGGTCACCATGTTGAGCGTAAACCCAAACAGATAGATGCCTAAGAAGGCTGGCAAGATTGACAAGGGCAAAGCCGCCGCTGACACAATCGTTGCGCGCCAATCTCGCAAAAAATACCAAACGACAATCACCGCCAGAATGGCACCTTCATACAAAAGATGCATTGAGCCATTAAAGTTTTCTTCCGTCTTTTCTACGTTATCAATCTGCTCAGTGATTTGAATATCAGGTCGCGCTGCGCGCAAGTTTTGGATCACGTCGCGGACATCGTGAGCAAGCGAAACTTCATTGGCGCCCTTGCTGCGCATAATTTCAAATGCCACAACCGACTCGCCATTCACCAACGCCACCGAACGACGCTCCGCCGTCGCATCGGTCACCTTCGCAATCTGGTCTAAGCGCACGCGTCGGCCATCTTGTAGCGGAAAATCAAGTTTTCCTAAATCATCTGCCGTATTCGCTGTGGCAATTGTGCGAACCGCTTGTTCTGCGCCACCGACATCGCCGCGGCCGCCGGGCGCCTCTTGCTGAATTTGCCGCAAGCGGCGCGAAACCTCTGCTGCAGTGACGTTCAGTGCAGCCATCCGGGCGGGATCGAGCTCGACTCGAATTTCGCGTATGAGTCCACCCATGCGCTTGACGCGCCCAACGCCATTGACCGTCAATAATTGCTTGGCCACGGTATTGTCAACAAACCATGACAAAGCCTCTTCATCGTTTTGCTTTGAAGCCACGGCATACGTCAACAATGGCTTACCTGCAGTGGTTGTGCGCAACACTGTTGGGTCACGTACATCGGCTGGCAACTCAGCGCGCACACGCGTCACGGCATCGCGTACATCGTTCACGGCCTCCATCGCATCTTTTTCAAGTACGAATTCAACTGTGATGACAACCATCCCTTCTAGTATTTTGGTGTAGAGATTCTTAATGCCTTGAAGCGTCGCAATTGAATTTTCAAGTTTACGAGCCACCTCAGTCTCAAGTGTTGCGGGTGCGGCACCCGGCAACTGAGCCTCGACCGTCACAATGGGCAATTCAATATCTGGAAAATCTTGAACACCGATGGCTTTAAAGGACAACACCCCCGCGATCGATAACAGGATAAAAAGCAGAATCGCTGGTATGGGATTGCGAATTGAAAAAGCCGAGAAATTCATGCGTACGCCTATTTGGCCTGAGTCGTTGCAGAAACAGCGACCAAATCATCATTAGTTAAAAATCCCGCACCTGACTCAACAATCTTGTCTTGTACTGTGACGCCTGTCAGTACCTCAACCCGAGCACCAACGCGCCGTCCGACGCTCACTTTCGTTTGCACCACGCGCTGATTCTCAGCCACTTTAAAAACATAGCTAAATCCGTCACGCATCACCACCGACTCTTGCGGCAAGGTGAGGCCTTCCGTCGAACCCAGTTGAAATTGCCCGCTGGCAAACATCCCAGCCCGTACGGGAGGTTCGTCGTTTGGATTTTTGGGCAAGTCAACAAAAACAACAGCGGTGCGCGCCTGAGGATCAACCGTTGGCCCAATGACTCGCACCGTGCCCACCAAGGGTACAGCGCCTTTAGGCAAGCTCGCCGGAAACACACTGACTGCCATTCCAACCTTAATACGACCCAGCTCTTCAGACGTTACATCCGCCCGCCACTCAAGACGACTCTGACGAACCATCCGAAAGAGTTCGGTGCCCGCTGGCACCACCGACCCGATGTTAGCTTGTCGCATCGAGATCACGCCGTCGTCGGGCGCGCGCACCTCTGAGTACTTCACGCGTAACTCTTGTACCTTGACATGCGCTGCGGTGGCTTCAAGCCGCGCTTGCGCAGTTTGCTCAGCAGTCAAATATTGACTAATTTGTTGAGCAGAGAGGGCTCCTGAATCTTTTAAACTGCGCGCGCGCGCAGCATTTGCCTTGGCGTCAGCTAATGCCGCTGTTGCTTCAGATTGTTGCGCTTTTTGTACAGCCAAGTCGGCCAGGACCGTGTCTGTTGCGAAGGCGGCCAATAACTGACCCTGTTTGACTATATCGCCAACATTCACCAACACTTCAGCCATGCGCAATCCGCCTACCTGAGCCCCGATCAACGCCTCTTGCCATGCTGCGACACTACCGTTTGCAGAAATGACTGAAGCGATTTGCGTAACTACGGGCTGAGTCACTGTCACGGTCAAACCCGCACGGGCTGCAGCTTGATTCACGCGGGCCGCATGTGTCGACAAACTTAAGCTTGCCGCACCCAGAAATAAAATAAACATACGCAGCTTAAGCGTAGAGCGCAGAGACAATGTCATGGTGTTGAGGTACCTATAGTCATATCTTTTAGGGCGGCTTTTGCGAGTCCATTCAAGGCGGTGGTTTCAGCAACAGTCCAGCCACCACCAGCCGCGCGGTACAGGGCAATCATTGCATTAACGCGATCACG
>Ga0114978_10004740_pt1 | contig 10954 bp, 12 predicted proteins | sample S_140212_EF_Meta_FD_87027 | JGI IMG/M metagenome (GOLD analysis project Ga0114978, IMG submission 87027) | Freshwater microbial communities from Lake Simoncouche, Canada to study carbon cycling - S_140212_EF_MetaG | ecosystem: Environmental > Aquatic > Freshwater > Lake | place: Lake...
AAATGGCGCCGCGTTTGCTACGCCACGGGCTTCCCGACCTGGCAGTGTGCGCTACAGTTCGAATGGAAATGGAAGTTTTTGACCCGCAAAGAGCCGAAAAGCAACAACCCTTTGCAACGGCGCCTCGAAGCGCTTAACGTCCTAATCGCGTCCGACCGTTCGACGTCGCAGTCCATCCCGTTTTCCGAGTTCAAACTTGAAGTCATCGAAGAAAAGGAAACGACCGCTTAGGATTTTTTTATTTGATGCATGGGCAACTCGTTCTCCTGGTACCCTTCTTTGATCAATTTCACGTAACGCTTCGAAGGTTTTCGCGGGTCAGGCTTTTTCATGACGTACGTTTCCGCTCGCACCGAGCGGTTCGTTTCGACTGTTACAGTGACTCTTTCGTACCTTGGTTCGTGCGTGTCCAACGTTGCAAGCTCGTTTCGAGGTATCTCCCAAAGGACGCCTTCAACTTTCTTGTCTTCCCGCGGGACAATGTCTGCGCGACGGTACCATTTGAACTTGTAATCGTCGAGCGTTGCTTTGCCAACGTACTTCCCGGAAGGAACTCTGTGCAAGAACCGGTCGGTGTTGGTGTTCGATCCGTAAGCAAAGTACAAGACGTGCTGCGCGTCTCTGTACAAGCTGGCTGCACACGCCAAAATAAAAATAAAGTAAACGCAAACCATTAGTCTTTGTTTCTTCATTTACGTTTTAAGTGCTATAATCCTTTTTGATTTTGATTGGTGTACAAAAAATTATCGTTTTTTATTTCTTTTTCTATTAGATTTTTTATACGCTTCTCGTCCGCCTTTCGTTATGGTTGCCTTTACAGAATTTTGTTTAACAATTCCTTCTTTTTTACTACGCTCTTCTTCCATTTCTTGCGTAATTTGAAGTCTAAAACTTTCTGCTACCTTTTTTAGTTCTTTTTTTGTTTCAAAAGTTACAGGAATAAACCATTCTAAATCTGAAGTATAATGAACCTCAGGATATTTGCGACGAATTTCATTCAAGTCAAGTGTCGACAGCATGTTATCTTCAAGTTTGTAATCTTTATCGGAGTGTAATGTAAATGTTTTACTAAATGTCGGAAAGAAATAAAAATTATCGTCTGGAAAGATCTTCTTTTCAGAAATCAACGCATTCAGTGCAAAATATTGAGGATACAAACCTCCAGGATGATTACGAAATTTATGATTACGGTATTCCTCATTTTTTGAATGGAACAGTACAAATAGCTTAGGTGATTGGTGTTTATCGACAGGGTCACTTTTTTTTGACAATAACAAGTCCGCTAAAATGGTATGATAGGTTGGCGAAAACAATACGTTTACACATTCGTTGGTACTCAAGTAAACAAGACGTCTTAGATTTGTTATATCAAACTTCTCTGACCAGCCCGTTTCTGTTAAAACTTCGTTTATTAATTCACGTTTATCGGTAACATTTTTGTAATTACGTTCGTATTCTTCATCGTTTAACACTTTTGGTTCTTTTTTTAGTAACATTTTGTTTTCCATATCACGTGTTGGAGAGACCATGCTTTGTTGACTTTTTCTAGACCATAAAAACCTAGGCAAATATTTGCTAATCCATGTCGACCAGCTTGTCGAACCTCCTCGAGCACGCCGCGAACGATTTTGTTTTTTGCGTGTTTTGATCATTTTAAATATTATATATTAAATCATATTGTAAAATAATTAGAATCATGACCTCCTTTGTCACAGCAGTCAAACTAATGCCTGGTTACGAAGATTACACGTTCCGGCTAAAAATGTACATTGAAAGCATCGCCAACCGGTGTCACAGCCCGTACGAAATCATCGTCGTCGAAGAGCAAACCGACGCCAACGTTGCTTTCCTCCGGGATTTTTTTACGCAGGAATGGTTGGCGGCTCGGAACGCCCGCATCATCGAGTACACCGCGTATTACCCGAACCCGCACGGCTACAACATGATCGAGGCCTACGCGAAAAACGTTGGACTGCACGCCGCGAAGTACGCCTACGTCTGCATGACGAACAGTGACGTTTTGTTCAACGATGTCTTCTTCGATTTGTGCGCGGAAGGCCTTCGACCGCGCACGTTTTACCGATTTTACGAGTACGAAACGCCGCCCGTCCTTGCGTGGGATTTGGCCCGAATCGAAGAGTCCTTGAACGACGCGGTCTGCATCAATCCGGACCTCGAGAAAAAGTTGAGCTTGAAAAACATTGCGTACAAGTCGGGGGACGCGATGCTTCTTGACAAGGAGAGCTGGTTTGCGATCAAAGGCTTTCCGGAAAACGAGGTTTGGGTACACAGCGACCTGATCGTGTGCACCGTTGTGAACAACAACGGCTTTGCGCTCAAGATAGAACCGAACGTGCGCGTTTACACTTACCCGCAAGAACGGACGTTGGTCGAACGACCGTTCGAACTCGAAAAAACGTACGAGTATTTCAACCGAAAGACGTGCAACTAAGCGCGCCGTTTTTTCCGTGATTTTTTATGTAAATAATTTTTTCCGCCTTTAGATGTTCTTTCTTTTCTACCTTGTAGCTTGGCACGTGCTTGTAGAACTGCTTTATTATATAAACTAATGTTTGGTAACTTTAAAGTATTTTCCAAATTACCTTCACTTTCTTTAGTTATTTGTTCCATTTCTGCTGCTGTGCAACGAAGAATGTCTCTTTCAATCTCATCTATAGCAAATTTACTGTCATTAAATAGTCCAATAAATGCTAATCCCATGTTTTTAATGAAACTTGCGCCTCCTCGAAAAAATAAATCTAACAATGAGCTTGTACCATATGCTGTTAAACCTGTAAGTGCAAGAGCACCAACAGCACTGCCTATACCAGCAGCAACGGGAAATCCAACAATTCCTACAACTAAAAATTCCAAGATTTGTTTTATAGCAATATTTTTTTTAAAGTCGACAGGTTTTAAAATACTAAATTGATCGTCTTCTAGTGAATCGATATTTACCTTTGCATCTTTGTTGATGTTAAAAACTTCATAAGCTGATTTTATCATTATTTTTAACAAAAGCAAATCAGATTGCGTTGGATTAGCATCCAATAATCTTTGTAAATGTTCTACATTTGGAAACGCGCGCAGATACGGACTATAGTTACGGTTAAGCTGAAGTAACTCGTTGAATGTTTTGTTGAATAAATCAATATCCTTGTTAATAGCTTCAGCCAAACGTTGATAACACCATTCTAAAGCAAAGTATTGATTAAACGGTTCACTGTCTTTTCCAAAATATTTCCGGTAGTTCGAAGAGTGAAAATAAAATGGAATCGATTCCAAAGCTTCTTGATATTTTTCTCTGTATTGGTTTGTTTCATCAGAGCTTAAAACTGTTGCTGTTAGTTTGATTTTTTTACCTCTCTTTAAATCAAATTCTTTTGCAACAAAAGTCGTTTCTCTGTCTTGATTAGTTGTAGCAAATAATTGATTATACATTTTTTTATTATCAAAAAATCTCATAAAATCTAAAAAATAGCGCATTATGTATTCCGCATGTTCAAGTAAAGGTCGTTGGTTATTGATTTGTTCTTGCAATTGTTGTAACTCTTCCCGTAACTCTGGTTCTGGTCTTTGTATTCTACCTAACGCATAGTTTATGATCCCTGGTTTATATTTTTTTTCTTCTTTTTTTTGCGGTTGTTGTGTTTCTGTTCCGACAATAGATCCTTGTACACTACCAGGGTTTGATTGTACAAACGATTGAGAAGTTGGAGCAGATTGTTGATCAGAATCTGCAGCCACGCTTTTTTGAAAATCATGACTTGATTGCAGATTGTCATGAGCGAAATTGTCCGATTCAGAAACTTGTTTTCTTCTATCACCAAAAATAAACGACATGAAACAAACTTATTGTATAATAGGATACATTTTTTAAAAATCTTGCGAGAATAAATCGCCTTTAATTTCACGTTTTGTCGCCAAGGCGTACTCGCCAACCCGTTTTTCGAAAAAGTTGGTTTTTCCTTCGATCGATATCATCTCCATGAACGAAAACGGGTTGGCTTTGTTGAACAGCTTCGGGTAGCCGAGCTGAAGCGACAAACGGTCCGCTACGAACTCGATGTAGTCGCTCATGGCTCCGGCGTTCATGCCGACCAAGCGGCACGGCAGCGACTCCGTAATGAACTCTTTCTCGATGCTCACCGCGTCTTTCAGGATCGTTTGGAACACTTCGAGGTCGACCTTCGGACCTTTCCTGAAAAGGAGCGCCGCAAAGTCGGTATGCATCGCCTCGTCGCGACTGATCAACTCGTTGCTAAAGGTAAGGCCCGGCATCAACCCCCTTGTTTTCAACCAATAAATGCTGCAAAAGGCGCCCGAAAAGAAGACGCCTTCGACGATGGCGAACGCCAGCAACCGCACGGGGTAAGGCGAGTCGTCTGAAATCCATTTCAACGCCCATTGCGCTTTTTTTTGAACGCAGGGGAACTCTTCCAACGCGTTGAACACCGACGCCTTTTGTTCGCCCTGCAAGTACGAGTCGATCAACAGACTGTACATCTCCGAATGGATGTTCTCCATGGCGATTTGAAACCCGTAAAAAGCTTTCGCCTCCGAACTGTCGACGTCTTTCATGAAGCGCAGCGCCAAATTTTCCAGAACGATTCCGTCGCTGGCCGCAAAGAAAGCCAGCACCATGGTGATGAAATGCCGCTCGTCTTTCGTCAACTTCTCCCAGTGCGCGCGGTCCTTGCTCAGGTCGACTTCTTCGGCCCTCCAAAAGCAGTCCACTTGCCGCTTGTACATGTCCCACACGTCAGGCTGGTCTATCGGAAACATGGTGTACTTCATGCTGGGCAATCGGAACGTTCTGTTTTATATACCACTATTTTAATTGTTTCTATTTCGTTATATGACCGTTGCAAAAAAATAAACCGCTTAGGCATGGACCCTTACCCTTACAAGGACATGATTAAAGAACCTCGGCAGATAGGCGTGTCGGAGGATGGGAATTTAGGCGCCTTAAGTAACGATGTCAAAGCGCTCATGAGCTACGTGAACGTCCTTTCGTCCGGCGAAACCGAGGCGCAATTCGTTTCGCCGCTCGGCAACAAATTTTTCATGGACACGGGCGTGAAATGCAACGACCAGAACGGTGCTTCGCAGGCGCGCTTCGCTTTTGTCAACAACATCCCCGACGACGGCGTTTTGGGCCGAGGCTTAGTCGCTGGAATATTACAAGACGTTACCTCGATCGACCCAAGCGCGCTGTTCAACGCTTTTTCGCAAAAAGAGGACACTTGCCAACAAATTACGATGGACACCCGGGACAACCAGAACAACGCGAAAAGAGAGAGCCGGTACGTGAACAACTCAGACATCTCGAAGTACAACGCGTGCTGGTTTCCGGATCGGAAAAATCCCGTGACTAACCGTACCTGCGAAGGTTTCACGAACCGTCAAGTTCCGAAAGACCCTATTGTGCAAGTCTACATTGCCGGCGTTGGCGTGTTGGCGGCCTACATGGCCTACCGGTTTATGAAGAAGTAGGTCGCGACTGTCGACGGTGCCGTTGAGGCGCACCCTTTGGAAAACGAACGAAGCCGGTGCAAACTGGATTCGAACTTTAGCCCGCCGTGCGAGGTCGGCGTAAAACGTTTCGGAATGCAACGGTTTCGTTTTGCTGTAAGGCAGCAACAGCGCAAACACGCAACCGTACAACAAATAGTTTTGCGGCGAGGCGATGCAAAAACGGTCGTTGAAGCCGTTGTACACGTGGAAGGATGGAATCACCCAACTGTCCGACCGCGCCAGCTTGAGCACAGGCGCAACCGAAGATGAAAAAACCACGTCGGGTCGCACGAAGATTATCGTTTTAAACTTGAGACCACTATTTCGGATCATTTGTGTGACGCTGTTTTTAGAGTACATGGCTAGAATGAAGTTGTCGACGGTCTGATAGTCGGTCTTCCACGGATCCGGGCAAGTACGGTACGCTGCAAAATCAATGCTGCGTTTCGCATGCGCCAAATCTTCGGTTTGCACCCGGTACGGTCGTAACGCCGCAAAATCGGCCTTAATACCTTCCGCGCTGCTCTCGCCTGCTCTTACGTTTTCATAAGGTTCGTTGGAGTAGAACGTGTGTACAAACACGTAAGGCGTGCTAGGCAGTTGGTTGTAGATATGATCTAGGATAGATTGCGATGTAGTCGATGTACTCCTCGTTAAGCCCCAAAACGCAACAGCAATCATGCATATATGCAGAGTAATTTATAAACGCAACTGTTTCCTTTTCATCGTACCCGGTTAGCTCAGTTGGTAGAGCGCCAGACTTTTACAAAGGGTAAAACCGGAAGTCATCTGGTGGTCGAGGGTTCGAGTCCCCCATCGGGTGTTTTTATCTTTTTTTGCGTTGTTTTAGAGTTTTATTTTTTAGCTTTTTCTTTATCTTTTCTTCGTTGTAAAAGCTAGAGAGAGAGACGTATGGCCAAAACACGTAAAATAAAAAAGACGCTTACACAAAAACGAAAAAGAAAAGAAAAACAAAAAGGAGGACTGTTAGGTCATGTTACTGGATTGCATTTGTCGGACCGCGGCATAAGGAGTATTTTGACCGGCAACCATCGAGTCAAAAAAAGGTATACCGAAAAGTTGCGAGGAGAATGCAAAGAGTACTACTTGTACCATCCTAAAATAACCTTTAAAAACAAAAAAGTGCAAGAAGCCTACAATGTGTTAAGAAGCGAATCGACTACAGGCACCGACTTCCCTACTTTCATGTGCGGACTGAACGGTCGCCTTCTTAAACATTCGTCGTACGGACCCGACGGAAGTACCTTTATAAGTGAAGGGTTTGAACAAGCGCTGAAAAGAACCATGAACAAAGGCAGCGGGAAGACAGGTTGGCTGGCGTGGCTTCCTTAATTTTTTTTTAACTGCCCAAATAAATATAAAACACAAAACGTTAAAAAAATAAAATAGTAGAATATATGAGCAAAAATGTTGAAGCGCTGAAAACGGTAGCGCAAGGAGCTTTGGGAGCCATGTCGTTCGGGGCGTACCATCAGTACACCACGAACAAACTCATGGAACTCAACAACGAGAACCAGGATTTTAAGTACGAACTGTTTATGGAAAAAATGGAAAATCGGCACAGAAACGAGATCAACGAATTAAGAGAACATATCGAGACGTTGAAAAAAAAAACTTGGTTCATGTAACGGATTTGTTCTTTCCGCACACGTACATGGGTTGTAACATAAAAAGCAAGGAGAACAAGAAAGATGCTTACCGTGGTTGTAGGTAAAACGGGAACAGAATTTCGTGCTCCAGAGGACGCGTTGAACCTGGACAAAAATTTCGATTTCGACAATTTAAAAGTGGTACACGTGGCCTTTAGCGCACACCGTTTGATGCTTAGGGCGACAGAAGACTACGTCATCGAACGTCTCGCCGAAAATTTGGAGACGACCGTTTTCGTATGGAACGACGAAGTGCACATCCTCGAACACATTCTACCGTTTGCAAATGTCGTTTACCAACATGACACTTGTAGTAAAAAGTCCTGCTTGGGCGACGCGGCCGACAGCTTTATGATGCGCAACGGCTTTTGGATTCCTTTGTGCGAGCGTTGTTATACAGCAAAAACTAGGTTTTATGCCTTTCGCGAAGGTGTTTCGAAACAGAGATTAAAACTATTGTCTTGAAAGCATAGAACGAGGTCTTCTTTTAAGCTTTTCCTAAATTTAGAGTTCTTTCTTCTCTGTTTTGTCCTTTTTATCGGTACAAAAATAAGTGTAGTAGGGTCGCTTGAATGATATTGGACAACAGCAGTTCGTGCTTTCAACATTGCATTAGCATTAATATAAAATTCTATATCTTAAAAAAAAAAGAAATAAAAAGTAGGTCCTACCGGGAATCGAACCCAGATAACAGGCTTCAAAGGCCTGGGTGCTAACCATTACACCATAAGACCGTTTACTAGAAAACAATCTATTATCTTTAATATATAATATATTTAAATAATTTATATGTGCGACGCATACATTTTACCCCCTACCCTTGAAAATCGAAAAACACCGTGCAAAAAGTATGACTGCCCTAACCCTAAGGTAGATTTTTGGCGTATCAATAACCTATGCGATGATGCCTGCTTTTTAAAACCAAAAATAAAAAACCGCGAGTCTCCTTGTAACCGAGCCATCTGTGGTAACCGCGAGATCGAACTCTTGCGCATCAACAACCAAGTACGCATGTCGTCGTCGATGCGCACTTTGAACGTCTCGGCCGGTTGTGGCCAACAAAAGAAAGATCCAAAGTTCTTTTCCTACGAACGCGTTTACATGCGCCGCCGGTCCTGCGCTACAAAACAGTAACTTCTTCTTTCTCCAAAACGTCAAACTTTTCGCCGTCGACTTCTTGTTCCCAACCGTTCATGTAGCACTTCAGACGATGAAAGCGTGCCATGTCGGTGCGAAGTTTTGTCGCAAAAGATTCAAGCTCTTTTTCAGTGAGCAAAAGTTTTCCTTCACGCCATTGCGGGAAATCTTCAGATCGCGAGTCTACGATAACCGTGTGCTGTCGCAAGTCTAGTCCGACGTGCCGCACAAGCGAGCAATAGCTTCCGTAGACGACGTTCGTCTTAGGAAACAAGATCGCATGCTCTGTGGTTTTACGAAGATCGTCTTTTTCTTTTTCTTTTGCACTTAATGTTTTGCAGGGTACGAAAGCACCGCTCTTTGTACGAACGCCTGCACGTTGACCCTTGTAATCGTAAACCGTCTCCCGTGGCGTAACTCCGGCGTCGACGTGCGAAGCCGCTTCAAGAAACTCTTTCAGTTCCTTATAACCTACGGTAGGGATCCACGGTTTAGAGTACAACTCCTTCACACCGGTGCGATTCATTTTAGGGCACGGCAAGAATCCGTACCGACCTTTAAGGTCCATGGCGAGAAACCCGTTTGAATAATTCAACCCTATTTCATAGCCCGCTTTCACGAACTTCGTAACGTAGGCTGCATACTCGTCAGCTTTCAATGTCTCCGTCTTCGCTTCTACGGAAACCTCTTCGGTGATGCAGCAGTCGGTTTGCTGCATCTCCTGTGCGTCAGAAGCTGAAACCCAAGCTTCAAGGTACGCCGTCATGTACGGTAAACATTCCAAAGGTAAATTCGACACCCTTACTTCGTTCTCCGTAATGGTTACTCTGGCGTTCGGCGTGCACCTTGTATAGTGCATGGACGGCGTAAAAGCGACTTGCCAAGCGGGAGAGAAAGTCGGCACTTCTGCTTGTACTTTTGCGGCAATCGTAGTTCGCTCCTTGGTCGTCGAGGTGCACAGAGGGTAAATGTAGTCTGAAAAAAGAGGCGAAAAGGGCATGCTTTTCCCCAAAAGGCGCGCGTCGCACTCCAACGCCGAGTCCCAAAGCAAGACTTGGTTCACGTAATGTATCACAGGATTCATTTCGGAACTTTCGGAATTTACGCCTTTGACAAACCCATTCTCGTAAAACGTAATTTCTGCCGAGCGACCCGGTTTCGAAAGAAAAAACGTAATGCTGTTGTCCTTTACGTACTTTGGACAAGTATAGTTTGCGAACGTTCGAACCTTGTCCTGAAACGCAATGCACGGCAACAGTTCGGTCGTGTGTACTTTTGAAAACAACGCTTTCAGGTCGACGCATTGAGTCGCAACGGGTGCGAGGTACGTCTCGTGCTCAATGTTCCAAAGCCAGGTAGAGACTGCAGCTTTCAAAAAAGAATCGCAGGGGACGAGGCCGCCCTGGTGCGGGATGTAGATGCTCGGCAAAGATCGGACCGTCACCGCGTGCACTTCGGTAAGGTTCTCGTAGTCAAACAGACGCTTTTCTGGCTGTCTTTCGCACTTCACGTCTTGATACTCGGCCAATGAAAAAGTTTGTTTCGGAGGCCGCACCCGAACGCCGTTCGGCATACTTTGCCCTAAAGGCACGTACTTCCATTCGCTCAACGGCAGATAGTCCGACAAGTCTTCGTACTCAAAATTCTTTTCGGGCACTTTTCGTTTGATACCGATGTTTCTCAACTCTGCCGTTAGTTCAGCGCAACTTAAAGGTCTTCCGTACTTTTGCCATACCGTAACCGCTGACGATTGGACCACACATTTTCCGAAAAGGTACACGCCGCCTTGACCTTTCGTTAGTTTCAACGCTACGTCTCGAATGCTATCGTCGCCCAATATGTTCTTTTCTATGAACAACACTCCGTTGATCGAAAACAACATAGTTAAAGAATTTGATTGTGATTTCTTTATGTATTTAAGAAAGTCAATGAATAACACAGCAAGACGCTAAATTTTTTTGCACGACCGCCGTTGTTTTAGAAATCGATGCTTCCATTTGCGACTCAACCTCGTTGACGATCTCGTCCATCTTTACGTCCATCGTTTTCGCCATCTTGTCGGAAATCTCAAGAACGCTTTTGTCCACGTTCGCAGCAACTTCGTCCACTTTTGCCGTTATTTCTTTCACGATATTTTCGATGACTTGATCAATTTTCTTTTCCAACTTGGTAGGAACGTCTTTTAACTTAGACTCCACATGTACGGTAACTTTTTCTAAAGCCGTAACTACTTTTTCGTTGACCTTTCCGCTTAAGCCGTTCAAACGATCGAACAACTCGGTCAGCCGTATAAGAACTTCATCTTGCTCGGCAATGGCGTACCGCTCGCTCGGTACTTCGCGTGCTTCCATTTTTTCGAACACCTTGGCGAACGCACAAGCCGGTTCTTCGGACGTTTCTACTGGCGCTTCAACGGGCGCTTCTACTGCCGCTTCAACAGCCGCTTCAACGGGCGTTTCTACTGCCGCTTCAACAGCCGCTTCAACGGGCGCTTCTACTGCCGCTTCTACTGCCGCTTCAACGGCCGCTTCTACTGCCGCTTCAACGGGCGCTTCAACGGCCGCTTCAACTGCCGCTTCAACGGGCGCTTCTACTGCCGCTTCAACGGGCGCTTCAACGGCCGCTTCAAC
>Ga0114978_10004741_pt1 | contig 10953 bp, 5 predicted proteins | sample S_140212_EF_Meta_FD_87027 | JGI IMG/M metagenome (GOLD analysis project Ga0114978, IMG submission 87027) | Freshwater microbial communities from Lake Simoncouche, Canada to study carbon cycling - S_140212_EF_MetaG | ecosystem: Environmental > Aquatic > Freshwater > Lake | place: Lake...
GAGCGGTCGAAGCTCGCCGGTTTGAAGGTCCTGGTCATTGATGACAGCAAGACCATCCGGCGCACGGCTGAGACCCTCCTGTCCAAGGAAGGCTGTGAGGTCTTCACGGCAGTGGACGGGTTCGATGCCCTGTCCAAGATCGCCGACCACCAGCCGGACATCGTCTTCGTGGACATCATGATGCCGCGCCTCGACGGCTACCAGACCTGCTCCCTGATCAAGCACAACAAGGTTTTCCGGACCATTCCGGTGATCATGCTGTCAAGCAAGGACGGCCTGTTCGACCGTGCCCGCGGCCGCATCGTCGGCTCCGAACACTATCTGACGAAACCGTTCACCAAGGACGAACTGCTGAGCGCCATTGACACGCATGTCAACCAGGCGGCCAGGTAAGAGTGGGGGCACCAATGGCTTTGATCCTCATCGTCGACGACTCTCCGACCGAAGTGCATGTCATGAAGCAGGCACTTGAAAAGCACGGCTACCGGACGGCGGCCGCCGCCGACGGTGCCGAGGCGTTGGCCAAGGCCAAGATCATGAAGCCGGACCTGATCTTCATGGACGTCGTCATGCCCGGCGTGAATGGCTTCCAGGCCACGCGCAAGCTGGCCGCAGATCCGGACACCCGCTCGATCCCGGTGATCATGGTGACCTCCAAGAATCAGGAAACCGATCGTATCTGGGGGATGCGGCAGGGCGCGGTGGACTACATCGTCAAGCCGGTGTCGGCGGATACTTTGGTCGAGAAGGCTCAGGCAGCCTTGTCGGGTTGAACGTGCCGATGAGCGCTTCCCTCGGACTCAAATCGCTGCGTGAGCGTCCCTTCGAGCTGCTGAAGGAGCTCGAGCGGCTGAGCCACATTGCCCAGTCCGGCCAGGAGCGGGAATCGGGCAGCGGTCGCGAATGGGTCGGCGTGGCGTTCCGCCTGGGCGCCGAAAACTTCCTGATGGCCCGGGAAGAGACCCGCGAGGTCATGGGGCTGCCAGCCATGCTGACTCGAGTGCCGGGCTCGAAGCCCTGGATCCGCGGCCTCGCCAACGTGCGGGGCCAGTTGCTTCCCGTGGTGGACCTGCGTGCGTTCCTGGGGGGCGGTGTGACCACGACGGCGCGCAGTACCCGGGTACTCGTGGCAAACCACCGCGAGATTCCAGGTGGACTGATGGTCGATGAAGTCCTCGGCTTCCGCCGCTTCGGCGATGCCGAGTTCGCTGCCGAGGTTCCGCCGACGTTGCTTCGCTGTGAGCGGTACCTTGCCGGAACCTTCAAGCGTGGCGCGGAAATCTGGCCGGTGTTCAGCGTCCGGGGATTGCTTGAAAGCGCCGACTTCCTGCGTGCGGCGGCGTCGTGATGCCACAGCGACGTTTCGGCGCGGATCAGAGATAGAGATCGGTACCAAGGACCAGGGGTTCAAGCCAGAGTGAGTGCTATGCCTGACAAGTTCAAAGGCGTGAAATTCCTGCCAGCCCTGATCGGTGTGGCGGTCGCCTGCATTGTGCTGGCAGTCGCCCTGATGCTGTATGGGCGCCTTTCCGGCAATTCGGGTGCCGCGGCTTCGGGCAAGGCAAGCACGACCGCAGAGTTGTTGGCGCTGTCCCAGGGCATGCCGCTGCAGGCAGCGTCGGCGCTGGCAGGCGATGCCAAGGCCTTCGATGCGCTGGCCGAGTCACACGCGCTTTTCGAGTCGCTGGCGCCCGGGCTCGCACCTGGCGTGCAGGACACCGCGGCCGTCTTCCTGCAGCAGGCCAGCACCGTGGTCGCCGCGAAGGAAGCCAGCCTACGCACGGCCGCCGCTGCGCGCGAAGTGTCTGCCCTGATGCCACTCCTGCTCGAAGGCCTCGGCAACGTGGCAGGCGCGCTCAGCATCAATGTCGTTGCCAAAATGACACCGCAGCTCGAACGTTTCGAGGTGACTGGCCTGCGCATCGATCAGGACCTGACTGCGCTCGCATCGGGTGTCGGCGATGTGGCCATGCTGTCGCTGCGCCTGTCCGATGGCCTTGAATACCAGGGACAGGTGCTGGGCGAGTTGCGTGGCATCGATTCAGGTCTCGGCCTGCCGCGCGTGACAACCCCGGAAGGCCAGCAGCGCCTTGCCGCAGCCAACCAGTTGTTCGGTCAAATGAGCGATCAGGTGCGCGCTGCCACCATGTCCGCCGAATCCCTGAACACCGCGCGTGAGGCCAGCCAGGGGTTGCGCCTCGGGAGCGTACCGATCTATGCCAGCTTGCGTGGTGCCCCTGCGGTCGAGTCCGGGACACCTGCCTGGCTGATATGGGTTCCCGTCGTGCTGCTCGGTATCGCAGTCCTGACGCTGTTCGGCGTAGCGTTTGTGTATCGTTCAGTTGCCGCCATTCGCGAAGCGGCCGCGCTGCAGGACGAGCAGAACGAGCGCAGCCAGGAAGCGATCCTGCGGCTGCTCGACGAGCTGTCGAATCTCGCAGACGGCGACCTGACAGTGCAGGCTACGGTCAGCGAAGACATCACCGGCGCCATTGCCGACTCCATCAACTACGCAATCGAGGCGCTGCGCGAGCTCGTCACGACGATCAACGGCACGGCGATCACGCTCGATTCTGCCGCCCGCCAGACTCAGGCAACGGCCAGCCATCTCGCAAAGTCTTCCGTCGCCCAGTCGAAGCAGATTGCGTCGGCTTCCGAATCCGTCGCCGCCATGGCGGCGTCGGTCGAGGAGGTGTCAGGCAACGCGGAGCGGTCAGCCGACGTGGCCCGCCATTCAGTGGATATCGCCCACAAGGGTGGCGATGCGGTGCGCCGGACCATCGACGGCATGAACGCCATCCGCGAAACCATCCAGGAGACGTCGAAGCGCATCAAGCGTCTAGGCGAGAGCTCGCAGGAGATCGGCAACATCGTCGAACTGATCAATGACCTCGCCGAGCAGACCAATATCCTTGCCTTGAACGCGTCGATCCAGGCATCGATGGCCGGTGAAGCCGGGCGCGGCTTTGCGGTGGTTGCGGATGAAGTGCAGCGGCTGGCCGAACGAGCCGCGAATGCGACCAAGCAGATCGACGTGCTCGTCAGGACGATTCAAGCAGATACCAACGAGGCTGTCGTGTCGATGGAACGCAGCACGACGGACGTCGTCGGCGGTGCGCTGCTAGCCGAGAACGCAGGCGCTGCGCTTGAGGAAATCGAGCAGGTGTCAAACCAGATCGCGAGCCTCGTCCAGAACATCTCCGGCAGTGCTCGCCAGCAGGCGGGCGCCTCGCAGAACATTGCCAGGAACATGCAGGTCCTGCGTGAGATCAGCTCCCAGACGGCCGAGAACACGGCTGCCGCATCGACTTCGATCGGCAAGCTGGCCGAACTGTCGACGCAGTTGCGCAAGTCAGTCGCCGGGTTCCGCCTGCCGGAAGGCATTCTCCGCGGAATCTCCGGATCCCGGGAAATCGAGAGCAGCGCTGAACGTCCAGCCCTGGAAGCCCGCAAAGTCAGCGGCCTCACTCTTTGAGCCGGCCTGAGCAATCGGAGAGTTGAAGGGGATGAGCGAGGTTTCTTCGCAGATTCTGCACGTCGTCGCCAGGGAACTGGCGAATGAGCTCAATGACGCGCGCTCGGCGCTCGAGGCGTTCGGCGAGCGGCAGGATGATGTCACCCAGCTGACCCGGTGCGGTGAGCACCTGCATGCCGTCCATGGCGCGCTGCGCGTCGTCGAGGTTTACGGCGCCGCCTTGCTTGCCGAGGAAATGGAGCAAGCGGTCAACTATCTGGTCGAAACCTTTGCCGAGAAGCGCCATCTCGCCGAGGGCCTGGACGCGCTGATGCGCGCCATGGTCCAGTTGCCGACCTATCTCGAGCGCGTGCTCGGCGGTGGCCGGGACATGGCACTCGTCCTGCTGCCGTTGCTCAACGACCTGCGTGCCGTGCGCGGTTCGCCACTGCTGTCAGAAGGCACGCTGCTGCTGCTCAATCTCACGTCCGACCAGCAACCGAACCCGGCCGCTCCGGCGGCAGGCGATGCGGTCACTACGGTGGCCCAATGGGCGCGCAAGGTGCGGCCGCGGTTCCAGGTGGGGCTGCTCGGCTGGATCAAGGGCGAGCGGCCAGAACAGAACCTCGATGTGCTCGCGCGCACCGCTGAAAAACTGGAGCAGGCCGCAACGACGCAGCCGGTCTTCCAGTTGTGGTGGGTCGTCGGTGCGTTGCTGGAATCACTGCGCGACAAAGGTCTGGACGAGAGCGCCTCGGTCAAGCGCCTGCTTGGGCAGGCCGACCGCGAAATGCGCCGCCTGTACCAGATCGGCGAACCCGCCTATAGCGAAAGCCCGTCCATCGAGTTGTTGAACAACCTGCTGTATTACGTCGCTCGCGCCCAATCCACCGGGCCACGCGTGTCGTCCGTACGGGCATCGTTCCGCCTTGGCGAACTGCTTCCGGTCGACGACCAGGTCGCCCAGGCACGCGACAGCCTGTCCGCGCCGTCCGTGCGCCTGATGAAGACAGTGGCGGCGGCGATCAAGGAAGACCTGGCTCGTGTGAAAGACGCGCTCGACATCTTCGTGCGCAAGGGCGCCACGCATGTCGAGGAGCTGGGTGCCCAGCTCGAGATGCTTAAGAAGATCGGCGACACGCTCGGAGTGCTCGGGCTCGGTGCGTTGCGCGATCGCGTGCAATCGGAAATCGCCGGACTCCAGGCCATCGTTGCACAGAACGCACCGCTCGACGACAACTCGCTGCTGAAGGTCGCGGCTACGCTGATTGGCATTGAAGATGGACTGGACGAACAGCTCATCGGCTTGATCGTGCCGTCGACGGGCGATGCTGTGGCCGCAGAGGGTGCGTCCGCTTCGAGCGACGACACGGAGTTTCGCCACGTTACCGAAGCAGTGCTGCGTGAATGCATCGTCAACCTGGCCCGAATCAAGGAGGCCATTGCGATGAACGTCGAGCGTCCGCAGGACGCTCAGCCGCTCGACCAGATCCCGCAGCTCATCCACGGCATCACCGCCGGTCTCTTGATGCTCGGCAAAACACGCGCCGTCGAAATGACGGAGGGCATCGCCTTCGCGGTGGCCCAGTCCCTCAAGTCGGGCGGTCCGCGCATCGCTCCCGAACGTCTCGACCGCCTTGCTGACGCGATTGTTTCGGTCGAGTACTACATGGAGACGCTGCAGGCTGGCCGCGCTGACCCGTGGTACATGCTCGACAACGCCGAGAATTGCCTGAAGGCCATGGCGACGCTGCCGCAGCTCGACAAGCCTGTTCCGCCGATGCCGATCCCTGCAGACTATGCCCGCACGGTCGCTATCGAACCGCCTCCCGGCGCGCTCGATGCCTTGGCCGAAGACCTCGAAGTCACCACCGTGTTCGATCCCGCTGCTGCCACCCCGGCAGTCACGAAAACGCTCGTGCAGGCACACTCCGGCGGCAGCTTGCCGGCGGTGCTCGCTGCATCGGAAGACAAGGCCGATCCGGAGTTCCTCGAGCTCTTCATCGAAGAAGCCAAGGACGAAATTGCCAAGCTCAATTCCCTGTTTCCGCGCTGGGACGAGAACCCTGCTGACCAGGATGCCCTCGTCAACGTGCGGCGTTCATTCCATACACTGAAGGGCAGCGGTCGCATGGTGGGTGCGCAGCTCATCGGCGAAGTGGCCTGGTCGATCGAGTCGCTGCTGAATCGCGTCATCAACAAGACGTTACCGCGCACGCCCGAGATGATGGCGCTGTTGCGTAGTGCCGTGGCGGCGATCCCGGAACTCGTCGAACAGCTCGAAACGGGGCGCGACCCGCAGGTCGACCTGGCGCGCATCATCGCGGCAGCCAAGTCGATCTCAGGCGTGCGGGAGCCGACGACGGCGCCGCGAGTCCAGTTCTCACCCAAGCCGCAAGTGGCGGCGCCGGTGGCAGAAGTGGCGGCCGCACCGCCCGCTGCCGAAATGGACCCTGTCCTGCACGACATCTTCTCGAAGGAGACAGCGGCTCACCTGGCGACGATTCGGAATTACCTCGTGACTGCACACCAGGCCGCCCCGCCGCATCCGGTCACGGACGCGCTGCATCGCGCCTGCCACACGCTGAGTGGTATTGCCAAGACGGCCGGCGCCCGCCAGGGCATCAAGATTGCGGAGCCCCTCAATCACTACATTCGCAAGTTGTATGACGGCGGGTTGGGCCTGCCGCAGGCCGGCCTGAATGTCCTGCGCGACGCAGTGGGAGCCATCGAGAACGTCGTTGACCACATCAGCGAGAACACCGGCTTCTTCTCGACGCATGTGAGCATCATCGCGCGACTTGAAGAGCTCGAGCGGGCAGCCGACCTCGATTTGTCTGCGCGGACGGAAGTCCCTGTATTCACGATGCGCGTGCCGGTTCCGTCGTTTGCCAGCGAGACCGTTGCGCCCGAATCCGATACATCGGAATCCGCGATCCTGCGCGTGCTGCAGCTGGAAGCCATGGAGTCAGAGCCGGTATCCACCGACGCCTCTGACGAATTCCTGCTGCTCGATTCAGACGACGCTTCGGACATCGATTTCCTGTTGCAGGAGGGGCCAGCGCCCAAGCCGGACGCCCTCTCCGGCACGGACACTTCACTCGCGCTCGGCGACGAGGTTGCTGAGGTCGAACTCGATCTGGGTACCGAGTCCGCACCGACCCATGTCGATGCCACCGATCCTGCCTCGCTGGAGGATGACGCTGGCGAGGGCACCATTGTCGTCGAGGAAGGGGTTTTCGACGAGGATGTCACGCTGTCTCGGGAGAGTGATTCCTTCCTGGCACTGACCGATGGTCAGGTGGAGCCGCCAGCCATCGTGGCACCCGTCGCTGCGGCTGCCTCCTCTCCCGCTGACCTGGGTCCGGATGAGGAGTTTGACGCTGATGTCGCCTCCATCTTTACGGAAGAGGCCACCGAGCTGCTCGAGGCTGCCGACACTGCGCTCACGGGCTGGTCTCAGGACCAGGCCGACGGCGCTAACATGTTTGAATTCAAGCGCGCCTTGCATACCCTGAAGGGCGGCGCCCGCATGGCGGGCATTCGCGCCATGGGCGACCTCAGTCATGAGGTCGAGTCGTTCATGCTCGCAATCGAAAACCGCAGCGTCCGCGCGGACCAGAATGTGTTCGCAACGATGCGGGCAAGCCTGGACGAGCTGCATCACATGCGCGATGCCGTCGCGCAGGGAAAGCGGGTCCCGCACGCCCGCGACCTGATCGAACGCATCCGTTCGCTCACGAGCGGCGCGCATTTCGACGCCGACATGGACGCGGAACTGAATGAGGCGCAGAAGCCTGCAGAGGCCACCGCGGCTCCTGTCGAAATGCAACGCGCACTCGTCGGGAAGGCACATCCTGGGGTTACGGCGGCGCTTCCGCCGGTCGTCGAGCAGGCGTTGATTCGTCCATGGGAATCCGCGAGCGTCGCAACAGCAAGCGATACCTCCGACGCGGAGGACGACGCCGAGGCTTCGCTGTCCGCTGCAGAGCAGGAATTCCAGCCACTTGCCTTGCCCCCGGGACGCGAGCCCCAGGTGCAGGAACGCCACGAAGTGGCGCGCGTCGATGCAGACTTGCTTGATGCGTTGCTCAACAATGCGGGCGAAGTCAGCATCTTCCGGTCGCGCCTTGAGCAGCAGGTCGGCTCCATCGAATTCAACCTCGCCGAGCTCAGTCGCACGGTCACGCGCCTCAAGGACCAGCTGCGCAAGCTGGAGATGGAAACCGAAGCGCAGGTATTGCATCGTCACCAGCAGGAAACGGGGGGTCGCGCCGATTTCGATCCGCTCGAACTCGACCGCTATTCCAGTATCCAGCAGTTGTCGCGCGCCCTGGCCGAATCAGTCAGCGATGTCGGCAGCATCGAAGGGTTGCTGGAAACGCTGACTCGAGAAGGTCAGAACCTGTTGATGCAGCAGGCGCGCGTCGTCACCGAGTTGCAGAGTGGCCTCATGCGCACGCGCATGGTGCCGTTCCAGCGCCACGAGCAGCGACTCAGCCGTCTCGTCCGCCAGGTCGCCACGGATACCGGCAAGCAGGCCGAGCTCCTGGTCACGGGGGCATCGGGTGAGCTTGATCGGCAGGTGCTTGAACGCATGCTTCCCCCGTTCGAGCACATGCTTCGCAACGCGGTGGTACACGGCATCGAGACGCCCGATGAGCGCGCCGCCGCCGGCAAGCCGGAGATGGGCACAATCAAGGTGAGCCTGGCGCGTGAAGGCGCTGAAATCGTCATCGTCATTGAAGATGACGGGCGTGGCATCGATGTGCAGGCCGTCCGGGAGCGGGCCCGCAGCCGCGGGCTCCTGCAGGCCGGTCGAGTCCTGACAGATGAAGAAGCGCTGCAGCTGATTCTGGAGCCCGGCTTCAGCACCGCCAGCAGCGTCACGCAACACGCCGGTCGCGGCGTCGGCATGGACGTGGTCGTCACGGAGATCAAGAAGCTGGGCGGCGCGTTGTTCACGCAGTCCACTCATGGCCACGGCACCCGCTTTACGGTGCGACTGCCGTTCACGCTGGCCATCAGCCAGGCGCTCGTCGTGAGAGTCACCGATGAACTGTATGCACTGCCGTTACCCACGGTTGAAGGCGTCAGCCGGGTCTCCCGTAAGGAAGTGCTGCAACACCTTGCCGAAGCGGAGCCCACGTACAGCTACGGCGGACAGGTCTACCGGTTCCAGTACCTGGGGTCGTTCCTCGGTGCGGGACCGTCCGTGCTGCCGGAGACGGACGCGCCGCTGCCCGTGATCCTGATTCGGGCGGGCGAGCATTCAACTGCGCTGGTCACCGATGAACTCGTTGGCAGCCGCGAGATCGTCGTCAAGTCGGTCGGTCCGCAGATCGCGAGTATCCGCGGAATCTCGGGCGCCACGATTCTCGGTGACGGCCGGATTGTCATCATTCTCGACATGGGTGCGCTGGTGCGTTCGGAGTGGCGATCGCGCGCCGCCGTTCCGCAGCGGGTGACGGAAGACCGTCGCACGTTTGTGCTGGTTGTCGACGATTCCATTACGGTCCGCCGCGTGACGCAGCGACTGCTGGAGCGCAACGGCATGCGCGTGATGACCGCAAAGGACGGCGTTGAAGCCTTGGCCGTGTTGCAGGAGCACCTGCCCGATATCATCCTGCTCGATATCGAAATGCCGCGCATGGACGGTTACGAGCTTGCCCAGCACGTCCGCGCCGACGGGCGCACGGCGTCGATCCCGATCGTGATGATCACGTCGCGCGTCGGCGAGAAGCATCGTGCTCGCGCCATCGAACTCGGCGTGAACGACTACCTCGGCAAGCCGTACCAGGAAAGCCAGCTGCTCGAGGCGATCGATCCGCTGGTCGAGGCGCATCGCAGGAGGCAGGCATGAACGAAATCCCCACCAACGAAATGTTCAGCCTGCTCGTGCCGCTGGCCGAGGAGCGGTTGATCGTGCCTCGTGCCTGTGTCGCGGAAGTCGTCACCTGGCAGGCGCCGGAACCGATGGAAGGCGCGCCGCCGTGGTATCTCGGCACCATCAACTGGAGTGGCCGGCCCGTGCCGGTGATCTCTTTCGAAGCCACCTGTGGACATGCCATGCCGCCGCCAGGCGGGCGGACGCGCATCGTGATCCTCGTCGCCCTGACCTCGAAGTTGACTGGCGGCTACTTCGGCATCGTGACGCAGGGCTTCCCGCAGCTGGTGCGGGTCAACAATGACGTCCTGAAGCCCGACACCACCCGGATCTTCCCCGAGCGCATGCCCGTCATCTGCCAGGTGAGCATGTTGAATGAGTCGCCGCTGATCCCCGACTTCGAGCGGCTCGAGCAGATGATCAGCGAAGAGACGAGAGCCGCGTAGCAGCCAAAAGAAAACGGGGACACGACGGTCCCCGTTTTCCAGCGCAGTGTGCTGGCGCTGATCCTACTTCGACATCTCGCTCGGCCGCAACCAGAGTGCCAGCAGCGCACCCACCAGGGCGAGCAGCGAGATCTGGATCCGGCCGGCCATGACCCACTCGAAATTCCTCACGAGTGCGCCCATCAGATATCCGCCGAACGCTCCGCCGGCATACAGGGTCGTGACGAACATGCTCGAACCGCGGCTTGAAAGGCTGCGGCGCAATGCCTTGATGTGGGCACCACCGAGATTGGTGTAGAGAACGCCAGCACCAATGACGCCGTAGAGCCCCACGAGGATTTCGCGCGTCGAAACGCTCAGGTCAGGCAGATACAGGAAATAGCCCAGTATCACGACCCCGAGGGAGGCGCCCACAATAACGACTTTGGGCGATAACCGATCGCCCAGCATGCCGCCGAAGAAGGCCAGCAAGCCGCCTGCGCCGAAGTACTTGAGCACCGCACCCGCCTCCGGTGGCGTGAAATGCAGCGATTCGCGCAGGAAAGTGGGGTAGAGGCCGAGAAATCCGTAGACACCGAGGCCGTAGATGATGCTGAGGGCGGCGAGAATCATCGTGTTGTGGTTGAACAGGGTCTCAGAGCCGCCCGTGTCTTCTCCCTTCTTCGCAACGGCTTTGCTCTCGGTGAACCAGGAACGGACCAGCAAGGCCACGAGGACCGCAAGCACCGCGCCGCAAGCAGCAAACACCATCGGTGGGATTTCCCAGTTGCCCGTGCTGCCACGAATGTTGCCGATGGCCCAGGGACCCAAGAACGAGCCCAATCCGAAGCAGACATTGACCATGCCCACTGCCGCCACGCGGTTGTTGGCGAAGTAGCTGGCTGCCAGCGAGAACATGCCGGTTGCCAGGAAAGACATGCCAACGCCTTGCATCACGACGAACACCAGCATGGTCAGGAAGCTGGTGGCGACCGTGAAGAGGTAGGTGGCGGCGGAGAAGATCACGATACCTGCAAGCAGTACGGCTTTCCGTGAGTAGCGCAGGATGAGAGAGCCGGCCGGCAGTCCGGCGATGCCGATGCCGAGGGTGAACAGCGTGGTGAGCGCACCCATCTGCGGCAAGGTCAAGCCGAGTGCCATGCGGATGTCCGGTGCAAGAATGCTGA
>Ga0114978_10004744_pt1 | contig 10950 bp, 6 predicted proteins | sample S_140212_EF_Meta_FD_87027 | JGI IMG/M metagenome (GOLD analysis project Ga0114978, IMG submission 87027) | Freshwater microbial communities from Lake Simoncouche, Canada to study carbon cycling - S_140212_EF_MetaG | ecosystem: Environmental > Aquatic > Freshwater > Lake | place: Lake...
AAAAAAAAAAAAAAAAAAAAAAAAAAAAAAAAAAAAAAAATAAAAAAAGATAAAAAAAAAATAAAAAAAAAAAAAAATATAATATATGGTAAAAAAACAAAAAAAAACATAAATGAATATTTTAAAAAATTAATATCTATAAAAACAAGGGAGTATTCAGCATATACAATATTAGTAAGAAATATATTAGAAAAAGATAAAAGCGAATGGGATTTTAAATCTAGTAAAGATTATACTCAAAAACTTGAAAATTTAGGTAAATATTATGGTAATTTATATCTAGAACAATTATTGAAACAATTTCCTAAATTTTTTTATAAACATAAGAAATATTTAATTGAAGTATGTGAACAAAATGATTTATATGGTAAGCCAAATATAAGACCATTTCCAAGATTTACAACTTGTTCAGCAACAAATTTAAGATATATATTACACGCTTTATTAATATTAACATTTATGACAAATCATAAAATAAATAATATTGATATTATAGAAATTGGTGGTGGTTATGGTGGATTATCATTCTTTATGCATAAAATTTCATCATTATTTAAAATAAATATTACATCATATACTATAATTGATTTACCAGAAATATCATTATTACAGAAAAACTATCTAGATGCTTTAGATATGTCAAAGAATATGCATTTTTATAATATTAATAATTATAATAATTTGAAAAAAAATAGTTTTTTGATTAGTAATTATGCATATAGTGAAATAGCAATTGAATTACAAAAAGAATATACTGAAAAAATATTAAATCCTTATATTTCTTATGGTTTTTTAGTATGGAATTATATAGAAATTTATGATTTTATTAAAGATAAGATAATATTAAAAGAATATGAAGAACCAGATACAAGTCATAATAACACTAATTATTATATAACTATTTTACCTAAAGATACAATGCAAAAAGCAAAATCATATAGAAAGAAAAATAGGAATAAGAATAAGAATAGGAATAGGAATAGGAATAAGAATAAGAATAATAAAATACAAAACTATAGATATAAAAAATATAGTAAAAAATTGTAAATAATACAATATTAAATACTTTATTTGGATTTTTTAATTTTAATTTTAATCTATTATGATAATAGTAATAGTAAAATAAACATACTTCTAGAACTATAAATATGAAAACTAAAAAAAATACTAAAAAATTAAGAAACACACAGAAAAAATCTCATAATAATAAAAAACATTCAATTCGCATTATTACAAATAAATATGAAGATTATCAAAATGATTTAAATGTGTATCTAGATGTATTTAGTAAATTAAATTATAAAATAGATAATATAGATATTATATATTTACCTGATGATAAAAGAGTATTTGTTAAATATGAACCTAATTCTTATTATGATGTTAATTTATTTATAAATATTATTATGCCAGAATATAATCATTATAAAAGCAGCTTTACAAAAAACAGTACAAAAGCATCTAATAATGATATTAATATTCATATTGATTATTCATACTTTAAAACCATTTTCCCAGCAGGTAAACATATGTTTTCTCCAAATGTAAATTCATTTATATATTATAAGCAACTTAAGTATATTGATATTGTACTTTGTAATACTAAATATGCTTTTAATTTTATAAACTTTATTAAAAATGAAAATAAAGAAGATTATAAATTTACTATATATAATACTGGTTTTACTACTCATATTCAAAAAGAATTATCTAGTAAATCATTATCATCTAAAAAAAGTTTAATAACAAAGAATCCTAATATATTTATTCATATAGCTGAAAATCAATATAATAAAAATACATCAGACTTAATTTTATGTTGGATTAAAAATAATGGATTTATAAATATAGATCCAGATATAGAATTACATGCTCTTGTATTTGGATCTTGTTATACTGACCTTTTATTAAAGTATAAAGAACTATATAAATTACCAATTACTAATACAAATGGAAATTCCATTATAAAATTTAAAAATATCTATATATATCTAAAAATATCAAATGCCACATATAAACAATTGTTAATTAGAGCAAATGTTGCTATTTGTCCTAGTGAAAAAGAATATTATCCTCACTATATTAATAAAGCTAGATACTACAACACATATATATTAACAATGGATTCACCACCAATGAATGAATTTATTAATAATATACATTTTCCACAAATGTCCAATGGATTATTATTAACAAATAAACAAAACTATAAAACAAAAGTGTATCCAGATACTAAATTTAAATTTATTCAAATTCGACCAAATGAAAATGAATTGAAAACAAAAATTGTATATTGTATTAAAAATAAAATAAATATTTCTAAAATGAATATTACATCTAGAACAGCTTTTGAAAAAGATACTACAAAATTTGAGATGATAATAAATAATATATTAAAGAATAGAATTATACATATAGATAATCATGTAACTAATGTAACTAATGTAACTAATATATTTAACACATTAAATGTATCTATGAAACCTATTGAATATAAATTTTATCCTAAAAGTCAAGATGATACACACTGTAAATATATTAATAAAAGGGGTCTTCTTAAGTCTTGTGATATACATAGTAATTACCCAGTGTCTGATATATCTGAATTAATAGGATATGATATTTCAAAAATATATGATGGATGTTCAATATATATATGTACTAGCGCTATTCCAAAGTTTATTGAAAAAATATCAATGCTAAATAAATCATATAAATATGTTTTAGTATCTGGAGATAGTATTAGTTCTTGTCCAGATGATATATTTACTTCCAATAAAGATTTTATTAAATTTATTGAATCAGATAATCTAATACATTGGTACGCACAGAACTGCACTATTAAACATCCAAAAATTACAGGAATACCTCTTGGAATAGCATATCATCATATGATTGATGAAGAAGACCCTAAAGAAGCTCATCGGTTTAAGGCACCAATACTACAAGAAAAAATGGTAACTGATATTAGAGATAAATCAAAACCATTCTGGGAAAGAAATATTAAATGTTATATTAGTTTTCTTTATAATATAAAAAGGTCTAAATATGGTTATGACAGAATAGGGGCATATTATACTATACCAAAAAATTTAACATATGTTGAAAGTAAAGAGAATAAAGATAATAAGGAAACATCATTTACTAATGCTAGCAAATACGCTTTTATTATATCTCCTTTGGGATTTGGGTTAGATGCACACCGCACTTGGGAAGGACTAATGCTAGGTTGTATTCCAATTGTTCGTACTTCTCCATTAGATCATTTATATGACGACTTGCCAATTTTAATAGTTAAAGAATGGAGCGATATTGATAATGAATTATTAGTAAAAGTAATTAATGATTTTAAAGAAAAACATAAAAAGGGGAAATTTAATTATGATAAAATATTATTAAAATATTGGGTTGATAAGATTAATGGACATAAATGAAAATAAATGAGAATAAATGAAAATAAATGAAAATAAATGAGTATAGATAAATTTTATAATATTTTATTATATTAGTATATATTAGTATTTTATAGATTTATAGATTTATAGATTTATAGATTTATAGATTTATAGATTAAATAAAACTATGACTATAAAACATGTTTATGTTAAAAATGGTGATGGATTTGGTAATAAAGTATATGATTTAATATTTGCTGTATATCTTTATAATTTATATAATAAAAAAAATAACAAATGTAATATATATTATGTTCTTTTAGATTCTAAAAATGAATCAAAAGGTGACCCAAAAATATTTAATATATTTCAAGATTCAAAAAAAAAAATTATATTCTTAACGTATAAAGAATACACTGAAATACAACAAAAAAAAACTTTTAAAATACATAAATTATATGATTATATTAAAACATTAAATGATATACCAAAATATGACGATTTACAAGAATATACAAAATTTAATGATTGTTTTCAATTAGTTTATGAAATGTATTCAACTTTTGATGAAGAAGATAAAAATATATTTTATAATTTTAATGAAAAAATAATTACAGATAAAAGAGTATTTGATATAAAAAAAATAGATTATACACTTTTACATATAAGATATGGAGATAAATTAAATGCTACTAAAGATAATATAAATAAAAATATAAAAGATATAAATAAATATTTAATGTATACACCAGATTATTATATTGACATGATGCATAAGCATTGCGATTCTCAAAAATTTATAAGGTTACTTGTTATAATAACAGATTCTCCAGATATTATAAAACACTATATAGTAAATAGATATCAATATAAAAATAACTTTATTATCTTTAATTCTGAATGGTTTAATGTTTATTATCTATTTTATTATGCTAAAATTATAATATTAGCATCAAGTACATTTAGTATATCAGGAGCTTTGTTTAATAAAAATTCGACAAACGTTTTATTAGTAGATGATAATTTTATAAATAAAAATAGTAGTCCAGAATTAAAAAATTTACCTAATAACTGGATTACCTATAATAATAATGATAATGAAAACTATATTTTAAATTATAATAAAAATTTAATTTTAGAAATGTCAAAGTATAATATTTACTTTAAAAAACGTATGTCATATCAAAATACTTTAATTTATAAAAAAAATTTAAAATCCGTGAGTAACATACAATATAATTATAAAAATATTAAATCTATAAATAGTTCTGATTATTTATTTAGTAAAACAATAAAAACATTATATAAATTCCAATTTCCTAAAAATAATTTTAGTATAAATAATATTAGTTTTGGTATAGAATTATTGCTTGATAAAATTTTAAATGATAATAATATAAAAGAATGTGTTTTTATAACTAGAGATTTGTATCTTCCAGCTACAATTAAAAGATTATTTAAATTTAGTAATATTAAAGTTCATAATATATATATTAATACCATTTATTATGATACCATATATAACTATAATATTTTATATAATTACAGTAATAATGATTCATTAATATATTATGATATAAAAGATGATTATGGAGTAGAATTTGATTTTCATTATGATAAATATATGTTTAAAATAAATGAATATTTATTAAAAATTAAAAATTTAAAATTATGTATATTAGTTTTTAGACCAAATTTAATATTACCATTTACTTTAAATAGTTTTATTAATATAGCAAATCACTGTGAAAAATATGAATTTATATATACATATAGTGGTATTCTTATAATATATCACAATATTACAAATTATAATATAAATCTTTCTAATTTACAACATAAATTTAATAGATTAATGCATACTATAGCATATTACTCAGGTGAAGATATTATGAATGAGATAATACATGCTCAAACTTCTTCAAAATCTATAGCATCAACATATTTTATAAAGTTTAATGATAAAATACAATCTCAAAATATAAAATATAATATAGAAATAATAGATTTAAATTATAAAGTTACAAATGATAAATTTGTAAAAAAATTATTAGAGTATATATATATAGAATTTGATAAACTTAATTATTATTTAAAATTATACACTATTGAAAACTTAAAAAATGAATTATTATTTAAAGATTATTACTATTTATATAATAATATATGGTATAAATTTCTAAATGAAGATACAAAATATAATAATATTAAACAAGATTTAAAAGAATTAAGAAATGATTTTATATTTAAAAATAATAACAAATTAACACAAAAACAAATTACAAATATTAATAATAGTTATAAAACATTATCTAAGAAATTATCTAAGATATTATCTAAAAAATTATCTAAGAAATTATCTAAAACATTATCTAAGAAATTATCTAAATATTAAGAAATAAAATAATTATTTTAGTTTAATTTATATTTATTATAAATAAAATATCTTATATAAGTAATATTAAAAATGGTATTAGAAAAAAAATATATTATTGAAGAACTATTAAAAAATGATATCAAAATAACAGGTACTCTTCATATTGGTGCTCACGAATGTGAAGAAATACCATTTTATACTAATTTAGGTTTAAAATTAAAAGATATGATATGGATAGAAGCTAATCCAGATAAAGTAAATGAAGCAAAGCAAAGGAATATTCCTAATATATATGAAGCAGTAGTTACAAATGAAGATAATAAAGAAATTGAATTTCATGTTGCTAATAATTTTCAATCTTCTAGTGTATTAGAACTAGGAACACATAAACAAGATCATCCAGATATTAAATATGTAAGCTCGTTTATGGCAAAAACTATAACTATTAAAACATTTTTTAAAAAACATAACATATTGAATCCTGAAAAATATAATTTTTGGAATTTTGATATTCAAGGTGCTGAATTAATGGCTTTACAAGGAGCAGAAGAATTAATTAATAATGTTAAAGCAATAAATCTTGAAGTAAATACAAAAGAAGTATATAAAGGTTGTCCATTAATAGGTGATATTGATAATTATTTATCTAAATTTGGATTTAGAAGACAATTAACTAAAATAACACATCAAGGTTGGGGAGATGCTTTATATATTAAACAAAAAAAACAAATTTATATATATAATAATAGCGATTTTGGTAATAAAGTTTTTACTTTAATTTATGGTGTATATTTATATAATTTATATAAAGGTGAATGTAAAATTAATTATGTTATAAATAAATCAAAATATACTAAAACAAATATTCAATATAATAAATATGATGATTATAATTATATTGATAATGATAATAATTATATTGAAAATTATAATTATATTGATAATGATATTGAAAATTATGACAAGAATCTAGATATTATATTTCCAGAATCGCAAAATAAAATTAATTTTATAAAATATAATGATTTATCTCATTATAATAAAGTTATAATAAATAAAATTTTAAAAAGTAATGATAAAATATATGAAAACACAAACCAATTACCAAGTTATAAAGACTTAGATGTTGATACATTTTTTTATGATTGTTATCAATTAATTTATGAAATGTATTCAAGTTTTAACGAAGAAGATAAACATATATTTTATAATTTTAATGAAAATATAATTACAGATAATAGAGTATTTAATATTAAACAATTAGATTATGTAATACTAGATATAAGATATGGAAATAAATTAAATATAACTAAAGATAATATAAATGATAATAAAGAAAATATAAATGAATATATAATGTGCTCACCTGAGTATTACTATGATATGATGCATAAATATTGTGATACTCTAAAAGATATATATTATCTTGTTATAATAACAGATTCACCTGATATTATAAAACACTACATAGCAAATAGATATCAAAATAAAAATAACTTTATTATTTTTAATTCTGAATGGTTTAATACTTTCTTTCTATTTTATTATGCAAAAGTTATAATCTTATCTAATAGCACATTAAGTTTATCAGGAGCTTTATTTAATAAAGATTCAACAAATATTTTATTAGTAGATGATGATTTTATAAATAATAAAAATCGTAGTCCAGAATTACAAAATTTACCTGATAAATGGATTATTAATCATAATAAACAATATATTTTAAATTATAATAGAGATTTAATTTTAGAAATGTCAAAATATAATATTTATTTTAAAAGACATATATCATATCAAAATACTTTAATTTATAAACAAAATTTAAAATCAAATATTAACATACAATTTAATTATAAAAATATTAAATCTATAAATAGTTCTGATTATTTATTTAGTAAAACAATAAAAACATTATATGAATTTCATAAATTTCCAAAAAATAATTTTAGTTTAAATAATATTGTTTTTGGTGTAGAATTAGTATTAAATAAAATTTTAAATGATAACAATATAAAAGAATGTGTCTTTATCACTAGAGATAGATGGCGCCCAGCTTCAATACAAAGATTATTTCAATTTAGTAATATTAAAGTTCATAAAATATATATCAATCGAGTTTCTTATAATATTGTATATGACTATAATATCATATATAATTATATTAATAATGAATCATTAATATTTTATGATATAAAAGATGATTATGGTGTAGAATTTGATTTCCATTATGATAAATTTATGTTAAAAATAAATGAATATTTATTAAAAATAAAGAATTTAAAATTATGTATATTAGTTTTTACACCAAATTTAATATTACCATTTACTTTAAATACTTTTATTAATATAGCAAATCATTGTGAAAAATATGAATTCATATATACACATAGTGGTATTCTTATAGTATATCACAATATAAAAAATTATAATATAAATCTTTCTAATTTAAAACATAAATTTAATAGATTAATGCATACTATAGCATATTCTTCAAGTGAAGATATTATGAATGAAATAATATATGCTCAACAATCTTCAAAATCTATAGCATCAACATACTTTATAAAGTTTAATGATAAAATAAAATATAAAAATATAAAATATAATATAGAAATAATAGATTTAGATTATAAAGTTACAAATGATAAATTTGTAAACACTTTATTAGATTATATATATATAGAATTTGATAAACTTAATTATTATTTAAAATTATACAAAATTGAAAACTTTAAAAATGAATTATTATTTAAAGATTATTATACAAAACGTAACAATATATGGTATAAGTTTCTAAATGAAGATATAAAATATAATAATATTAAACAAGATTTAAAAGAATTAAGAAATGGTTTTATATTTAAAAATAATAAGAAACTAACACAAAAACAAATATCAAATATTAATAATAGTTATAAAACATTATCTAAGAAATTATCACACAAATTATCTATAAAATTATCTAAGAAATTATTAAAATAAATATATAATAAGTCTAAAAAATCTAATAATTCATTGTGAATTATATATTTTGCTTAATCTTATCATATAACATATCTAGCATATTATTCTTGTATTTCTTATATTCTTTTTCATATATTTTCATATATATTTTCCACCAATAGGAAATATCTCCAACTTCAATATATTTAAGCAATTCACCAAATTTACTAATATCCCAAGGTTTGCCATCACTACCATATAAATCTAATACTACCAGTTCTGGGTGTTCTTCAGGATTAACCCATCTTCCAAAGAATCGGGGTTCGATAGCATATATTTTATTTTTAAAAAACCGGCTTATCATTTCTGTATCTCCGCTCATTTTAATATTTTTGTCTCTAATATTTTTTAAATAATTATCCCTTTGATTCGTAATTAATAAATTTGGTGTAATAAGTAATACTGAAGATTCAATATTCATACCATTGCTTATCCTCTCATTTTCATAATTATCATAAGGTATTAAATTACCATGTAGTTCTTTACCGGTACCTTTCCAATTACAATATTTATTTTTAAATTTATCTAATGCTTTTTCATTTTTAAAATATTTGTCAGTTGGATCATTACTTAGCTTACCCATAAAAATTGCTGCTGGTGTTTGTAAATTGAATAGGCTAAATATATCTTCTTTAATAACTAGCATATCCGCATCTAGAAACAATATTTTATCATATTGAGTCATTTCGAATATACGTAATTTAGTAAATGTCTTTGAATAAATATTGCGGGTTGATGAATTTTTATGTTTAATAAGATTGGGAGGTATCTGTAGATAATCAACTTCAATTACATTGTCATATATCTTTAATATGAGCGAACGGGCTTCGGGTGATATATCATTAGTAATCATACAACAAAGCTCAATATTTGATTCTTTATTAGAATGATTAGTAGACATTACTTTACGAATGCTAGAACCTAGGAGCAAAATACCTGGCAAATATGAATCATTACCAAATAATAATGTTATAATAGCATATTTAGAGTTTTTATTGTTATTTGTTTTTTTATTAATTGAATTGTAATTTAGTTCTTTATTAATTTTTGAGCATTGTGTTTTATTTTTTCTATCTGGACAACAATATTTTGATTTGGATGATTTGGATGATTTGGATGATTTGGATGATTTTGATAATTTTGATTTTAATGATTTACTTTTAGATGATTTTTTGGTTTTTTTTGATTTATACATTTTACTAGTTATATATTGTATAGTAACATATAATTAAAATTAAAATTAAAAAAGAAAAAGAAAAATGAAAACAAATTAGATTTAATAGATTAAATAGATTATAAAATATTAATATTTAATAGATTATAAAATACTAATATTTAATAGATTATAAAATACTAATATTTATATATATAAGTAAGTACATTAACCATACATATCGCGCATTTCGCCATAAGTCATATTTCTTCCGGTTTCTTTATAAAATTCATCAGCCCCTTGTTGTATTATTTTTTTAATATCTGATTGGTTAAGTGAACCATTTGATATAGAATTTAAAACTTGGCTAGTAGCTCCTAAAAATTGTCCTTTTGAACTATCTAAGTTAATACCTTTATTAATAAGTAGCTCTTTTACTTGTTGTTCGCCTTTGGCTTCTTGTTTTTTCATAAATTCATCAAGATTTTTAGTAGTATTATCTACTTTTGTAGTATCAGTTGTTTTACTCATTTTTATTATAGATTAAATATAGTATACAGTATAAATATAAATATTAATTTCAATTTTAATTTCAATTTTAATTTCAATTTTAATTTCAATTTTAATTTCAATTTTAATTTCAATTTTAATTTCAATTTTAATTTCAATTTTAATTTCAATTTTAATTTTATATTTAAATTTTTTTTTATATTCTTATTTTAACATATTATTTAATATAGTATTCTAAATTTCTATATTTGTATTGTAAATTAAAGACATTAAACCTAAAAAACAAGGGATATGTACACATAATGCGTGATATAGATTACTTATATAACTATTCATTTGAAATTTAGGAGCATTAAAATACATATATGCCATAATTGATGTAAATATAGAAGGGAATATGTTATAGTAATATAATGAACTTGATATTGAAACTATAACTGTAATTCTAGCCATATATTCATCTATAATTTTATTTAATATAGTATTCTAAATTTCTATATTTGTATTGTAAA
>Ga0114978_10004747_pt1 | contig 10943 bp, 8 predicted proteins | sample S_140212_EF_Meta_FD_87027 | JGI IMG/M metagenome (GOLD analysis project Ga0114978, IMG submission 87027) | Freshwater microbial communities from Lake Simoncouche, Canada to study carbon cycling - S_140212_EF_MetaG | ecosystem: Environmental > Aquatic > Freshwater > Lake | place: Lake...
CCGGCGGCTCCATTCGCCAACCCGCTGCATTTACCGGCATTGTGGGCATGAAGCCAACCTACGGCCGCATTTCGCGCCACGGACTCATTGCCTACGCTTCCTCCTTTGACCAAATCGGGCCCTTCGCCCACACCTTGGAAGACGCTGCTGCGGTTTTGGAAATCATGTCCGGTGCCGACGCCTTTGACGCCACGGTATCATCCCGTCCGGTGGTGTCCTCGCCGCCCATTGCGCCCAAAGGGCCCCAACGCTACGCTTATTTTCAGGCAACCTTGGACCATCCGGGGTTGGATCCGCACATACGAGCTTCTTTAGAGAACTTGTTTGAGCAGCTCCGCTCCGCAGGACACACGGTAGACGCCGTCGATTTTCCCTACCTGGATCAATTGGTCCCCTTGTACTACGTCTTGACTACCGCCGAAGCCAGCGCCAATTTAGCGCGGTACGACGGCGTTCGCTTTGGGCACCGTTCGGAGCAAGAAGTTGACGATTTGGACGGACTGCTGAAGGCGTCGCGGTCTGAGGGCTTTGGGTTGGAAGTACAGCGCCGCATTCTGTTGGGCACCTTTGTTTTGTCCAGCGGTTACTACGACGCCTACTACGGCAAAGCCCAAAAAGGCCGACGCCTGCTGCGCGACCACGCGGAATCCCTGCTCGCTAGCTACGACGCCTTGCTGTCTCCCACCTCTCCGCACACGGCCTTTCCCATTGGGCGCGAGAACTCGGACCCCACGGTCATGTACCTGGAAGATTTGTACACCGTGCACGCGAACCTGACCGGATTGCCGGCTTTGAGTTTGCCGGGCGGACTGCATCCCAATGGACTTCCGTGGGGGTTGCACATCACCACCGGAAGGTTTGAGGAGCCGGCGCTGTTTGCGCACGCGGCCCTCCTGCAAAATACTTTAAGCGCCCACTGAAGATGGGTTGGGGCTGGCGGTTCGCAGGAGTGCTGTCGGCCTTCCTCCTGGGCCCTGTGCTTTGGGCGCAAGAGGAGTTGGACACGGTCAAGGGTGTTCCAACGGAGGCTCTGGAGCCGGGACTCGCCACCTTGGACAGTACCCTGGAACAAGCCGCCGTTCGCACCGCTCCGTCGGACTCGCTGATCCAATACCGATTGCGGGTTTTGGACGAGCGCACCGCCTTTCCTTTGGTGTACAACCACCACGTCATAAACTACATTGACTTGTATACCAAGCGCCGATCAGCACTGATCAGCCGGGTTTTGGGGCGCAGCGCCTACTATTTTCCGCTGATCGATAAAATCTTTACCAAGCACGGTATTCCGCTGGAATTGAAGTATTTAGCGGTTATTGAAAGCGCTTTGGACCCCCGGGCCCAGAGCCCCGCCGGCGCTAAGGGGCTGTGGCAATTCATGTACAGCACTGCCAAAATGAAGGGGCTGGAAATCAACGGATTCATCGATGAGCGCGCAGACCCCATCAAGAGCACGGAAACGGCCGCACGCTATTTGAAGGAACTGTACCGGATTTTTGGGGATTGGAACTTGGTGCTGGCGGCGTACAACAGCGGCCCGGGCAACGTGGCCAAGGCCATCCAGCGAAGCGGCGGAATACGCGATTACTGGGCGCTCCGGCCCTATTTGCCCAAAACCACCTCCGGCTACGTTCCGGGATTCATTGCGTTGGTTTACGTGATGGAATACGCTCAGGATCTGCAACTTCCGGCCCAAGAGCCCCCCTACCGGTACGACCAACTGGATACCGTTGACATCAAAAAAGGGTTGTCTTTGGCCGTGCTCAGCAAAACGTTGCGCGTGGACGAGGAAGTGTTGGCGGACCTCAATCCGGCGTACCGCTTCCGGCAAATTCCCACGCCGCAGCCGGGCGGACACGCCTACCACGCGGTACTGCCCCGCGAGGCGGCGCAGTTGTTTATTGCCTTGGAGGATTCCATTTACGCCCTGGAGCCCCTATCCATCGCGGCACCCGCAGCGGCTCCCAAGCCCGCGGCTCCCAACCCCACTGTTCGGACCCATACCGTGCGCAGCGGAGACACGCTGAGCGCCTTGTCCCGGCGCTACGGAGTAACGGTAAAGGAAATACAAGCCTGGAACGGCCTCAAAGGCGAGCGCATCGATATTGGCCAGCGTTTAAAAATCAAGCAGTGATGAGCTACGGAACGAAACGCATGGTGCGCAACGCCCTAGTTGTATGGGGCCTATTTGCAGCGGCAGGTTGCGACAACTCCTCCTCCGGCATAATCTTGCCGGACAGCAACGGCTCCCCCGGAGAGCTGCTGGTGGTGGCAGACGATTCGGTCTGGTTTGGCGGAACCGGTTTGGTGGTGGCGGAAACCTTGGGAGGTCCCATGGACGGGCTGCCCCAGTCCGAACCAAAATACAAGTTGACGCGCATTCCCCACGCCGCCTTCAAGCCGCTGCTGCAGCGGTGCAAGGCGTTGTTGCGTTTGGTCGTGCAGCCGGATTCCGTGGGCGTCTACCGCTCCACCGACGTTTGGGCGAGTCCTCAACTGGTGGTTACCGTAGTGGCTGCACGGGCCGCTGATTTTCCCGAACTACTGAAACGGGAACAACCGCGCCTGGAGCAGTGGTTTGGCGAACACGACCGCGCTGCGTTGGCGGGGCGTTTGAAACAGTCCGCCCAACCCCTTCCGGAAGAGCTTAAAGTTCTGGGCTTGAATCAAATGCAGATACCTTCCGGATTTGGCGTGACGTTGGCCAAAGACACTTTGGTCATCATGCGCTTGGACGGCAAAAAAACGACGCAGTTTTTGATGTGCTCCCGGTCCCGATGGACCCCGGAGTGGCGCAGTCGGATTCAATCCACGCGGGATACGCTGCTGAAACGGCACTTTGAAGGCGGACAGCCGAAGTCGTACATGGCTACCGAAATGCGCTTGGCGCCCACCCTCAAACCCACCCAAGTCGACGGTCTTCCCGCGGTGGAGATCCGGGGGCTGTGGCGAACCTACGGCGATTTCATGGGCGGCCCGTTTTTGTCCTACGCGGTGGCCGATTCCGCGGGAGGTTGGGTGTATGCCTTAAATGCGCTGGTGTACTCCCCCGGAACCCCAAAACGGCTGACGCTGTTGGAGTTTGAAACCACGATGCGCGGTGCGCGATTCCGCAGAAATAAGGAGTCCGGCGTTCAATAAGTCTTTTTATTCCAGTAGCGACCGCAGCACAGCGAGGCTCCGCGGCGCACGAAAATTAGGCAGCTGCACTTCCAGGTAGCGAATTAGGCCGTCCACCCATTGTCCGCGCTGCGGCTGTCCCGGCGCGTGGCCTTCCGACAACCATCGACCCCAGGCCAGAACCACTTCCGGCGCCAAAACATCCGGATGCACCGGGGGATGGGTGCCGAATTGTCCTTCGCGCAGATCCATCCAAAGCAAAGCGGGCGGAGGGGTACAGCCCAAACCCAAGTGTTCCAAAAGAAGGAGAAGGGCTTCCACCACCGCCATGGGGGAAGGGGGCTCGGAAGCCACCAAAGAGGCGCGCCACAACAAGGCGTCGGCGTAAAATCCTTCGTCCGATTCTCCTTCTTGCAGGGCGCTGGACCAAATTTCCGCCACCAAAAGGGCCACGGATTGCGTCAAGGGATGGCGAGGTGCAGCCGCATCCAGAGCCCGTACTTCCTGTATGTTTTCCAATTGTCCTTTGCCCTTACGGGTAACGACGGCCTCCAAAAAAGTCAAGGGAAGCAGGTGGGCCGGGCGCACCGAAGAACGCTTGCTGTGGGTGCCGTATAGGTAATAGCGTTGGAGGCCAAATCGGTCCGTGTAAGCGTGCACCACTTTGGCGTGCTCGCCGGAGGCAAACACCCCCAATACCAGCAAATTGCATTTTTCCAGCGGGCCCATGTTCAGCGCCCGTGGCGGGCAACGGCAACGGTGGCCACGTAGGTGTCTGTGCCCAAGTCGTCCGTGGTGTAGACTTGGTAGATTCCCGCAGGAGCCGGTTCACCGTTGAGGGTGTTGCCCGGCCAAACCAAGGTGCCGCCCCAAGCGGTTGCTTCAAAGACCAAGCGGCCGGAGCGGTCCGTGATCTTGCACCGAACGTTGGCCTTGAGCCCGCGCACGGAAATGGGGCCGGTGTAATCCGGAGGCACGGGGTTGGGGAAGGCCACCACATCGCCAAACGTTTCGCCGCCCGCGGTGGCGCCGGCGCGGAAAGACTGAAGGCCGCGGTCCGTGCCCATGAAAACCTCTCCCGTAACGGGATCTACGGCCAAGGAAGTAATGCGGTCCGAGAGCATGGGGGAGTTGGTGGAGGTGAGGTGCATCAACTCCTCCAACCCATCCGGACTCAATAAAAAGAGTCCGCCGGACTGCGTTCCTACCCACTTTCGGTTGCCTCCGTCCACGGCAATGCAGGAAATGCGCTCGGAGCCCAAAACCTTTTGAACCACACCGTTCTCCTCGCGCAAAATGGGCTGCGCGTCAATGGATCGGCCCGGATTGAAGACGTTGTATGGGGTGTAGATTACGGCCAAACCGTCCGTGGTGCCCACCCAAAGCTCACCGTCTTGATCGAATGCCAGCGCTTGCACGTCCGGGCTGGGCAAATTGCCGTCCCCGGCGCCGGAAGTGATTCGGCGTACCTGCACGGAGGAACCGTCGACCTCTGCGCAAACGATGCCCTTGGCGCGGCTGATCATCCAAACCCTGCCGTCCTCGTCCAGGGCGAGGTCCTTGATGGCTTCGCCGCTGAATTGGCCCAAGCTGTAAGCCGTCCAGGTGCCGTCCGGGGTTCGCTTGTAGAGGTTGTTGGTGGCCAAAGAGGCTGTGGCCCAAAGGGTGCCGTCCTGCGCAAAGGTCAGTCCGCCCACGCGCACGTCGTTGGAGGTAGACGCCAGCGCCGGCCCCAGTGGGCTGTTGGTGGCGTCCCAGCGCTCCACAAATTGACCGCGGTGCATGTGAACCACGCCCTTGCCCCAGCTGCCCAGGTACACGTGGGACGTGTCCGTGGGATCCACTGCTACTGCCACCAGATCCTTGGCATTGTCTACGTTGGCGTCTTGCCGAGCAGACCACCGGCCGCCGGTAAAAACAAACAGTCCGTCGTTGTTGAACTGCGCCGTCCACGTGGCGTCCAGGGAGCCCGGAGCCACGTAGAGCTTGTCTCCCGGGGAGGCCATGCGGTACACGTTTCCGGTGGGCGGGCCCGACGGTACCCGGTGTTGCGCGTAGGTGGGGTTGTCTTTGAACGTCAGCCCGCGGTAGCTGTTGGCCGTCCACAAAATTTGGCGTTGGGTGTCCCAAACCAATCCACGGGGTCGGAATCCGGCATTGTTGCCGGTACCGGGAGACATGATTGGGCTCGTTTGCCAAGCGGTTCCATTTCCGGGAAGCACTTCCAGCACATCAAACGAACGCGCCACCCAAAATCCCGCGCCTTGGGGAACAATCTGGTACAAGGAAGACGGAATGTCCAATCCGTCGTCCACCGTGCGCCATGTGCCGTTTCGCCGAATGGACAGGGAGTCGCCCGCAGCCGTGGGAACCCCAACCGCCAACTGGGGATCCGCAACCGACGGATGGGCCGCAACGAGGTGCACTACTTGGCCTTCCCATTGGGCGTGTCGGTGCCAAACCGACGGATCGTACCAGGGGTCTGCTTGCGCGGCGGCCACCAAACCTTGGCCCGTGGCCACCCAAACAGAGTCTGCCCGGGTACTGGTGCCGTACACTACTTCTTCCTGAGCATTGGGACCCACTAAGTAGGTTCCCACCACCAGCTGGGTGGCTAAATTCAATTCCACTAGCCCAAAATCCGTGGACAGCAAGGCGCGTCCGGCACGGGGCGTTCCGGGAGCTCCGCAGTGGATGTGGTTGACCTTCTTTTTGCCCGGGTAGAGGGAAGAACGTACCAATTCCGGCACATTGACAATTTTCTCGTTCCGGATCAAGTCCAAATTGCCGTTTCGGTAACCCACCACCACCCAGTCCGTAACGGGATCGTAGGCCAAGGAGGTAATGTCCACGTCCGTAAGGCCTTCCACCTTAGTCAATGGTTCCACGAATTTTTCGTCCGCGTGGTACCGAAACAACCCGCTGCCGGAGGCTACAAAAACCCACGGCCCGGCTTGGACCACGTGGGTGGAAAGTCGGTACGGCAAATGGGAACGCCATTGGCCCACCGGCTGAATCTGCGCAGTGGCCGAGAAGGTCAAAACGAATGCCCCAAAGAGGGCGGCGAGGGTGGTTTTGCGGGGCATAGAGTAGTGCAAAGATGCGTATCTTCGTGACATGGCCTGTAGCACCTGTTCATCAAGCGGCGGAATTCCCAGCGGTTGCGGAAACAACGGTTCCTGCGGTACCCACTCCTGCGGCAAGTTGACGGTGTTCAACTGGCTGACCGACATGGAGTTGCCAGAGGGGCAAGAGCCTTGTTGGTGGGTGGAGGTTCGCTTCAAAAACGGGCGCAAAGACTTCTACTACAACGCACACCAACTGCATTTTTATGTGGGCAACGCCGTGGCGGTGGAAACCGGAACCGGCGGATACGACCTGGGGAGCGTTTCCCTGACCGGCGAACTGGTGCGCGTGCAAATGCGAAAAAAGGCGGCAGACACGGACGTTGCCGCGGCGCGCAAGCTGCTTCGCAAAGCCACGGAACGCGATCTGGAAAAGTGGGAAGCCGCCCGTGCCAAAGAAGGCGAATGGATGACGGCTTGCCGGCAAATGGCGGTTCAGCACGGCCTAGACATGAAGGTTTCTGACGTGGAGGCCCAAGGCGACGCCTTCAAAGCGTTTTTTTACTACACCGCAGAAGAGCGCGTGGACTTTCGTCAATTGGTTCGGGACCTTTCTGCGGCATTGGGCATTCGGGTGGAAATGCGCCACATCGGTGCCCGCCAAGAGGCCGGACGGTTGGGCGGACTGGGCATTTGCGGACGCGAATTGTGCTGCTCCACCTGGCTGACGGATTTCCGGGCGGTCACCACGTCCGCGGCCCGCTACCAATCCTTGAGTTTGAACCCCCAGAAATTGGCCGGACAATGCGGCAAACTGAAGTGTTGCCTCAATTTTGAATTGGATCAGTACGCGGAGGCCATGAGCATTTTCCCCGAGGGCAAGAAAATCAAAACCGAAAAGGGCGAGGCAGAAATGCTAAAAATGGACATCTTGCGCGGCATGATGTGGTTTGCCTACCGGGACGACCGCGCCACTTGGATTGCCCTGAAGGCGGAGGACGCCAAGGCCATGATGGAAATGAACGCCCGTGGGGAGAAACCTGCGGCGTTGGAAGACAAGCAAGTGGTGGAACACCGGGTAAAAGCAGATGATTTCGTTGAAATTGTTGCCCCTATGGAAGATTCGCTAACTCGCTTCGACAAGCCCAAAAAGAAAAACCGTTCGTTCAATAAACGTGGAAACCGTCCGCCTCAAAAAAAAGCCTAAATTCCTGATTGTCGGAGTTTTGTTGGTCCTTGGGTGCGCCGTTGGGTGCGCCGACGGGGACGCGTTGCTTCGCGATTTTGAGAACCTGCCTTCTGCCGGATGGGAGCGGGATTCTGCCGTTCAATTCGACGCAACGGTAACCGACACGGCGCAGCCTTACGTATTGCTGGTTTCCGTGCGGCACACCCAAGCGTATCCGTTTCGCAACCTCTATTTGGGGCGTCAAATCATTGGGGCCGACGGTATTGAATACCAAGACACCGTGGAAATTCAGCTCGCCGACGACCGAGGAACCTGGCTGGGCGAAGGCGTTGGAGGCATTAAAACACTCACCGTTCCTTTTCGGGGGCAAGCAGTTGCCTTCCAGAAAGCGGGTCCGTATCGTTTTAGATTTCAACACGTAATGCGCGAAAACCCCTTGCCGGGCGTGCGGAGCGTGGGTCTCGCCATTGAACCTGCCAATGCCTCCCGCAGATAAACCCACTGCGCCGCGCGATTTTCGCCGCGAAGTACGAATCTTTTGGATTGCGGTGCTTTCCGTACCGTCCCTCATCCTGTTGGGCCTGTTTTTGGCTTGGGTTGGGGCTTTTGGCGCCTTGCCGTCCACCGACGAAATCGCCAACCCCAAGAGTTTTCTGGCCACCCAACTGGTGGACGCCAACGGCGAACAACTGGGCACCTTTTTTGAAGAAAACCGCGTCCATACCGAATACGATCAGCTCCCCCCTCACCTGGTACAAGCCTTGGTGGCCACCGAAGACGAGCGTTTTTACGACCACGCCGGTATAGACTTTCGCTCCCTGGGGCGGGCCTTGGCCAGTTTCGGTACCCAGGGGGGTGGTTCCACGCTGACCCAGCAGTTGGCCAAGCAGATGTTCCACCAACCGGCATCCAGCAAAGCGGGCCGGCTTCTGCAAAAATTCAAGGAGTGGATTATTGCGCTCCAACTGGAGTCTCGGTACACCAAAGACGAGATTATTGCCCTGTATTTTAATCAGTTCGACTTTCTCTACCAAGCGGTAGGCGTGCACAGCGCGTCCCGTATTTACTTCGGGAAAAACCCGCAGCAATTGACCGTTCCGGAGGCCGCTGTCCTGGTGGGCATGGTGAAAAACCCGTCCATCTACAATCCCGTTCGTCGGTTGGAGGAGACTACGGCGCGACGCAATACGGTGCTGCGCCAAATGGAGCGCAACGGGTACCTTACGGAAGAAGAATACACGGCCTTTGCCGCCACCCCGCTAGAGGTGCGGTTCAACCCGCAAACGCACGACCGCGGGTTGGCTCCCTACCTGCGCGAATACGTTCGGGGACAACTCAAAGAATGGGTGAAAGATCACCCCAAGCCAGACGGCTCGTCGTACAATTTGTACACCGACGGTTTGAAAATTTACACGACGGTGGACATCCGCATGCAGCGCTATGCGGAGGAAGCGGTTGCCGAGCACCTGTCCAACTTGCAGCGGGTGTTTTTCAAGCAAATCAAGGGTCGCAAATACGGGCCTTTCTACTTCCAAGGAAGCGCCGAAGACCAATACCAAACCATCATGAACCGGGGCATGAAGCAAACCCCGAGGTACCGAAATTTGGTGGAGTCCGGTACCAGCGAAGCGGAAATTCAGCGCATTTTCCGGACCAAAATCCCCATGAAGGTCTTCAGTTGGAAGGGCCCAGTGGACACGGTGCTGAGCCCGCTGGACTCCATCCGCTACATGAAATCCTTCTACCAGTGCGGGCTGCTCAGCGTGGAGCCCCAAACGGGTTTTGTGAAGGCCTGGGTGGGCGGTATTGACTACGCTCACTTCCAGTACGACCACGTAGCGCAAGGACAACGTCAGGTAGGCTCAACCTTCAAGCCGTTTGTGTACGCCGCGGCCATGGAGCAGAAAAAGTTTTCGCCGTGCATGGAGGTGCCCAACCAAAAGGTGTGCATTCAGGCCGGTGAATTTGGCCTGACCGAAGACTGGTGCCCCAGCAACTCAGACAACGAATACGGCGGACTGCTCACCTTGAAACAAGCGTTAGCCAAGTCCGTAAATACCATCACCACGTACTTGATGAAGCAAATCGGCCCGCAGGCCGTGGTGCAACTGGCGCGTGCCTTGGGCATGACGTCGGACCTGCCGGAAGTCCCCTCCATCGCGCTGGGAACCGTCGATTTAACGGTGGAAGAAATGGTGGGCGCTTACACCGCCTTTGGCAACGGGGGCGTGTACACCAAGCCCATTGTGATTACGCGCATTGAAGACAAGAACGGCGTGGTGCTGGACGAATTTGTGCCGGAGTCCCACGAGGCGCTTTCCCCGGAGGTAGCCTATGCGGTAACCAGCTTGCTGTCTGGCGTTACCGAGTACGGAACGGGGGCCCGACTTCGCTCGTCCGGCGGCGGTTATCCGGACAACGTAGTCACCGGTTTCCCCTATGCTTTTACCAACCCGATTGCCGGCAAAACCGGCACCACGCAAAACAATTCCGACGGCTGGTTCATGGGCATGGTGCCGAACTTGATTACCGGCGTTTGGACCGGGTGCGACGACCGCGCCGCGCACTTTGGCTCCACGGTATTTGGGCAAGGGGCCACCACGGCCCTTCCCGTATGGGCCCTGTACATGCGCAAATGCTATGCCGACCCCGCACTGGGCGTGCGGTCCAACGCTTTTGACTTGCCTTCTACTCCCATGACCATCCGTACCGACTGCAAGGCTGCAGCTGCGGAGGCGGCCACGGACGAGTGGAGCGAATTTGACTGAACCATGATAGACAAACGCGTAGCGAACGCCGACGAGGCCGTAACCGGATTGGAAGACGGCATGACGGTGCTTTTTGGGGGTTTTGGCCTGAGCGGCATCCCGGAAAACACCATTGCGGCCGTGCGCAAACGCGGTACCCGCAACCTCACCTGCGTCTCCAACAACGCCGGCGTAGACGGTTTTGGCTTGGGCCTTTTGCTGGAAACCCGACAGGTGAAGAAAATGATTTCTTCCTACGTGGGCGAAAATGCAGAATTCGAACGCCTCATGCTCTCCGGGGAATTGGAAGTTGAGTTGATTCCGCAGGGAACCTTGGCGGAACGGTGCCGCGCCGCAGGCGCGGGCATTCCGGCCTTCTACACCCCGGCCGGATACGGAACCGAAGTAGCGCAAGGCAAAGAAGTCCGGGTCTTCAACGGCAAACCGCACCTGCTGGAACACGCATTCGACGCCTCGTTTGCCTTTGTAAAGGCCTGGAAGGCAGACCCCGCCGGCAACCTGGTGTTTCGCGGCACCGCCCGCAACTTCAACCCCTTGATGGCCATGGCCGGGAAAATCACGGTGGCGGAGGTGGAGGAAATTGTGCCGCTGGGCTCTTTGGATCCCAACCACATCCACGTTCCGGGCATCTTTGTGCATCGGCTTTTTCAGGGAGAACACTACGAGAAACGCATTGAAAACCGCACGGTTCGTCCGCGCCCTTGATCCTTCGCCATGGCACTTGACAAAAACGGCATTGCGCAACGCATTGCACAAGAACTCCGCGACGGCTGGTACGTCAACCTGGGCATCGGCATTCCCACC
>Ga0114978_10004748_pt1 | contig 10941 bp, 8 predicted proteins | sample S_140212_EF_Meta_FD_87027 | JGI IMG/M metagenome (GOLD analysis project Ga0114978, IMG submission 87027) | Freshwater microbial communities from Lake Simoncouche, Canada to study carbon cycling - S_140212_EF_MetaG | ecosystem: Environmental > Aquatic > Freshwater > Lake | place: Lake...
CATCTTGGTCGAAGGGCGGAAGTCTTGCGGATTCCGCAGCCACGAATAGAGCCACTCGAAGCTGTCCTTCGAGGCAACGTGTCGCAGGCTGGGGCCGACCTTGGGGAGGGTGCCCGGGGTGTCCGGGGCCTTAAGTTGGGCGGCGAGCGTATGCGAGCGGGCCGAGAGCTTGGCATCGACGCCGGCCGCGGCGTCGAGTTCGAGGAGTTCGCGGAGCCTCTCACGGGACTGCTTCCCGTCCGGGCTGGAACGGACATCCTCAACGATCCGCTTCACCCCTTCCCCGAAAGTCTCGAGGCCAGGGTCGGTGGCGATCGCTTCAGCGACTTCATGGTAATTCGGGGTGACGCGCATGTCGGGCCCGATGCGCTTGTCGGGGCCGGCATAGCCATTGATTTCGTGGCATCCGTAGCAGCCGTACTGACGGATGAGATGGTAGCCCTCGACGAGCTTTGGCGCGGGGGGCTCGGGGAACCGCTCGCTCGGCTCGAGATCGACAACCTGATGATGGCACTTCAGGCAGCTCGACTCCTCGAACCGGTTCGGGAGCATCGGGAAAATCCAGTGGTGGTTGTTAGCCCACCCATGCTCGTCGTGCCACTCATGACCTTGCGTCGGCGTATCAGGGCTATGGGAGGACCACATGAAGCTCGTGGCACTTCCCTGTCCCTGATGGCAGATCGTGCATCCGAAGGTTTGCATCGGATGGGGGCTGGTCGATCCGACGAAGAGATCGAGACGCGGATGAGTGGCATAAGGCTGGGGCACGCCGCGACGAACCGCCAGTTGGAGTGGGCGGCCCGCTTCCGGCGACTCGACAAGCGTTGCGACGGCTGCTTCTCGCGCGAGGGTCTTGCCTCCGTCGATGCCGGCGATCACATCGCCAGCGGTAAGCCCGGCCACGGCTGCTGGCGAGCCGGGGAGAACGAAGCTGACCGTTGGATCCTCGGCGTGAAACAAGCCCTGCGGGGCGAGCGCGAATCCGTAGAGCTTCTCGAGTTGCGCGTTGCCGTTGCCCTCCACGGAGGTGCGAGCGGCTCCCGATTCGGCGGCGGTGGGGAGCGTGATCGCCAGATCGGCCTGCTCGCAGTACGCGGGCTCCGTGGGGGAGCCGGGGGCTGACTTATCCATCCCCTTGTGGCAGGTGATGCAGCGGTCGAACCGAGCGACATCGCGGAAGTTGTTGTTGATGGTGAGCTGCGGAAGCCAGATCTGATCGATGCGGAGAGGGCCGTTGAAGGCGTCGAGAACGGGAAGCTCAAGGAGCGTTTTGCCCGAATTGGGGGCACGATCCTTAAGGGTTTTTGCCAGTTGACCGACCTTGTTGCGATGGTCGGCGAGAGTCTTGGCCGCGGCATCCTCGGTCGCTGTGACGTCGCGGAGGATCGCCTCGAGGCCCTTGCGGTGGGTGTTGGCAATCTGATTGGCCTGAGTCGCCTCGACGACCTCTGCCTGCTTTGCCTGGGCAGTCGCGAGCAAAGAGTCGAGGCGGTCTTGCGGTGCCCCTTCGGCAACGGCCAGTTCGTAGTCGGCGCGGCACTTGTCGAACTCAGCCTTCCGGAGCTTGAGACGTCCGGAGAGATTGTCCTCGCGGAACTTGGCCCGCTTGGCGATGTCGCGCATCCGCTCGACGAGGTCGCCCCGGATCGCCAGACGCTCGCCTTGGTCGGTCTGAGCAACGAAGCGGTCGACGTCGGTCTGGACCAAATCCGCCGCAACGGCGTCTTCGTCGATCGTTCTGGCCTGCTGAAGGAAGGCTGTCGTCAACGACGGGTCGATCGCCGCGCGACGGGCGTCGGCAAGCGCCGCCTCGAGATCTGCGGTTTTCGTCGCGTAGCTGTCGGAGCTTTCCTCTGCCACGCGGGCGGCCGCCGACCATGTCTCCAGGTTTCGGAAGCCCTTTTGGTACTTCTTCCAAGGACGGTTGTGATCGGCTGCGAGCATGGCGATCGTCGTCAGCAGCAGCACGATCGCCGTGATGCCGAACACGACGTGCAGCTGCTTCAGGTTCCACCAGGTTTGTTCTGTGGCAGGCATGGAAACGGCTCGGAAGGGAGGAGGCCCGCAGTGGCGACGCGAGATCCGACGGTTGGACGCTCGACGGCGTTAGAAGTTGAGAGAGAACTCCGGAATACTGATCAGATAGCGCAGGTTCAGCGTCCAGCGAAGGATCATTTTCAGGGGCAGCGTGAGCATCAGCAGCATGAGATTGATCATCACCAAGTAACGGACGAACCCCATCTGGGCGAAGTATTTACGAAACACTGTCACGGCGAGAAGCGGCGGGAGAATGAATAGATAAGCGGCCATGATGAGGAGGCCGGGGGCCTCGCGGAGAAGGATCGTGGCGACCTGGGCGTACCACGGCGCGTCGGAGGCAACCCGCGGGAGCGGCTGATTGAGCAATTTCACCCAGAACAGCTGCGGTAGATCGACGTTGTTGAGCACCTCGACTTTGTAGGGGCTCCAGTACTCAAACGGCCCGAAGAAGTTCCAGTTGGGTCCGCGGAGGAACGTACCGAGGATGATGAGGGTGATCCACAGTTCGAGAAATCCGAACTGCCACGTGAGATAGGCGAACTTCCGCTCGTTGATCGAGTAGTAGCCGTTCCCCTTCTTGTTGAAGTCGAGGTAGGGCATCGCCATCAGCCCGAAGATGACAATGCTCGGCAGAGTCACGCCGGCATACCAGGGGTCGAAGTAGACGAGCATCTCCTGAAGGCCGAGGAAGTACCAAGGCGCTTTGGAGGGGTTTGGCGTCTTCACGCTCGAGGCAGGTTCTTCGAGCGGAGCGGGGAGGAGCAGCGCCCAGGCGAGAAGGAACGCCGACACCCCCACCATGCAGATCAGTTCGGTGTAGACCAGATCGGGCCAGACGAGCACTTTCTCGTCATTGAGCTTCTCGAGCGGTGGCAGCCCCTGCGCGATCCGCTCGTCGTTCTCGACGGCCTGCTTCGTCGCCACCCACGTAAAGAAAGCCAGGAGGAAGACGAGGCCCACGATCGGCACGTTGTCAGCCTTCATGACGATCGAGGCGAAGTTCTCGTCCGCCATCGCCAGCCCCATCAGCAGTAAGGAGGCGTTGAGGACCGTCCATGCCACCAACGGCTTGACGAAGAACTTCCGGAATACGAACGCCCCCACAAACAGGGCTGTCGTTCCGGCGGTGTAGTTCACCGGCCCGGAGAGGGTATTAACGAGTTTGCGGCTCCATTCCGGCAGATGGGGCACCACGGTCGCCGATCCCGACATCGCCAAGCTGGCGAGGATCAGCATCGCTCCGGCCACGGTGGCCCAGAGCATGGCATCGCCTGTTCGCTGCTTCCGTCTCCAGAGCAGGAAGGCCATCACCGCGTTCATGATCGCCAGGCCGGTGTAATACGAGCCTAGGAAGCCGGCGACGTCTTTGAGGAAAAGTCCGTTTGAATGCATAGAAGTCGCACTACAGCGGGCCGCTGATGCCGCCGTCCTTTCGCACACGCCAGAAGTGGATCGCCAGAAGCAGAGCGACCGCCAGAGGGATCGCAATGCAGTGGAGGACGTAGAATCGGTTGAGCGTTTCTTCACCCACGAACCGAGCACCGAGCAACCCGAACCGGGCGTCTGAGCCGTCGGTGATCATGTCGATGCCGCCGATGGTGAGCAGTTGCTGGCCAGGACCCTCGTAACCGAGCAGCGGTGACGCCCGGGCCATGTTCGATCCGACCGTGATCGCCCAGATCGCCAGCTGATCCCAGGGAAGGAGGTAGCCGGTGAAGGAGAGGAGGAGCGTGAGGAGGAGGAGAATCACGCCGATCACCCAGTTGAACTCCCGGGGCGGCTTGTAGCTGCCGGTGAGGAACACCCGGTACATGTGGAGCCAGGTCGTGATCACCATCGCGTGAGCCCCCCAGCGATGGAGCTCGCGGAGCACCCCTAGGCTCGTGACGTCGCGGAGGGCGAGGATGTCGTTGTAGGCCCACTCCAGCGTCGGCCGGTAGTAGAACATCAACAGCACGCCGGTGACCGTTTCGACCAGGAAGAGGAAGAACGTCACCCCACCCATGCACCACGTGAAGGAGAGGGCAATCCCCTGCTTCTTGATCGACACGGGGTGGAGGTGCAGGAAGAAGTTGGTGAGCATCACCACGATCCGGTTGCGCCGGTCGAGGGGCATGGGATGCCGGAAGATGCTTTTCCAGATCTGGGAATTGCGGATCGTTTCGCCGATGGCCATGGGTCGGTTGCCGGAGGTCGGGGACAGGGGCTGGCGCGGAAGCGATGGACGGGAAGAAGCGGTGCTGTGAGCGGTCAGACGGTGATGTACGACTCGGGATCGGCCCACTGGCCGAGTTCCTCGTGGTAAGAGCGTCCTTTGTCGATCTCGAGTTGACCGTCATCGGCGATGCGGATCGCGTAACGCTCGAGCGGACGGGGGGCAGGCCCCTCGAAATTGACACCGTCCTTGTAGAAGCCACTGCCGTGGCAGGGGCACTTGAACTTCTGCTCCGCCTCGAGCCAGTTGGGGGTGCAGCCGAGGTGGGTGCAGACGGTCTTGAGGGCGTAGATCTGCTGTTGGCCGCCGACGTCGCTGTTGACGACCCATACGCCATATTGAGCGACGTACTTCGTCTCCACCTTGCCCGACGGGAATCCCTCGCGGAACCCGACCTTGAATCGGCTCGGCGGCTCGGCAAGGACATTGGGGAACATGAATCGGGCCAGTCCAAGGCCAAACAGGCCACCGGTCATCGACAGTGCGGTGAAACCGGTGGCCATGAAAGACCCGAGGGCCATTTCGAGGAATCCGCGCCGATCCTGCTCCGCATCGGCCCCCTTTTTCGCAGCCGGCTTGACCGGCTTGGGAGGAAGAGCTGGAGCGGTGGCAAGCTTGGCTGGAGCCGCTTTGACGACGGTCGACGCGGGTTCGGCTACGGCCGCGGGACGAGCGGGAGCCTCAGCTTTGCTCACCGGGCCGGGCTTGGAGCCCGTCCGGGCCGCCGCCAGAATGCTTGCGGTGTCTCGGGTGAGTGACTTCGGTGCCGCAGCCTTGGCGACGGCCGGCTTGTCGGCAGCGGCTTTTGCCACGGGAGCTTTGGCAGCGGCGGGCTTTGGCGGCGGTGGATCGGCCGGGGTTGCGGGGCCCCCGCCCTGCTCCGCCTCTTTCTTGGCCCTTGCCAAGGCCATGATCTCGGCGACGCTCGGCCTCCCGCCGGCGGCACCGGCAGGCTTTGCGGCGGCCGGCTTGGGAGCGGCGGCCTTCGGGGCCGGGGTGTCGGTCACGTCGGCCGATGGCGCTGCCTCGGCGGCCTCTGATTTGGCCGCTTTGGCGGCTCTCGCGGCCGCGAGAATCTCAGCCGTCGACATCTTCTTGTTTTCAGCCATGCCTCGCCTCAACGCTCAAGGTCGCCGATGGCCCCCGATCGATCGTGGTCGCATCGCTGCGGTGGCACTTCGGGGAACAAAAATCCGTTGTTCGTTCAAATCCCAAGTTGAGCCAAACTACAGCCTGCATGCAGTGCTCTTGGCCCGTCAACCGACAAACCCCATCGCCCATCCGATTTCTCGCTCCCAAACGCCCGACTGAAACAGCCAAAACTCGCGTGAAACCACAGGAATTGACGGGCGGGAGGAAGTTCGTGATTTTTTTCACGAACTCTCTTTCAACTGTATCGGCTGGGCTATGGCTGTCAACGTCGGGTGGCGCGTGGAGACCGCGAATTCAGCCCCACCCGCACGATTTCCAATTCCGTCACCGACCGTCGGCGCGGCGAGGGGCTCGGCCATTCCTTCCGGCTGCGGAGCCGAGGCAGAGCCAGCGGGGTGCTGGCGGCCAAATCGCATCCCAGGAGGGCCGGTTTTGCGGGAGCGGAAAGTCGATTCGCATCCCGAGACCCTTCCGGTAGTCTGCTCCCCTCCGGGACCGTGCGGGCTTTGGTTGCAAAGCCCGCTGTTCCCGAACCGTCTTCGGCCCAACTCCAATTCCGAAAGGATCGTTCCCTGTGGCAGGCCCCTCGCGTCGCGTCCTCGTTGTCGGTAGCGGTGGTCGCGAGCATGCCCTGGCCTGGAAACTCGCCTCCGACGGCGCCGAGGTGCTCATCGCCCCGGGCAATGCAGGAACGGCACAGATCGGCGAGAATGTCGCGGTGACGGCCGGAGACATCCCGGGGCTGGTGGGGCTGGCCCGGTCCCGCGCGGTTGACCTCACCGTGATCGGCCCGGAGGCTCCGCTCGTGGCCGGCGTTGTCGACACCTTTCAAGCCGAGGGTTTGAGGATCTTCGGCCCCACCGCCCGGGCGGCCCAGATCGAGGGTAGCAAGACTTTCTGCAAGCAGATCCTTCACCGGGGGGACGTTCCCACGGCCATGTACCGGGAGTTCCGCTCGGCAAAGCGGGCTCAGGAGTATCTCGAGGCCCGCGAGGACATGCCGGTCGTGGTCAAGGCCGACGGGCTGGCGGCCGGCAAGGGGGTTTTTGTCTGTGCCAACCGGGCCGAGGCGCTGGCCGCCGTCGCCACCCTTGCCGGGGATCCGCAGTTCGCCGCCGCCGCCAAGGGGATTCTGGTCGAAGAACGTCTCGACGGTCGCGAAGTGAGCGTGATGGCGATCACCGACGGGCGGACGATCGTCACCCTGCCGCCTCTCCAGGACCACAAGGCGGCGTACGACGGTGATCTCGGGCCGAACACCGGTGGCATGGGGGCGTACTGCCCGACGCCGTTTGTCGATGCCGCCCTGATGGCGGAAATCGAGTCGCGGATTTTCGTGCCGACCGTCCATGCGATGCGGCGCTCGCAGGTTCCCTTCCAGGGGGTGCTGTTTGCCGGGTTGATGCTCACGGCGCAGGGGCCGAAGGTTCTCGAGTTCAACGCCCGCTTCGGCGATCCGGAGTGCGAGGCGCTGATGGTGCTGCTGGAATCGAGCCTTCTGGAAATCGTCGATGCGACGGTCGATCGGAAATTGGAGGCCATCGATGCCCCGAGGTGGAAGTCGGGGGCTGCCGTCACCGTCGTCATGGCCTCGGAGGGGTATCCGGGCGACGTCGAGAAGGGGCGGCCGATCCGGGGGCTCGCCGATGCCCACTCGCTCGAGGGAGTGGAGGTGTTTCACGCCGCGACCCGTCCCGGGGCCAAGGGGGAGGGTGTGGTGAATGACGGCGGGCGAACGCTCGCCGTCACGGCCGTCGGTGAGAGCCTCGCTAGGGCCAAACTCCACGCCTATTCGGCGGTCCGTCGCATCCGCTGGAACGGCGCCTGGTGCCGCAAGGACATCGCCGATAAGGGGATCGACCGCGATCGCGAATTGGCCTCTGCCGAACCAGGGAATCCCCGATGAAACTCCGCGTCGGCATCGTCGGTCTCGGCCCGCTGTGGGAGAAGAGGCACCTCCCCGCGTTGCGATCGCTCGCGGACCGTTTCGAGGTGCATGGGATCTGCGAGCAGGTCGCCCACCTGGCGAGGAGAGCAGCGGGGGAACTCGGGACGGTGGCCGTGGAGGGATTTCGGGCCCTCGCCGCGCGCGATGACATCGACGCGATTCTCTACCTCTCCGATCAGTGGTACGGCGTAGCGCCGATCCTCGCCGCCTGCGACCACGGCAAGGCCGTCTATGCGGGGGCTTCCCTGCCGGTCGATGCCGCCGAGGCCGACGTCCTCCGCCGCCGCGTCGAGCAATCGGGGATCGCGTTCATGGCCGAACTTCCCCGCCGGTACGCCCCCGCCACGATGCGGCTGAAGGAGTTGATCGCCACCCGTCTCGGGGCGCCGCGGATGCTCTTTTGCCATCGACGGGTGCCGCAGATCACCCCCTCGGCCACCGTGCCCCCGCGCGACGGTGCTACCGAGGCCCGGGATCTCATGGAACTGGTCGATTGGTGCCGGTATGTCGTTGGCACCGAGCCGACGAGCGTCGTGGCGGTGCGGCACGCGGAGACGCCGGACGCCGCGATCGATGACTACCAGATGATGAGCCTCGACTTCACGACATCCGGGGCACCCGGCAACGGGCCGATCGCCCAGATCAGCTGCGGCTATTACATCCCCGCTTGCTGGGAGGAGGCCGTCGGTTTCAGGCCCCCTTCGGCCCTTCAAGTGGCGTGCGAGAAGGGGATCGCGTTCGTCGACCATCCCAATGGCCTGGTGTGGTTTGACACGGCGGGGCGGCACCAGGAAGCCCTCGATGCAGACCGCTCCGTCGGCGAGCAGATGCTCCTCCAATTCCATCGCAAAGTGACCAGTCTCCTCAGGCCGCACAGCGGCCTTGAGGAAGTCCTGGGTGCGATGAACGTGGTGAAGGCCGCCAGCGTGAGCCAGCACGAGGGGCGGCGTATTCCGCTCGCGTAACAACCCCGCGGCCCGCGCCCTTATCGGCGTCGCGGGCTAAGGCCGGCCCGTCACAGGGCCGCGACGACCAGATCCCCAACTTCGCTCGTGCCGTGCCCCATTCGGCCGGCCGCCTGGCTCGTCATCTTCGTGCCGGTGACGTGGGCCACGGCCTTGTCGACCCGCGCCGCGGCGCGGGGGTGGCCGTTGTGCTCGAGAAGCATTGCCATGGCATTGATCGCGGCGATCGGGTTGATCTTGTTGGTGCCGGTGTACTTCGGGGCACTTCCCCCCATCGGCTCGAACATGCTCACGCCCCGCTTCCCGGCCGGGGAAACGTCGGGATTGAGGTTAGCGCCGGCCGCCACGCCCATGCCCCCCTGGAGGATGCCGGCGAGGTCGGTGATGATGTCGCCGAACATGTTCGTAGTGACGATGACGTCGTAGGCGTCAGGGTTCTTCACCATCCACATGCAGCAGGCGTCGACGTGGTTGTAGTCGGTCTTCACGTCGGGGTATTCCGCGGCAACCTCCTGGAACGTTCTCCACCACAGGTCGTGGCCATACGTGAGGACGTTGGTTTTGGCGACGAGCGTGAGCGTCTTCTTGGGGCTGTTGCGCTTCCGGGTGTAGTCGAAGGCCCAGCGAATGCAGCGCTCGCAGCCTTTGCGGGTGTAGACGGCAGACTGGGTCGCGACTTCGTCGGGGGTGCCCTTCTTGAGGTAGCCGCCAACGCCGCAGTAGAGATCTTCCGTGTTTTCGCGGACGACGACGAAGTCGATGTCCCCCGGGCCGCGTCCGGCCAGCGGGGTCTCCACGCCGGGGAGCAGTTTCACAGGGCGGAGGTTGATGTACTGATCGAGCTTGAACCGCAGTTCCAGCAGGAGGCCCTTCTCGAGAATGCCCGGGGTGACGCCGGGGTGGCCGATCGCCCCGAGGAAAATCGCATCCTTGCGGCGGAGCAAGTCGAGGCCACCGTCGGGAATGATCTCGCCGGTTCGCAGGTAGCGATCCCCGCCCCAGTCGAGCGTTTCGATGTCGTACGAGATCCCCTCGAGCGCCGCCACTGCGGCAAGCACCTTGATCGCCTCGGCGGTGACTTCAGGGCCGGTGCCGTCTCCGGGGATCGCTGCGATCGACAGGGTGCTGGAAGCCATGGACGGAATCGACTCCGGGGGGTGAGGGGATTAGTTGTTGCTGAAGTCGAGTTGCTTGCCCGTTTTGATGCCGAGGGGGTTCTTCACGAACCGCTGCCGACAGGCATCGCAGAGGTCGAATCGCAAGGACCTGGCGCCATCGTCGAAGGGGAGATCCTCCTCCCCCATCCGCTCGAGGATTTCATGCATCGCATCGAGATGATCGGCTTCTTCGGCCATGGCGGAAGAATTTCCCGACATGTCCTCGACCGCCGGAAACACCTCAATCTTCACGACGTGCCGCACGTCGTTGTGGGGGTGGATCGGGCGTTTGCAGGCGTCACAGGAGTAGTGGAGCATCGTGTGTTCTCGGGGGGAACAGCGTCTTCCGGCGTCGCCCGGTGGCCGTGAACGAGAGTCTGCCCGCAATCTCCGTCAAAGGCAAGGGACTCGTCGGCCTGCGGAGATGGTTCCCCGCTTGGCGCGCCACGGAGAGGGCAGAGGTGGACGTTTGGCAAGCGACGACCCCACCGACTAGACTTTCATGGTCTCGCACGCTCCCCACGATCCGTCAGGATTCCGATGTACGGGATGGCGAACACCGCGCAGCTGGTTCCGGGTGCACCTTTCGGGGTGGCATCGTTGACGCCGTCGTCGCTGACGTCGAGCGTCCTTGTGCTCAATCGCTCGTTCGTCGCCGTGCATGTCACGAATGTGCGGCGCGCCGTGACGCTTCTCTTTCGGCAGCTCGCCGAAGTGGTGCACATCGAGCAGGGGCAATTCGCGGCTCATTCGCTCGAGTCGTGGCGCGAGTTGTCGCAACTCCGCTCCGCCTTTCGCACGCCCGATGAGGATTGGGTGCGGGGGGTCGGCTTCGACCTTCAGGCTCCGCGGGTGATCCGCCTCGTCGCCTGCGACCGGGGCCCGCGGCAGGGATTGCGATTCAATCGCCGCAATGTGTTCGCCCGCGACGGAAACCAGTGCCAGTACTGCGGCCGCGGCTTCCCCACGAGCGAGTTGTCGCTCGATCACGTTGTCCCGCGGAGCCGAGGCGGGATCACGAGTTGGGAAAACATCGTCTGCGCGTGCGTGGGTTGCAACGTGAGAAAGGGGGGCCGGACGCCCCACGAGGCCTGCATGCAATTGATCAGGCAGCCCGTCAAGCCCCGTCGCAGCCCGCTGCTCTCGGTGAAACTCGGCAACCCGAAGTACGAGAGTTGGCGGAGCTTCGTCGACAGCGCCTACTGGACCGTCGACCTCCGCTGAGCAGGCGCGGCTCAAGGGCCTCGCTTGGCCTCGCCTACGCCTCGCGGCCGCGGGGCGGTGCGGCGTCAGCCGCCGCCCCGCCCACTGCGGGCCGGATGGCCCGCACTTAGCCCACTGCGGGCCGGATGGCCCGCACTTAGCCCACTGCGGGCCGGATGGCCCGCACTTAGCCCAATGCGGGCCGGATGGCCCGCACTTAGCCCAATGCGGGCCGGATGGCCCGCACTTAGCCCAATGCGG
>Ga0114978_10004749_pt1 | contig 10939 bp, 10 predicted proteins | sample S_140212_EF_Meta_FD_87027 | JGI IMG/M metagenome (GOLD analysis project Ga0114978, IMG submission 87027) | Freshwater microbial communities from Lake Simoncouche, Canada to study carbon cycling - S_140212_EF_MetaG | ecosystem: Environmental > Aquatic > Freshwater > Lake | place: Lake...
TCTCGAATTGCACTTTCGGAATATTCTTCAATTGTTCGACTTCATTCGGCGAATAGACTTCTAATATGTCGCAATTTTTCGCGGTCGATTCCCATTCGCGCAATCCGACCAAAACGATTGTATTTGTCGCAATGAGATTTCCGCGTTTGTTTCTGCCGCTGAATTTGCTTCGAATATGTCCGACCAGTTTTGTTCCTTCAATTGTTGTAATTGCGCATGTGTTTCCGTGTAATTTTGTAACACATGCGTATATTTCGCCGTCGCATTCGGCTAAACGCAGACGTGTGGTTTGTTTGCCTACGTTTTCATTCTTTCTTGCGAAACTCTTGGCTCTGTTTCCACCGCTGCTATTTTTGACCATTCTTTCGTGTTGTTATAAATTTGGTAGATAAGTATTGTTGGATGTATGTGTTTTATTTTTTAGGTTTGTTCTCATCAATTTTTTTGGTCTTTGTTTTCTTTGTTTTGTTTGTTTTGTTTGTTTTCTTTGTTTTCTTTGTTTTGTTTGTTTTCTTTGTTTTGTTTGTTTTGTTTGTTTTCTTTGTTTTTTGTTTTCCTCCAACAGTTATACTTCTTATTCTTTTTGTTTTTATTTTGTCATTGTTCTCATTCGAATTTACAACATTACAATTTTCTTTTCTTTTCGCATTGATATACGAAGCAAGTGTATCAATAACTTGTTTCCTTTCTTCTGAAATGGGTTCATCTCCATGTGGAATGACATCAATATCAAACTGTTTCAATAAATGTTTTTCAGAAGCAGTACATAAGTTCGGATAATCCGATTCTAATTTTTTATCGATTTGTTCCATGTAGAATGTATATGGAAATGGTTCTTCTCTATTAAAATCTAAATCATGTGCCATATTACTTGCCATATTATATTGTGATATAATAATATATGTCATCCAACCCCGATAAAGGTCAAATTTATCAATTGAAAAAAATGATGAAACATATTCAAACAAAATTAAAAGGCAATGAAAACGCGACAAACACCAACGCCACGACAAACGCATCCATTGAAAAGAAAATGAAAGCCGGTGCCTCCAAATCTATTTTCTCCTACATAAAATACTACCTAGATTCCGTATTCGATAAAGAGAACTTTGTCAAAAAACAAAAAGAAGAGCAGTTGAACGGAATCAAAGAACCCTATGACACGACGGTCGAAAAATTGGCCGAGATAAACCCAGTCGACAATATCTCGCCAGCCGTTGCTTTCGAGACCTTCCAGAAATTGGTGGAACAAAACCAAAAAATAGAGGAAATGGAGAAAGAATATCGCGAACGGCCGGAAATAATTGCCGAAACCAAGCAACTGTTGGATGAAGGCAACGCAGTGAAATCGGCGGCGGTTGAGAACATTGGGCAAATCAAACAGGGGATTTTAGACGATTTGAAAGAAGCGACGGACCGATTGAATGAGTTGAATGCACAGGTGAACACGACATTGGCTACAGTGCAAATTCCGAACGATACGACGGATGCAATGCAACCACAACCACAGTCGCAACCACAGTCCCAGTCGCCTTCTCCTATCAATTCGTCTTTGTCTTCGTCCACTACCAGTCAGCAAGAGGATGATGTACTGTTGGAAAATAATACGAATACATCCAAACTTTTGAAGAAATGCGATTTATTAAAATAGAAAGGCGATTTATTACACCTATTTACATTTCAAGTGCCCATTTTTATATAATTTTTATTTAACTTATGTAAAAATATTATAATTAACTAATTAATATGTCATCTTGTAAGAAAAATGGTGAATGTTTAATTCAATGTGTTTGTGAATGTTATAATGAAGAAACTGACGAATATAATGAATTATGTATTTGTGGACACAGAGAACATAATGGTTATTGTCCTTCAACCTGTTGTCTTCCAGTTGAATGTATAAATTATAAATATTGTAATGAAAAACTACCAAAATGGGTATTATTATGTCATAATGGTATGTGTATGAATTGTGCTGTTCAAATGGGAAAACATACTTTTACAAATCAAGTAGAAGACTGTTGTGTGTGTTTAGAAAATAAATTAATGTTAATTTTAAAATGTAATCATACAGTTTGTAATGATTGTTGGTATAAAATTACAAAAAAAGGATTTGGAAATACTGACCAATACCCATTATGTCCTTTATGTCGTAATTTGAATGATTGGAGTAAATAATCGGTGTTTGAAATCTAAAAATGTGTAAAATAAAAAGAAAATAGAAACACAACGATAAATAAAATTGAAAGGAAGCGTATTCAAACACCCCTATAATAAGAGACACTAGTAACAATCAAAAAACAAAAAAATGCCGTTCAGTAGAGAACAGCAACGAGCCATCGATTTATTCAAACAGGGTAAAAATATATTCATCACCGGTCCAGGCGGAACAGGAAAAACGCATGTCATCCAGCATATGGTCCAACACATGAATGCTCTAAACATGTCATATCAAGTGTGCGCAATGACCGGTTGTGCAGCGGTTTTGTTAAACACGGGTAATAGCACACCGTCCACGATATACCCCCAGACGGTAAGAACCCTTCATTCATGGTCGGGCATTGGTCTCGGAAACGGTCCGTTTTCAAAAATCCAACAGAAGGTCCTTTATAACAAACGGGCGGCAGCGAGATGGAGGACCACGAAAATATTGATAGTGGACGAAGTCAGCATGATGTCGAAGAAAATCTTCGAAACCATTGAAAAAATCGCATGCGCCATTCGCAAAGAAAAGACGCAACCTTTCGGCGGCATGCAAATCGTATTCTGCGGCGATTTCTTCCAATTGCCCCCTGTTGGAAATGTCAACGAAGAAGATTCAGAACTCTTCTGTTTTGAATCGGACAAATGGTTGCAAGTATTCCCGCAGGAAGCCCATGTGCAATTGACGCACATCTTCCGACAAGACGACGATGTATACAAACGCATACTGCATCAAATAAGGTGGGGAGAACTCGATGAAGAATGCGCCGAGATTCTACAGAAACAGATGGGAAAAGAAATCGACCCGGAGAATGTGCCGACGAAATTGTACGCCGTGCGTGCGAAAACCGATTTTGTCAATATGAATATGTACGCCAAATTGCAGACCGAAGAATATGTGTATGAGATGATGACAAAGACGGATATAGATACGTACACCGATTGTGGGAAATTGATTCCTTCTTCACTCATTGAACAACGGCGGCAAATGACGCTTCCGGAACTTACAGCGGAAATCGATGCGTTGATGAATATGACGAATCGGCCAAAACTTCTGAGACTGAAAAAAGGGGCGCGGGTCATGTGTTTACACAATTACGATTTGGACCGCGGAATATGCAATGGGGCGCAGGGGACAGTGGTTGATTTCGCAGAAACGACGGAAATGCAAGTTCCCGTACCGATTGTCCATTTTACAAACGGTGTGCGCATGAAAATGAATCTCGTATGGCAGCAGTCGGATGAGATGCCGTGTATTGGCATAGGCCAATTGCCGCTGTGCCTGGCGTGGGCATTGACGATACACAAGATACAAGGCGCGACACTTTCTATGGCGGAAATGGATTTGGGGAATAGCGTGTTTGAATACGGACAGACGTATGTGGCCCTTTCTCGTGTCAAGAATCTGCAAGGGCTCTACATCAGTGCACTGAATCCTGCGAAAATAAAAGCGAATCCAGTAGTGAAAGAGTTTTACCGAAACCTGCCGATTGAATCAGAATCAACATCACCTGTTGGATATGAAGAAAAAGAAAAAGAAAAAGAAGAAAAAGAAGAAAATCCTACAGTGAAATCGGGTGTACAGATAAGATTTGTAAAGAAGATAATTGTAAAGAAGAATAGAAAAACAGAATTGGAACCGGAAATTACGACGAAAAATGTGTTTGCAAATTTTGCTGCAACATCTGAAATAAAGGTTTCAAAAGTATAATGTTGTATCTTGTATTTTATAAATTTGTATTTTTGTAAATTTGTATTTTTTATCGCGGTTCTATCACGGTAAAAAATGCGTTGAATTCGCATTCCAATAATCTGAAGGCGATGTATATGGACGATTTTGTAGTTTCCAATTTACACGAATCACGCAATGAATGGTGCGCCAGACTCGTCACTATTCTCTGTCCAATGGTCATCCAGGGAATCCGCTCAATATTCGACGAAGCCTGGAATCTCTGTTTAGAATCAAACGACCCCAACAAATACCTGATGACCTTCCAAAATCTGCTTTCGCGCATCCCCAAATGGAACGAAACCATCATCGAAGATGAGCGCAAACGCATTTTAGATAAAAGCGGCTGCCATTATTTAGAAGATTTAATCACGTGTGTCCACATCATTCAGCTCAAAATCCTCACATGTATCCGTGTTGGAAACAAACAGAAGAAAATCGACATTTCCATTCCGAAACTCGACGTATTCATACACAAAGTCTATATCCAAGTGGCACGCAAAGTCTACATGAACGTCTACCTCTTTGAGAAAACAGTCGCGCCATTACAAGCGCAGAAGAACCACCGGGAATTGGAGATAATTGTCCAAGAGTGCATATTGATGTCAATTCGCGACAGTATTCCAACAGAGGAAATCATTCGCGCGTATATGGACGAGAGTGTGGAGCAAGAAGAAGAGGTCGTCATTGAGAACATTGAGGAGCCGATAATTACGGCTGATAATTCGGACCATTCAGAGGATACTGTTGGAAAAAGGGAAGGGGAAGAGAGCCCGATTCCTGAAACGGTGCCTGCGATTAAAAATGTCGACGATTCGCCGGTGATTACGCGATTGACGTTTAATGATGTGGACTCGGTGCACGATGGCGAGAAGGAGGAGTTGGTGGATGCGCCGAAGACGATTGAGCGATTAGAGGAAATTAGTCGGGAGCGTGCCATGCAACGGCGGTTGGAAGAGGACGAAGAAACCGAGGACAAACTGATGATTAGCGCGGATTCGATTGATTTAGGCGAACTGGATATATTGGATATTGACGGGTCTTCTTTTGACCAGCCCGTTTCGTTGGATGATATTATTGAATTGAATTGAAAACCCAAATGCGTTTTCGAATACAATATAATATTTAGATGTTTGTTATATGGAAAACAACCATCTATTTTTATTTGCGGTATATACTGCTATTTTGTTTTTCATTGCCAGAATGGTCGAAATGAAATTTGTCAAACATGAAATGCTTCCTCTCAAAGAGGTGATTAGTGACGTCGTATTGGTCATTGGCTGTTCGATTGTAGCATCATATGGCTATGGATATAGCAGCCAATTCTTTGGCAATTTGATTAATTTTATGACGGAAAATAAGACCGTGGAAATGGGTGCGCCAGAAATATTTACAAATGTTCCCGAATTTTAGATTATGATTATGATTATGGATATGAATATGAAATATTTATAAATAAAATACTTCATAGAAAAATTGACACATGTTCATCCATCGAAATAGCACACACACACAAATACAATCCATCATGTTGTCTCTTTCGCAACTCCCTATCGAATTCCGCGGCACTCTTTACAATGAAATGATGCAGAATGACTCGGATTCAGACATAATGTTTCCTAAAATTCTCACACTCGGTCCTCTCTATGAGAACTTTGGCGATATTCTGCGACAAATTGACACCTGTTGTTTTCTTGGATGTAAGCTTCCGCATGCAGTCTATTCGTACATCGACAGACATGATTGTTTGGATGAAATTGTCATGTTCAAGAATGGTAAATTGTATCCAGAATACGAATTCTTTCAGAGAACCGAGGAATTCCATGCAGTCGAAATGTACGCGCGAAACTTTACGCATTACGAAAGAACGCAACAAAACAATACGTGGATTTTGAAAACCGTCGCTCAAACCAATTCTGTTCTCATTCTCCAATATTTGGAGGAAACGGAGAACATTCACTATATATTAGATGATGATATGCAATGTGTCCTACTACATGCATGTCGTTGTGGGTCGAATGATATTCTGAAATACTGGAATCAGAATCCCTTGATTACGCAATTCATCCAAGACAAGGGGGTCGCGCATCAACTCTTGGCCGAAGCTGCGGTCAGAGGACATGTGAACACATTGAAATGTTTGAGAGAAATATTTCGTCTGGAGTTGTCCATCGAAACTGTCAATGCATGCCTGTTAGAACTGCATAATCAGAATCATACTATTCAACAAAAAAGAATAGAGTGTTTGAAATACGCGGTCGAGAATGGATGTCCTTATGACGATTGGACATTGTCATTGTTTCAGACGAAAAAACAACTTGTTTGACCATTGTAGAGAATCAATATATTTTGAATATTGGGAGGAAATAAAAAAACTCGCAAAATATACAAAAAAAATAAAAAGAATACAATCAAACGATGAATCTCTCAAAAAGGATTGTCACCGTTAATATTAATTTTTGTTCTCGTAATCGATTCTCATGTCAGACTACAACAGTGAATCCAATAATATGTACAAACATACTATATGACCGTATATTACGTTTGCGCGACGTCCGGTCAATCTGGCAATCCCGGTACTCAAGACGCGCCGCTGAAAACCATTCAATCAGCGGCAAATCTGGCCCAACCAGGCGATACGATTCTCGTTCAACCGGGAATCTATCGCGAACGTGTATCTCCTCCTCGCGGCGGTTCGGCTCAAGCGCCCATCATCTACAAATCCGCAGTCCCACAAAAAGCCATCCTCCGAGGTTCCGTGCCATGGAAACCCACCTCATCTGCAAACCAAATCGTATCAGGTCCATTGGACCTCACAGTGTTCTCGGACACATCGGCAATCGACGGCGCGAATGGATTCGCAGTTCCCTGTGCGGTTACACCGTATGGAAAGGGCGGAACGCCTGAATTCGCGCGCGGTGAGAAGACCGCCAACCCAGCAGTAAAATATTCTTTAGGACAAGTCTTCGCTGGCGACAAATTGCTCACTCAATGCGGTCTCCGTTCAGAAATGGAATCGTCGACAAACAGCTGGTGGTATGACGTATCCTGCAACATGTTATACGTCCATTTGGAGCCGGTGTCCTTGGACGCTCCCCTCGAAATTACGAATCAGCGCCGTGTATTTGCCCCCCATATTCGCGGACTCCGATACATCACAGTCGACGGGTTCATTATCGAAAGATGTAGCAATCAGTATCCGAATAAATTCTGGAATCAAGCCCAGAATCAACAAGCGGGAATGATAGGAACCCGGTCCGGCAGATTCTGGATCATTCAGAACAATGTCATCCAATTTGCGGCCGGTATTGGAATCGATTGGGGAAATGAAGGAGGAGCCGCACAGGATTTGGAAACGGGTTCCAACGGAGTCGCGCAAAATTCCACCGGACACATCATCCAAAACAATCGTATCTCCGATAATGGTGCAGCGGGCACGGCATCGTTTATGGGGAAGAATGTCACTTTTACAGGAAATCTGGTCGAAAGAAACAACAATATGCTTTTTTACGGGACACAGCGATGGGAAAGCGCCGGTGTCAAAGTCCACTGCCCTACTGGCAGCACCTTCTCCAATAATATTGTCCGAAACAATTATTGCCACGGCTTCTGGAACGACCAGGGGGCGGGACAAAACAGTGTGTGGAAAAACAACTTGATTGTGAGCAACCAGGCATCGGGCATCAATTTCGAAATCGGCACAGGAACGACAGGAAAGGTCATCAATAACGTGTTTGACGCGAATGAGTATAATATTAGCTTTGTCACATCTGGCGGCTGCCTGATTGCGCATAATGTGTTTTTGTCTTCTACCTCGGGGGATATTAGCACCACCATTTTCAACCGTCCTACAGATAAATGGGATTCGCTTAATCTCGAGATTTATTATAACGTATTTTTGGAATCGCCGAAATACATGATATTGTCGGCGCCTTCTGCTGTGGCGAGTCGGTTCATGAATTACAATCAATTTGCATACAATGACCGGTTTGTCTTTTACGCGGATTCGAAGAATAAAGTGTGCAAAAATTGGGGCGAATGGGTTTCGACGTGGTGTGTTGCGAACGGACAAAATGGCGATGAATTCAGCGTCATTTTGGAAGGAGGGTCCGGCTCTGTCGACGGACAAGAAGTCAAACTAGATATTCCTGTAAGACCGTTGAAATATTGTTCTCGTACTGATATTACCGAAGATTTTGTCGGGAGTCCTTGGACACAGGAGAATTGTATTGCAGGGCCTTGTGCGAATGGATTGTCGACTACTATTGTTTTTCCCAGTGTCTCGTGGTAATTGTTTTATTTTTTTTAACTTTATTTTTTATTTTTCTTCATTGTTTTCCGAGAACATTTTCTTCCACCAGTTGTAATTGGTGCATGAAACTCTTCGTCGAAAATCTTTAAAAATATTTTATTGTTTAATAAATTGTACATGCGTAATTTATCTTCTTCTGTATTACTATCTTCTCTCATATTATCATCTTCTCTCATATTACTATCCGAAACCAATTGTTTGATTTTATCCGCATCATTTATTTTTCCAATAGGATGTTCATATTTATATTTTAAGAGGTGTTTGATGACGTGTTCTAACACTTCTATATCAGGAAGTTTTGTTTCATGCTCTAATTGTATCATCTGACGGAAATAACCTCGTTTTTTTGGGTTTGATAATTTGGTCAATTTATTTGCGATGATGAGGGATAATTCGGATACGGGTAATGTTCTCATCATTCGAGGAGGTGATGTTTGTTGTTCTTCGAATAAAGATGACGATGCAATTCTGGATGGGGATACTGGTCTTGGTTCTCCCAAAAAATCAGGCAATCCTTGTGAATAAAATGCTTGATTTCGTTGTCTTTCTAGACGTGGAGGGGTAGTGAAGTTTCTTGTGTTTTGATTGTGTCGTGTTGGGCTTCCTACAGGTGTGTTGAATATAGGTCTTCTTACAGATACAGGTGTTCTTACAGGGCTTCCTATAGGTCTTCTTACAGATACAGGTGTTCCTACAGATGAATCAATACTGCTTATATTCGAAATATAGGATTGTTCTGGATGTACGAGAGCAAAATCGGCATCACTCACTGTCGAACGTTGACTACTCAAAAAACTGCTGGCATTGCTCGGAATGCTCGAAAAATCGCTCGATGTACTTGCGGTACTTGTGTAGGAATCGGCGTCTCTTGGAATATGTAAATTGAACTCACTACCGTTTGATAATAGGGACGATTCACTCAAGGCATCGGATTGGCTCGAACGATTACTTGTGTAGGATGCTGGTCGGGAAGGTGTATTGAGGATTCTATGTATATTTCGTCTTGTCTTCGGACTCCAACTGGAGCTTCTTACAGCGGTTCTGGACCTGGAACTCGAAGTAGAAGTAGAACGCGGCATATATATATTGTTATTATATTTTATATATTATAACAACATGTCTATCAACGTACTAATATACGGTTCTCAAGGTTGGATTGGTTCTCAACTCATTGACATATTACAAAAACAATTCCCCCACATCGCCTATATTTGCGGAAGTTCTCGAATCGACGATAAAGATTCCCTTTCCAAAGAACTCGACCACATTCATCCAACACATGTCATTTCTTTTACTGGGAGAACACATGGCAAAATCGAAGACAAAGAATACACGACCATTGACTACCTGGAACAGCCCGGGAAAATAAAAGAGAACGTCCGCGACAATTTATTCGGCCCGATTGTTCTCGCCAAATTATGCGAATCCAGAAATATCCATTTCACATATTTAGGAACTGGATGCATCTTCGAATACGACAAGGACCATGCCTCCTATGAAGAATCCGGATTTGACGAAACGTCGCTCCCCAACTTTTTCGGCTCTGCTTATTCCGTCGTCAAAGGCTATACCGACGAATTGATGCATTTGTTCGACTCCACCGCTCTAAATGTCCGCATTCGCATGCCCATTACTTCCGACTCTTCCAACAGGAATTTCATCAGCAAAATCACGAGCTACGCCAAAATTTGTTCCATCCCGAATTCGATGACGGTTCTCCCCGAACTGCTTCCCATGGTGGTGCAAATGGCCCTCGACAAAGAGACGGGCACCATCAATCTGACGAACCCCGGCACCATTTCGCACAACGAAATCTTGGAAATGTACCGGGAATTGGTGGACCCCACATTCACCTGGACCAATTTTTCGCAAGAAGAACAGTCGCGCATCTTGGCCGCCGGTCGGTCCAACAATCTGTTGGACACGCGCAAATTGGTCGAACGGTTTCCAACCGTGTTGCCAATTCGCGAATCCGTGCGCAAGGTCCTCTTGGAAATGGCTGCAAATCGACAAGTTGTGTAACAGGTGGGGCAATAGCGTCATATAGAGCGTATCTAAATCCCACTATATTTTATACAATGGAAACATCTGCAGGTAGTGTGAATACGAAACATACATATAAAAAGGCGTGCGAAATCAAAGAGAAAATATTGAAATGTTCTCAATCTTCTGACTTGACAAGTGCTGTCAATGAATGGCGCATTCTATGGAACGACAAATCGTCGGCATTGTGTGTCTGCTATAATTTGCAGACAATGCGTCTGTTGGAATTGGGTATAAGTGGTTGCAAAAAAATCGGAATCCATCACATCGAACAAAAATACAAAAATAGTTTATTGATTGAATATTTGAGAACCGATATAGGAAAAGAGGCGATTCATTGTGAATATTTGGACCTCAATATGGAAATTGGGTTCCATAAATTTCTGTGTGAAAAAACGTGCGAAATTAGGGCGCATTTGAAACAAACAGAGGATGATATAACTATGTTTTATGACGTGTTTCATCCGATGGATTTGTTTATCCAACACATTCGCGATTTAATGGAGAACTTTGATTTTTATAGTGGGAATAAATATATTGATGAGTTTTTAGTTGAATGTTCTCAAAAAGAAGCGTTTATTCCGGAAATCAAACAAGAAGAACAAGAAATTCCGGAAATCAAACAAGAAGAACAAGAAATTCCGGAAATCAAA
>Ga0114978_10004750_pt1 | contig 10937 bp, 7 predicted proteins | sample S_140212_EF_Meta_FD_87027 | JGI IMG/M metagenome (GOLD analysis project Ga0114978, IMG submission 87027) | Freshwater microbial communities from Lake Simoncouche, Canada to study carbon cycling - S_140212_EF_MetaG | ecosystem: Environmental > Aquatic > Freshwater > Lake | place: Lake...
ATACGGCTGTTTATTTGGCCTATTTTCTTGCGGCAATTCCAGCTGGACTTATTATTAATAGATTTGGCTATAAAAAAGGAATTATTACTGGGTTATTAGTATTCAGTTTGGGTGCTTTTTTATTCTTACCTGCTGCCAATACGCGCACATTTGAAGTCTTTTTATTGGGTCTGTTTATCATTGGTTGCGGTCTGACGATTCTTGAAACTGCCGCCAATCCTTACGCCACTAAATTAGGCGATCCCGAAGGTGCAACTACCCGATTGAATTTTGCACAATCTTTCAATGGTTTGGCTGCATTTTTGGCTCCCATGATAGGGACCTTATTTATTCTTTCGGGAAAAGAATACTCAGCTAAAGAGCTTTCGTTGATGTCCGAGGTGGACAAAATAGCCTATCTGACTTCCGAGGCTGCATCCGTAAAAGTACCTTACATGATTCTGGGTGGCTTTTTGTTACTCTTAGCAGTTGTTTTTATGGTGCTAAAATTTCCCGAGTTTAAAGATGAAAATAAAACCAATTCGACCAGTAGCATCGGTCAAGCGCTCAAACAAAAACATTTGGTTTGGGCAGTAATTGCTCAGTTTTTTTACGTGGGTGCGCAAGTATGTGTTACCAGTTTCTTTGTTAGGATGGCAATTTCTGGCGGTGGTGTAGATGAGAAAACGGCTGGATATTATCTTGGTATCTATGGCTTACTTTTTATGTCAGGTAGATTTATCGGAACAATCATCATGCGTTATATTCAACCTGCCAAATTGCTTACTATTTACGCTTTAATTTGTATCCTATTGAGTTTTGTTGCAATTTCTGCCGACGGTAAAAATGTAGTTTTAGCATTGGGTGGCTTAGGTTTTTTTATGTCAATCATGTTTCCAACTATTTTTTCTTTGGGAATAAAGGATCTGAACGAAAATACCAAACCTGCTTCCTCGCTCATTGTGATGTCAATCATAGGTGGGGCAATATTTCCCGTAATCATGGGAAAAATCATTGACAATTCAGGAGATGATATTCAAAAAGGTTATATCGTTCCATTGGTTTGTTTTTTCGTAGTGCTATTTTTTGGAATAAAAGGACATCAAATAAAAAAAGTATAATTATATAAATATGTCAGAATTGAATAACAAAAGAAGGGTGATACAAATGCACCCAAAGGACAACGTTCTAGTTGCATTACAAAATTTAGCAGCAGGAGAAAATATTCTCTTTAACGGAGAAAACTATATCCTTTCGAATGAAGTTAAAGCAAAGCATAAATTTTATATTGCAGATTTAAAAACTGGGGCTGAGGTTTACATGTATGGAGTTCTAGTTGGAAAGGTTGAAAATGATGTTTCTAAAGGAGCTCTGATGACCACCGAAAATTTAAAGCATGCTGCTGACCCTTATTCTTATCGCGGTGTGAAATACAATTGGCAAGCGCCTGATGTTTCTAAATTTAAGGATAGAACTTTCAATGGTTATAAAAGAAGTGATGGTCGCTATGGTACTGCCAATTACTGGCTTTTTGTTCCGACAGTTTTTTGTGAAAATCGAAACATGGATGTGATTCGTGAAGCGCTTCACAATGAATTGGGATATGGAGTGAGTGATAAATATAGTCAGTACACTCACCAACTATTAAAAGCTTTCCAGCAGGGAGATGATATTAATTCTATTAATTTACAACCCGATCTAGCCAGCAAATCCAACCGAGTATTTAAAAATGTAGATGGTATTAAATTTTTAAATCATCAGGGTGGTTGTGGTAGAACAAGGCAGGATTCAGCTAGCTTAAGTTCTTTATTGGCATCTTATGCCAATCATCCAAATGTAGGCGGTGTTACCGTGCTAAGTTTGGGTTGCCAAAATTTGCAGACACAGCATTTTTTGGATGATGTAAAAAAGCACAATCCAAATTTTGATAAACCCTTACTAGTTTTTGAACAACAGCAATCCGATAGTGAGGAGCAATTAATAACAGACGCTATCAAAAAAACTTTTGAGGGGTTGGTACAACTTAACAAACAGGAAAGAACTTCTGCTCCATTGAGTGAAATGTGTGTAGGTGTTAAATGCGGTGGTAGTGATGGATTTAGCGGTGTGTCTGCAAATCCTGCAGTGGGCTATGCTTCGGATTTAATGGTGGCATTAGGGGCAAAAGTTTTATTAGCAGAATTTCCAGAATTGTGTGGTGCGGAACAAGATTTAGTAGACAGGTGTACAACGGAAGCTTCTGCAAAAAAGTTTATTTACTTGATGCAAACTTATGATGCTTTGGCGCATACGGTAGGTTCAGGATTTCACATGAATCCTTCTCCAGGCAATATAAAAGATGGTTTGATTACAGATGCCATTAAGAGCGCAGGTGCTGCCAAAAAAGGTGGAACCTCTCCGGTAGTAGACGTTCTTAATTATACTGAAAAAGCGACTCAACCTGGTTTGAGTTTGGTTTGTACTCCTGGAAATGATGTAGAAGCAACCACTGGAAAAGCTGCCTCTGGCGCTACGTTGATTCTATTTACTACAGGGCTTGGAACCCCCACAGGTAATCCAGTTTGTCCAGTTATTAAAGTATCAACCAATACTATATTAGCCAATAAAATGAGCGACATCATTGACATTGATTGCGGACCAATTATTAGTGGTGAAAAAACAATTGAGCAGATGGGGGAGGATATTTTAGAGTATTGTATCAAAGCATCTAGTGGAGAAGTCATTCCTAAAGCAGTGCTTTTAAATCAAGATGATTTTATTCCTTGGAAACGTGGAGTGTCTTTATAAAATTAATATTAGCAACCTCTTATTAGATGTCTTTTTAATAAATATAAACTTGTCAATTATTTAAAAATTATGTTTTCACTTAAAGCAAAAAAAGCAATTGTTACAGGTGGTGGTAGCGGAATTGGAAGGGCTATTGCAGTTTTATTTGCAAAGCAAGGTGCTGAAGTTCATATTGTAGAATTGTCTGAAGAAAATTCTAAAGATGTTTTGGAAGAGATCAAAGCCATTGGTGGTAAGGCTTTTGCTTATTCTTGTAATATAGCTAATCAGCAAGAAGTAATTGCTACAGTTGGTAAAATAGGCAATTTTAATATTTTAGTAAATAATGCGGGTATAGCCCATATTGGAAAAGCAGACAATACCCTTGAGAGTGATTTTGACCGAGTAATCAATGTAAATGTAAAGGGAGTTTATAATTGCATCTATGCAGCCATTCCTTATTTAAGAAATTCAGGTGGTGGTGTTATTTTAAATATGGCATCCATTGCTGCTTCGTTGGGTTTGCCTGATCGTTTTGCCTACTCTACTGCAAAGGGAGCCGTTATTTCAATGACTCTATCAGTTGCTAGAGATTATATCGGAGAAAATATTCGTTGCAACTCCATCTCTCCTGCAAGAGTACATACTCCATTTGTTGATGGGTTCATTGCTAAAAATTATGTAGGCAAAGAAAAAGAAATGTTTGAAAAATTATCTAAAAGTCAACCGATTGGTAGGATGGCTCAACCCACTGAAATTGCTGCTTTGGCATTGTATCTTTGTAGCGAAGAAGCTTCGTTTATCACTGGCTGCGATTATCCAATTGATGGTGGCTTTGTAAAATTAAATACCTAGTAATTAGATGTTTTTTTCTAATCAATTGTAGACTTAGCAAAAACTTGATTGATACTATTTCTTCGATAAAAAAATTACAAATAATAAAAATAAATAAGAATGAAACTAATACGTTTTGGTGAACCAGGAAAAGAAAAACCGGGAATATTAATCGGAGAAAAAAGATTAGATGTATCCTCTGTGGTAGATGATTACAATGAATCCTTTTTTGAAAACAATGGATTAGATAAATTATCCGCAGCTATTAATGGCAACCATTCATTTCCTGAGATTTCTCAAAATATTCGCTTAGGATCTTCGGTGGCTAGACCATCTAAGATTATTTGCATAGGTTTAAATTATGTTGACCATTGTATTGAGACAAACGCTCCCATTCCTCAAGAGCCCATTATTTTTTTCAAGTCAACCACTGCATTGTGTGGCCCTGATGATGCGGTAGTGATTCCTAAAAATAGTACCAAAACAGATTGGGAAGTGGAGTTGGCATTTGTAATGTCAAAGAAGGCAAGTTATGTAGAAGAATCAGAAGCTATGAATTATGTAGCGGGTTATTGTTTGCACAATGATTATAGTGAAAGAGCATTTCAATTGGAGCGAGGTGGTCAATGGGCAAAAGGAAAAGGTTGCGATACCTTTGCTCCATTAGGGCCATTTTTGGCTACTATTGATGAAGTAAAAGATGTAGATAATTTATCCATGTGGTTGAGCGTAAATGGAAAAAAATATCAAAATAGCAATACCTCTAACCTAGTTTTTAAAATACCATTTTTAGTTCATTACTTGAGTCAGTTTATGACCCTGCTACCGGGTGATGTGATAAGTACTGGAACTCCTCCTGGTGTGGGACTAGGGATTAAGCCTGACCCTATTTTCCTTAAAGCAGGTGATATCGTTGAATTAGGTATCGAAGGTTTGGGAACTAGTAAACAGTTGGCGGTTGCTTATCAACCTTAAAAAAGATATTCTTATTAAATGAAATAAGGGTTTCTTTTTTATCGAACAAGTAGAAATCGTTTTATTTAGAAAATATGTCAGTACGATTGTTTGTATTTTTTTTAATAGGAGTGTTTCTAATTCCTCCTGCATCTGCGCAAAAGAAAATCTTTATCGCTTCTGATGGAAATGATCGTGCAGTTGGCTCATTCCAATATCCGGTAGCATCGGTTCAACAAGCTATTTTCCTTGCAACAAAAACATCATTCAATAAGGTGGAGGTATACTTTAGAAAAGGAGTATATTATATTGATTCATCGATTATAATTAGCGCTGCTAGCCTGAAAGGGAAATCATTGCTTATGTCTTCATTTAATAATGAAAAAGTAGTTATTAGTGGTGCTAAAAAAGTCGCTATTAGTTGGAATAAGTACAATAATAATATTTACGTAGCCAATATTTCTCTTGATTATATTCCTGATGCTATGTTTGTAAATGGAAGGCAGCAAGTAATGGCTCGATATCCTAACTACGACAGCACTGCGCGTATTTTTAATGGGGTGGCTGCTGATGCAATCAGTGAACAAAGAGTTAAGGAATGGAATAATCCTTCAGGTGGTTTTTTTCATGCACTTCATTCTGGTGAGTGGGGTAGTTTCCATTATCAGATCACAGGTAAGCAAGATGACGGGTCCTTAAAAATGGAAGGTGGATGGCAAAATAATCGGCCAGCTCCATTGCATCAATCATTTCGTTTTGTTGAAAATATTTTCGAGGAATTAGATGCTCCAGGAGAATGGTTTTATGACAGATTGAATCGAAAAATATATTATTATCCTCTATCCGAAACTGACCTAAGGTCTTCTACAATTGAATTATCACATTCAAAGACCTTATTGTATTTAAAAGGTGATGAAAGCAATCCCATAAAAAATATAACAATTCGAAAAATAAGATTTACTCAGACCAAAAGGGTTTTGATGGAGGCTCATGAACCTTTGTTAAGAAGCGATTGGATGCTTCACCGCTCTGGAGCATTGCTAATAGAAGGTGCTCAAAATTGTTCTATTGCTAATTGTGTATTTGATCAGTTGGGGGCTACGGCTATTATGGTTAGTGGTTTTAATAGAGGGATTTCTATTTCCAATAATCATTTCAAGGAAATTGGGGAAACTGGGGTTTGTTTTGTAGGAGATATTTCTGCAGTAAGATCTCCTGCCTTTAGATATGAACAGTTTTTAGATTATAAAACAATCGATCAAACTCCGGGTCCAAAAAATAATTTATATCCCAAAGATTGTTTGGTTGATAATAATCTCATTCATTATATCGGAAGAGTTGAAAAGCAATCGACGGGTATTGAGATATCTATGTCTGAAAATATAACTGTTAAAAATAACACCATCTACAATACACCTCGGGCAGGAATTAATATTGGTGATGGAACCTGGGGAGGACATCTGATTGAGTACAATGATGTTTTCAATACTGTGATGGAAACGGGCGATCATGGATCCTTTAATTCATGGGGAAGAGATCGTTACTGGAATGCCAACAGAAAATACATGGATAGTATCACTGCTATTCATCCAGAAATCATTTTGTTAGATGCTCGAAAAACTACTGTTATTCGCAACAATCGTTTTAGATGTGACCATGGTTGGGATATTGATTTAGACGATGGCTCTTCTAATTATCACATCTACAATAATATTTGTTTGAATGGAGGAATTAAATTGAGAGAGGGTTTTCACAGAACTGTAGAGAATAATATAATGATCAATAATTCTTTTCATCCCCATGTATGGTTTAAAAAAAGTGAAGATATATTTAGAAAAAACATTGTAACTCGAACTTATTATCCTATTCAAATTCCTTCCTGGGGAAAAGAAGTGGATTCAAATTTGTTTCCAGATTCTACCTCACTTTTAAAAGCAAGAATTAACCACACAGATTCTAATAGTTTATTTGGTGATCCTTTATTTATAAATTCCACCATTGGTAATTATAAAGTTTCGGATAAAAGTCTTGCCAATTTAATAGGTTTTAAAAATATTGATGACACTCATATCGGCGTTCAAGGATATCTTCAATCGCAAGCGTTAAAGGTGACGATACCTTACTTAGTGATTGCTTCTAAAGTAAAGGAAAAAAATGCTGAAGTTGCCTGGCTAGATGTGGTGATTAGAAATGTAAGTGGATTAGGTGATCGTTCTGCTTTTGGATTGAGCTCAGAAAATGGAGTAATCATTGTTTCAGTTAAAACAGATAAGGGAATAGCCATATCAGGGTTGCAGCCAAATGATGTATTGTTGGCTGCAGATGATAAGCCAATAAATAATATCTTTGATTTGTTCAATCATTATCAAAAGGTAAATTGGATGGGAAAGATGAAGGGAACTATTATGCGTTCGCAGCAAATTCAAAATATTAATATTCAACTTAAATAAACAGTATGCAACTTAATCTCACTAAAAAAGTAATCATAGTATCTGGAGGAGCAAAGGGAATTGGATTAGGCATTTGTAAAGTTTTAGCAGCTGAAGGAGCTATCCCTTTTATCATTGGTAGAAGTACTGAGGATAATTTGTCAGCAGTGAAAGAGATCGAAAAAATGGGTGGTCAAGCAAAATCTGTTACAGCAGAATTAACCAATCCAGCTGAATGTGAAAAGGCTGTAAAGCAAGTGATAGCTGAATTTGGTCATATTGACGGTCTCATCAACAATGCAGGAGTGAATGATGGAGTAGGATTAGAAAAGGGTAATTATGAATCCTTTGTAGCTTCATTGCATAAAAATCTTATTCATTATTATTTGTTAGCACAATTTGCATTACCTGAGTTGAAAAAATCAAAAGGGGCTATTGTGAATATCAGTTCAAAAACTGCTGAAACGGGTCAGGGAAATACTTCAGCTTATGCGGCGGCCAATGGTGGACGCAATGCTTTGACTAGGGAGTGGGCAGTTGAGTTATTAAAATATGGTATCCGGGTAAATGCAGTGATTGTGGCGGAGTGTTATACTCCTTTGTATGAGAATTGGATAAAAACATTTGACAATCCTACTGAAAAATTACAGCAGATCAATGCCAAAATACCTTTAGAAAACAGGATGACTACAGCAGAAGAAATTGCAAATATGGCGGTATTTCTTTTGTCTGAAAGGTCCAGTCATACTACCGGTCAATTGATTTATGTAGATGGAGGATATACCCATTTAGACAGGGCTTTATAAAATTTAAAAACGAATCTAATTCCAAATAAATTGGAGTAAGTGTTTTAATAGTTATTCAATCAAACATGGAAAATCAAAAATATAGGAGCCAAAATTGGTTTGGAAAAAAGGGTAAAGACGGCTTCATTTACAGGGCTTGGATGAAGAATCAAGGAACTCCTCCTGACATGTTTGATGGCAGACCTGTGATTGGTATTTGTAATACTTGGAGTGAACTAACCCCTTGTAATGGTCATTTTAAAGAACTAGCAGAAGCTGTTAAAAAAGGAGTTCTTGAGGCGGGTGGATTTCCAGTAGAATTTCCAGTGATGTCCTTGGGTGAAACTTTAATGAAACCCACTGCAATGCTTTACCGTAATCTGGTAAGTATGGATGTGGAAGAATCTATAAGAGCCAATCCTGTTGATGGGGTAGTACTTCTTTGTGGTTGTGATAAAACGACTCCATCTCTTGTGATGGGGGCTTGCAGCGTAAATATTCCTACACTGGTTATTTCAGGAGGTCCAATGTTAAAAGGGCATTGGAAGGGAAGAGACATTGGTACGTCGGATATTTGGCGTTTTGATGCTGACAATAAAATGGGAAAAATTACTCCCGAAGATTTCGTTGCCTCAGAAGCCTGTATGGCCAGAACACAAGGCCACTGTGCTGTGATGGGTACAGCTTCTACTATGGCGGTAATGGTGGAGTCATTGGGACTTTCATTACCAGACAATGCTTCTATACCGGCAGCGGATGCACGCAGAAAAGTACTTTCTCAATTATCAGGAAGGCGCATTGTAGAAATGGTAAAACAAGACATTACTTTATCTAAAATTCTTACTAGGGAGGCATTTGAAAATGCAATCATGGTGAATGCTGCGATCGGTGGCTCCACTAATTTTGTGATTCATTTGTTGGCGATTGCTGGAAGAATAGGCATAGAATTAAATATTGATGATATTGATAAATTTTCTCAAGGAATTCCGCTGCTCGCCAATGTTCAGCCATCAGGAGAAAATTATATGGAAGATCTTTATTATTCAGGAGGATTACCTGCGCTAATCAAAGAAATGTCATCGCTCATTCACAATGATGCCATTACAGTAAATGGAAAAACAATTGGTGAAAACACTGCTACTTCTGAAGTGTACAATCGAAAAGTGATTAGCACTTTGCAGGATCCTTTCAAGCCGGATGCTGGTATCGTAGTGGTTAAAGGAAATTTAGCTCCCAATGGTGCAGTGATTAAACCTTCTGCTGCTAGTCCTGAGTTATTAAAGCATTCTGGTAAAGCAGTAGTGTTTGAAAATATTGAAGACTATCATGCACGGATAGACGATCCTGAATTAGATATCGATGCGAGTAGTATAATGGTGTTAAAAAATGTTGGCCCTAAAGGTTATCCAGGAATGGCAGAAGTAGGAAATATGGCCTTACCTAAAAAATTACTTTTAGCGGGAGTTTCAGATATGGTTCGTATTAGTGATGGAAGAATGAGTGGTACAGGTTTTGGGACAGTGGTGCTGCATGTTTCACCAGAGGCTGCTGTGGGTGGGGTATTGGCATTGGTTCAAAATGGAGATATCATTACTTTAGACACATACAAAAGAATTTTGCAGCTAGAAGTTTCTGAGCAGGAGCTGGATATTCGAAGGAAAGCTTGGACTTCAAAAGAAAAAATTCATCCACGTGGTTATGTACACCTTTATCAAACACATGTGGAGCAGGCGCATCTTGGGGCAGATATGGATTTTTTAAAGGGAGCTTCTGGAAGTAAGGTTACAAGAGATTCGCATTAAGATTATTATTAAAAAAGGGTAACGTATTCTTTAATAAATAAGTTAGTTGAATTTAGTGTTTGAACTAATTTTAAAATAGTTAAATCTTACCTTAGTTTTGAAAATTTTAAAATATTTTATTTCAATAAGTAAACCATGTCATTCAAAGATAAAGTTGCCATCGTAACCGGAGCAGGTCAAGGTATTGGACTTGAAATTTGCACTCATCTTGTAATGGGTGGGGCGAAGGTTGTATTAAATGATGTGGATCAAGATTTAGCAGTACAAGGAGCAAAAAAAATCACAGAAGCTACTGGTGGCATTTGTATTGCTTTAGCAGGCGATTCGAGTGATGTTTTGTTTATTCAAAAAATGGTTGATACTGCAGTAGAAAAATTCGGCAGTCTCGATGTAGTCATTGCCAATGCAGGTATTACTTTGTTTGGAGATTTTTTCACCTATTCACCAGAATCATTTTTTAGAGTGATGCAGGTGAATCTTGGTGGGACATTTTTTTTGGCACAGGCAGCTGCTAATCAAATGAAAAAGCAAGCAGCAGGTGGCTCATTGTTGTTTACGTCATCTGTAACAGGGCATCAGGCTCACAAAGATCTTGCAGCTTATGGAATGAGTAAGGCAGCATTAGAAATGCTTGCAAAAAATTTAGTGATTGAATTGTCTCAGTATAAAATAAATGTGAATACGATTGCTCCAGGTGCCACACTAACAGAGCGCACCTTAAGCGATCCTGAATATTTTGCTACCTGGTCAAGAATAACACCTATTGGCAGACCTGCTGATGTGAGTGATATCGCAAACGCTGCTTTGTTTCTTGTTTCCAATAAAGCAAGACATATTACTGGACAAAGTTTAATAGTTGATGGAGGTTGGACATCCATCAGCCCATCACCTTTTTAAAATCTTTTGTATGCAAAATTTAAGCGAATTGAAACCAATCCAAGTACTCCAGAAAACTAGTTTGTTGGGAGAGGGGCCTGTATGGGATGCCGATAAAAAACTAATCTGCTGGTTGGATATTTTAAATGGAATAGTTCATCAATATGATCCGTCAACTTCTGTCTATTCAGAAATTCGTGTTCATCAAATGATTGGATCTTTTGCTGTTTGTAATAATGGAGATTTAATCGCCGGTCTTCATCATGGATTTGCATTTATCAGTCGACCAGATGGAAAATTAAAAATGATAGTAGACCCTGAATCTGAAATCCCTACCAATCGCTTCAATGAAGGAAAATGTGACCCAGCTGGAAGATTTTGGGCAGGAACGATGGCGATTTCTGAAATATTGCATCAAGGAAATGTGTATGTGTTAGACAGGGATTTGAAATGTAGAAAGCAAATTGACAATGTATCTATATCCAATGGATTGGCCTGGAGTCTAGATCACA
>Ga0114978_10004752_pt1 | contig 10935 bp, 16 predicted proteins | sample S_140212_EF_Meta_FD_87027 | JGI IMG/M metagenome (GOLD analysis project Ga0114978, IMG submission 87027) | Freshwater microbial communities from Lake Simoncouche, Canada to study carbon cycling - S_140212_EF_MetaG | ecosystem: Environmental > Aquatic > Freshwater > Lake | place: Lake...
GCTTTTAGAAGTACAGAAAATTCTTTAAATTTTACTATTAATCCATTTTACTCTAGCACTTTATCATCGCTCAATGATTATTTTTCTAGCATTGTTGGCGCATCATTTAGAGATTATTTTGATAGTAAAACAACAGCAACAAAAATTGATTTTGCTCCTACTAGTCCTACTTCTTCTGCTACAGGATTTTCGAGTTTTAGAGATCTTTATAGAAGAACTTATAGCAATGAAATGATATATAAGCTTTATTATTATATTGGAACCGGAACATCATTATCTTCTTTTGGTGGAACATTTGGTTTTGCTGGATCTTTACTTGAAATTCGAAAGTTTGGAAATTCAAGTACTGCAGGAACAATTATTCTTTCAGCTATTAGGATAGCTGACAATGGGACAGAGACTATTTCTGTTCCTATCAATTCTGGCACAGCAACAAGTTATTACAATGCAGTAACATCACCAGGAAGCAATACAAGATATACAAGAGTAAATGCAGTTTCAGTTAATAGTTTTTCTTCAGCAGCTGGAGCAACTTTTGAAATTTGGGTAAGATAAATTTTTCTTGCAATATTTTTAAGGGATGATATTTATCATCCCTTTATTTTTTTGTCAAAGAAAAATAATTGTATAGAATGTTCTTGCAAGGGTTGTTTGTGATGGTATAATAATCTTGTAAGTTGATAAGCTAGGGTGGTGGAATGGTATACACGACGGACTTAGAAAATTGAGTGCTTGAAGAGAAATCTTTAATGTAGAATCCTGTAAATTCGGTGAAGCCTTTAAAATGGTAATACCGAGCGAAGCCTGAAAAGGAACGTGTAGAGACTTGACACAGGGCATCTAAAGTAGCAATACTATGATGAAGGTAAAGTCCAGACCACAAACAGATTTATTCTGGTAATGAAAATTATAGTGGTAAGAAAATCCGTTGGCGCAAGCCTTACGAGTTCGAGTCTCGTCCTTAGTATCGAACAGGTAAACGCATCTTTTATGTATAATATATATGTAGGAGGTGCGTTTATGTTTAACTGCCCTGAAATATATGACATCATCAAAGAATCTACTTCTATCTCCCAAGTATTAAACAAACTTGGACTTAAAGCTGCTGGAGGTAATTATCGCACGTTTGATAGATTTGTGAAAAAGAATAATATAGACACTTCACATTTTACTGGTCAACTTTGGAGCAAAGGTAGACAACTTCCTCCAAAAAAAGATTTAGAAGAATATCTATGTCAAGGAATTAAAATAACAAGCCATAGATTAAGACAAAGATTGATTAGAGAAAATATCTTTGAACAAAAATGCTATATATGTAATTTAGATGAATGGATGGGTAAGCCAATTCCGTTAGAACTAGATCATATTAATGGTGATCACGATGATAACTGTTTGGAAAATTTGAGGATAATTTGCCCCAATTGTCACGCTCAAACTGACACTTATAGAGCTAAAAATAGAAGAGATAGAAAACCAGTCAAAGTCATACCAAATAAAGAAATAATCAAATATTACTGTCCTGATTGCAATAAAGAAATAAACAAAGACTCCAAACATTGCGAAGAGTGTAGTTATAAAAAATCAAGAAAAGTAGAACGTCCCGATTTACTAACTCTTGTTGATGATATTAAAAATTTAGGTTATAGTGCTACAGGAAGAAAATATGGTGTATCAGATAACGCAATTAGAAAATGGTTGAAAAATAGTTCTTGACACACCTTATTTAGATGGTATACTAATGATGTAAGGAAAGAGGTTAGACAAAAGAGTAATCTGAGTCTTGTCGTGAAAGAAATTTTTAATGTGAAGTGGGAATTAGGCTCTGGATAACTAGTCTCCATCCTGGACAACACATTACCTCTTTCCTTTTTAAAGAAACAAGGTATAAAATGGAATTTGTTTTTTATATAATGTCATTCGTCGCTTTTGTTATTTTGCCAATTTATGGTATCATAAAGTTGCAAAAAATCGAATCACATTTGAAAGGTAAGTAAAATGATATTATTTGCTTCACTAATTGGAATATCTATGTTGACAATTTTTCCATATTTTTTATTCAAGTTGGTAAAATTGCAAATTCCATTAAACTCTGATACAATTGAAGAAGTTGTAGAGCAGTAAACAATTTGGGTTGGTAGCTCAGCGGAAGAGCAGTGCCCTTTTAAGGCATTGGTCGTGGGTTCAAATCCCACCCGACCCATTCACTTGGACCTTATTCTTTCTGTCAAGTGAAACCAATCCCCATCTTTGCAGAGATGGGGATTTCCTATTGCAAAACATATAACAGGTGATATAATACAGGTATGGAAAACACTATTATTGCTCCCACCTACGAAGTCAATGTAAAGTTTAGTTGGAAATATCCCGGAAAGCCAATTATAAATGTTGAAAAGCAAGGTTATATCCAAACAACCAATACCGAAGATAAATTGATTGCTGAAGAATTCATTAATACATTCATTGGCAATTATGAGGTTGGTATTTGTGAAGTGACAGAGATGAATATTCTGTCTCTTAAAAAAGTGAAAACCTTTGATGAATGGGTTGAGAAATACAATCCTATTAAGAACGAATTCGAAGAAACTGGTTCTTTTGATGGATGCACTTTTGATTACACTGAAGAAGACCAATGGGAATTTGTGAAAAAGCAAAATCCAGAAAATGTTTGGACAATGGTTTGGGCTGAAGATTCTTATGCTATCATTCCCGGTTTTCATTGGGTAAATCGAGATAGTTATTTTGTCACTGAAAAGTCTGTTGAAAAAGAAGACTTGTCAAGTGAATTTATTGTGATATAATAATTTCACAAGGTCGCTCATAACCTTGTGTTCAATCCCTCTTCTCGCTCATAAGAAGAGGGATTTTTTTATGCAATTATTCTTAAGGAATGGTATTTACCATTCCTTAAGAATATTGATCAAATAATTTTTAAAAACTTGCATACCCTAAAGATATATCGTAGAATACATATGAGGAAGCCAATATGACTAATAAGATTTTACGTGGACAGTTTTTCACTACATCGAATCCATTTGCAAATTCGAAAGCATTTGATGATTGGTTCTCTTTATTACCAGAAGATTCAGAAATTCTCGAGCCTTTTGCTGGTGCTGGTAATTTGTTTGATTATCTTCCAAATTCACAATGGGCTGGATACGATATCGAGCCAAAGCATCCAGATGTAATTGAACAAGATACTTTGAAGAATTTTCCTCAAGGATATAAGGTCTGTATTACAAATCCACCTTATCTTGCCAAAACTACTTGTACTAGAAAGAATCTTCCAGTACAGCCAACACTTGAAGATTTGTATTTGGATTGCATCAAACTTGCTCTTGATAATTGTGATTATGTCGCCGCTATTATTCCATCCACATTTATCGGAACAAAGTTGTTTGCAGATAGATTGCACTCATGGGACAAGATTGATTATGTTTTGTTCTCGGATACAGACAATCCAGTAGGTGTTGCATATTTCGTGCCTAACAAAGTAGATTCAACCAATTACTATGTGAATGGTCAAGAAATTTCTATCACTAAAGAAGATACACCTGAGACTGTTGATTTGCATATGGAATTCAATGTTGCTCATGGTAATTATGTTCTTTGTGCAATTGATTTGGTATCTAATGACAATATCAAGATTTACAAAGAAGATTCATCTTTTGACCGTTCTAAGTTTCTCAAGAATACTAGTAGAAATTATTCACTGTTTTATTGCCAGAGTATTACAGATGAAGACATTGATGGCATTAATAAGTTTATTACCAAGTGGCGTGAACGTACCAAAGATTTCTTCATTACGTCTTTCAAATCAGAACAAAAATCTGGTAAGTATCGTAAGCGTTTTTCCTTTGGTCAAATTAAGTGGGTTGTGGCTCAATACCTGAAAGAAAAAAATGCCTGATTATATTAAAGTCGATATAGAAAAATATCGCAAAGACCGTCAATTAGAAAATATCAACCTTGTTTTTGAACATATATACAAAGCACACAAGACTATTGAATCTTCTGACTCTGTAAATATCAATGCTTTGCAACGTGTCTATGAATACATTGGCAGAGAAGAAGTAATTCAAAAATCTAAGAATGATGAAGCATTTGCTAAACTTGTCGCCTTGTATTGTTGCAAATCATCATCAAGACAAGGTTCTAACGACGAAACATATATTTTAGATACCTTGAAGAAATTTATGTCTTCAATTGGGATGAAATTTGAAAAGAGTAATATTAATTCATTAATCCCAATCAAGTCAGGTAATTTTGCTGGCCAATTACTACATAGAGATGATGTTAATAAAAATAACATTTCTAAAACAGAGTGTCTAAAATCAATTGACTGTTTAGTAATTGAAGATTTGACAATCATTGGCTACGGAACACTGAAGGTATGTTTTGGAGCTGGAGGTCATCAAGACAATGTTATTCTTGAAACTGGAGATTTTGTAGAGTGGGCTATAAATTATGGTGATAAAACAAAACTCTATCTTGTTATCATTGACTCTGACCATACAAAGATAAATCAATTGAAGAAGAAGTCAGAACCACATGAGAATATATGGGTTGTTGACCACTATGAATTTCAAATCAAATTCTATGATTGGTATTCAAAAAAGATTCAAAGGGAGTAAGAAATTATTTCCTATTTTTTATAGGCATGATAAAGATCATGCCTATAATTATCTTGCAAAAATATTTTTTTCTTGACAATAGTGTTTTCTTAATGTACACTAGATTATGAAACATGTACTATATGAAGTTACAGAGGATTTTGATATTGTCATCAAATTGACTTTTGAAAATTACAGTTATCTAAATGCCTTTATTGAGCAACATACTAATGAAAAGAAGTATGAGCCAAAATTTCTCGTCCTTGAAATTAATGATGAAGGCGATATTGATTTCATTAGAACATATAATGGAACTAAAGAAATTTCCAAAAAACTTGTTGTGGACTATATAGATTAGTGATATTATAAGGGTGTTCAAGAAGACTACAGCTTTTTGAATAAACGCAGGATGTGGTGATTCTGCAAAATTGTGAGAGGGACGTTATTACTCCTTACCGTTGTATGTCCGCCACGTCTCTCTCACTCTTGGATAAAATTATGAACGACATTCTTCTAAAAGTTGATTTTCCAGTAAAACCACAAACTCTTTATCTTTATAAGGGTCAATATAAGGTTATTAAGGATGAATTTTTAGAAGGGGTGAGTGTCATAAGAACTTATAAATGCTCCGAAGGTTATTTCAGTTATACTTCTATATGGCATCCAGGTTTTCAGTACCATTATGAAATAGAAACCGAAAAATGTAAATCAAGATTCTTTGGGGGCGAATGGTTTGAAATTATTGAGGGTGGGTAGCTTAATATTAAAGCAGAGGACATAAACCTTTGAAATGGGTGCAATTCCCATCCCACTCTGTTAGGGCGATTAGCTTAATGGTTAAAGCAGGGGACTCATAATCCCTTGAGTGGGGGTTCGAGTCCCTCATCGCCCATTGTTTCTGGTTGGGTTTGTGTTTTTCATGTCCTACTCCTCCCCTCATATAATTTTGTGAGGGGATTTTTTTTGACACAACTATAACATTGTGATATATTACTATTGAGGAAACGAAATGCCAAACGATACACTTAATTATTTATCAGATAAAACTGAACACGATTTGTTGGTCATTCTTGAGGGCTTTAAAATGCTCTTGGCTGACGCAGAATTGTTTGATATGCTTGCTGAAAAGTTAGATTATCCTGATGAAATGCTTATTGAATTACGTGATGATGTAAGCAAGTTTATGGAAGACGTGGTATAATTAGTTTATCGGGAAAGTTGGCAGAGAGGTTTAATGCGATTGTCTTGAAAACAATTGATGTCAAAAGCATCCGAGAGTTCGAATCTCTCACTTTCTTTAACCAAACAAAAACACTATGACACTAGAACAAGCAAATAAAATCAGAGACAGAGTGGATGAATTAAATAAATTATATCCAATCAAACTGCGTTACCAGATGATTTGCACAAGTCTTGATAATTTTGCTGTTACCATCACTTTTAATTACACTGAAAATGAGTGGATGGAATTTTACGGTATCAATCATATTTATGCTCAAGTTATGGATAAACTTTCTGGCTTTCAATTTGGTCTTGAAGCAGTAGAAGCATTTCAAGAAGAACATGGCAATTTAAAATTTTCTCAATCTGACGTGCCTTTGGGGTAGGATAATAACCAAAACAGATTGAGACTTGACCTCTGGATAGTTTAGTAGTGTTTTCTATCCAGAGGTTTTTTTCATCTAATTTATAGATGTGGATTGAAACAGTAGAGTTTTATGGGATGGATTTTTTTTGCATAAAAATTATAGGAATGGTATTTACCATTCCTATAAACAATGTCAAATTAAATATATTTATCACTATATATTGACAATTAGATAAATATGCCTTATACTACATACAAGAGTTCAGTAATGAACTTAAACAAATGAAAGAAGCCAATAAAATGCCAACTCCAGGCGCACCTCGTAAATACCTTAAGTATGAGCAAGCAAAAAATTATCTTTCAAATTTTGCTTTCGGAACAATTAAAGAATATCAGACATATATTGCTGAGAACAAGATTGATTTTTTGCCTAAAATTCCAGCAAGTATATATGCTCGAGATTCATTTAAGCCTCACGAATTTTTGGGACTTGATGAAGCAACACTTAAAGCAAATATCAAAAAAGACAGAATTGATAGATGCATGTTTATGAAAACTAGACCAAGACCAAGCAAATACAATATGACAAAAAAAGAACAACCTGTGACAAAACCTTTGCCACAAGTTGTCACTGTTGTCAAGGAAGTGCCGACAGGTCTTGACCCAGATATGGTCATTTCTTTTCTCATTCATGAAGACGTAGAGCCTAATACTATTGTCAAGATGATTGCTGAATTAAACATATCATCTGGAACATTGATGGCTGAACTGTGCAAGTATATGACCAAGAAGACGCTCGAAAAGCAAGCAACTTGGCGACCAACTGGGTATAACACTGCTGAAGCCCAAATGTCAACAAAGAATTGACAGGAGGGGAGAAATCCCCTCCAACTCTAAAAAATATTTGACAATATTTTTTAGGTGTGCAATTAACACACCTATTGACAAATGTAAAGAAAAATTCTAAAATAATACTAGCAGAAATGCTAAATAAACATGTAGGGTAATCAATTGAAAAAGATTCATCTTTCCAATTTCCGCAAGAAGTTTGACGACAAGACATACCAAGCTGTAAAGGATGCAATTAGTAAGAATTCATTTATGGCCAATGAAATTAATATTAATAAAATCCTCGACATCATTACAGATCCAGATGTAAAGACCAAGTTTAAGGCCTGGTCAAATGGTTATGATTTCGCTGTTCTAAATTAGCAGGATATTTTTTGATAATTCAATAATAATTAATTAGTTTGGTTCTCACGGAGTAAAAAGAAAAATTTCTGTTTTACCATCCAGATATTGATAGGTATATTGCCCTTAAGTCAATAATCTAGTAAACCAACAAATATCCCTCTTCTAAGTAAGAGGGATATTTTTATTTGACAACTCCCAATATATGCGCTATTATATATACATAAGGAGAACGATATGGGACTTGACAATTTTTGGAAGAAGAGCAAAGACGAAGCCGGAGTCATTGAGGGCGATTTTAAGGTTTGTGGTGGTATGTTTTCTGGTTCTGGAAACGATTCATTCCGTGGCAAAGTGTATCATCGCTTGGTAGAAGATATCACTGGTATTTCTTTGTACGGCTATACAAATGAAAGTGATGAGATTCCAAACGAAATTGTCAAGGATATGGCAGAAGGCTTGGAAGCAACAGAATGGCGTGATTCTTACATTCAAAACTATGATATTGAAGAACAAGAATTCAAAGACCTTGTTAAAATGTTCAGGCTACACGCTGACGCTGGTCACTACTTGGTTGCTTGGTATTAATGACTATCAATCTACGTAAAAACATAGCACGGTTTATCTACATTATTGACCAAACAACAAATGTAGAAAGCCGTGCAAAAATTCTTAAAGAATTAGACCTTACTGAGAATGAATTTTCTGAATTAGTTGGAGCTTTACTAGATTTTTCAAATTCTAATGATAAAGAATGGTATTGTTGCAATCCTGAATATCACGGTTACATAGAAACATTCAAAATCATTTCAGAAAAGACAGATAAAGAATTCTTATTATAGACTCATTGCGTTGAATGTTATGTATAATGTTAATATCCCTTCACAAGGATACCCTCCAAACGGAAACAGATGAGACCCTCCACTCATCTGTTTCTTTATTTTAAATTTGCAATTATCTGTAGGCGTGTTATTTCCCACGCCTTAAAAATTTTGTCAAGTATTTTTTTATGCACAAAAAATATGTCACTTTTTTTGTTACATATTTGCACTTTGCTATTGCACACTTTAAAAGTATGCCCTATACTATATCTGTTAGTAAGGAATAAGCCCCTTAACTACTGTTTGGAGAATAAAATGTTCGAAGACCTCACACCGTTGAACGAGATTCGTTCAGTGGAACCGACAGTTTCATTCACACGTAACCAGAACTCTGGTCACACTCTTAATTCAGCTCTTCTTGAGCCAATCGACAACTCGTTCGACAGCGGTGCTACGCAAATCAGTATATATCTTTCCACTTACAATGGCAAGCGTGTGCTTGTGGTAGCAGACAATGGAACCAAGGCACTATCACCATCCATCATGCATATGATGGCAAGTGAAGGCTGGACTACTAAGAAGGTAAGTACTGTCGCAACCCCAAACCTTGGTAAGAATGGTTCCGGCTGGAAGAACTTTGTATCCAAGTTCTCTATCACTGGTCATTCTACCGTCATTATGAAGGCTGAAGACGAATGCATTCATGCAATGGAATACATCCAGAGCAATATGAAGGCAATGGATGACTGGAACGTGTCAGTTCGCAAGTGCCATTCACGTATCAACGCAGACGACCCTGCTCTTTCAATTTGGAAAGAGGTCGTTGATGAGAATGGCAACTTTATGAATCACGGAACCATTGTGGTGGTTCACAACCTGAAGGACGAAGCGTTCTCATTCCTCAAGAATGGGCTGAACTTTACACCATCTGGTTTGAAGAACCTCACTAGCATCGGGGCGCAACTTGGTGAAGTGTTCCAAAAGCGCATCGTAGCAGGCACATCCGTCAAGGTTGGTCAGTCGTTTGCAACTCTGCAAACCGTAAAGCCACTTGACCCAATGCTTGGACAAGTACCTGTGCGTTCCAAGGTATTCCATATTGGCTCTGAAGATGTGACCGTCAATGTGTTCTTGATGCCAGACCGTTCCGAGTGCAAACTGTTGCCAAAGGATGTATACTGCCGTCCTATCAACAACCAAAATTCGGGTGTATATTTCTATCGTGATGGCAGACTGCATCTTGATAGCAAGTCCCGCCCAATGCACCCTGCGATTGGTAACAAAGCAATCGAAGCATACATTGAAGGTTATGCGAATGGTACTATTGGCAAGCGCAAGACCACTATTAGCAGAGATAGCCGTTCTTGGGTAGTGTTTGCTGATAGCCACGGTCGTGCCTCACGGGTACGGGTCACAATTGAGGTTTCCTCAAACCTTGATAAGGATTTCAATGTGAACCAAATCAAGACTGAGATTGACCTGACCAACGATTCAGTGGCTGACATTGCACTCTGGTGCTATGAGATGCCAAAGGTCTATGACCAGTACCGTAACAAGAATGCATCGTACACTTGTGTCGATAAGTGGCGAAGCCTGACCAAGGGATATCGCACCGATGTTCTTAAGGCTAGAACCCGTGTACTGTCAACCTTGAATCCAGAAGAATTGAAGGTCGCAAAGGCGGTACTACGCAAGTTCACTGAGTCACTTGGCGAGGTGGTCGAATAGACCATCAAAGCCCCCTCCTCCGGGAGGGGGCTTTCTTGTTTAAAATCACCATTGATCAAAAAAAATTTGCAGCTCTGCCCAAGGGATGGTAGATACCATCCCTATAAATTCTTTGCAATATTTTTTATTCTTGAAAATCCAACCATTACAAGATATAATATGTCTGTTATGATTATTTCCTTCGAAGCGTCAGCAAGTATAGACACAACTTTATTTGGTTATTTCTCTATGGAGTATGACCCAGAATTCTTCTCTGATATTAAAGAGAACCTTACAGATATACCTAAAAGCAAACCACTTGCCTTTAAACTTGATACTGATAATGTGAAATTACTACAAGGCGCATTTCACAATATCCGTAGAATTATCTGCATTCCAGATGTTGAAAAGAACAAATTCACCTATGTATTTAAGCGCAATTTTCAAGCAGGAACAGCAAAAAAATTCAAGTTTGCTAAATTACACATAGACAAAGATTACTTTTACTTTACTGGGCATCACGAAAATATAGATGGAACAAAGCCAGTAGAATTCCAATCTTTAAATTTTGATGCACGTTTTATCGACACTATTCAAAATCAATTTATCAAGCATCAAGAAAACATGGTAAACTAAACTATGGAACCTACAGTGTGGATTTACTTTTCAAAAACAGGTACAGGATACGAACTTAAAGGTTCTGATGTAATTTCTGGCTTTGATGCATTCATTAATATGGATGGTACTTATATGGTTGAATATGCCTTCTCCGATATAAAGAATTCTATGCATTTCTTTATCTATGAGTGGGACAATTCACAAAAAAAGCGCAGAACAATCTTTGAAGGATACCAGAGAGAAAATATATTGGTGAACTTTGCAAAGAATGTTCATGTATGTCATTTAGTTAGACAAGCAATTTACAAAGAATACCTGATGGATAATGAAGAATTGGAGTTAGAGAAAAATGCAAACTCTTGAACAGAAAATAAAGTATCTGAAAAAGACAATTGAAACA
>Ga0114978_10004757_pt1 | contig 10924 bp, 6 predicted proteins | sample S_140212_EF_Meta_FD_87027 | JGI IMG/M metagenome (GOLD analysis project Ga0114978, IMG submission 87027) | Freshwater microbial communities from Lake Simoncouche, Canada to study carbon cycling - S_140212_EF_MetaG | ecosystem: Environmental > Aquatic > Freshwater > Lake | place: Lake...
GTCTCCATGTCCGGCTGGCCAGGCTTGGTTTCGCCGATGCGGGCCGCGCGGTCCGGATGCTGAGCGAGCCAGGTCTGGTGGGCCTTGGGGTCGAAGCGGTGGAGGATCTTGCTCTCGCGGCCGACCCCGATCTGGCACTCATGACGCTCTCAAGGATGGTCGAGAGCACTGGAAGCGCGGCGTTCGTGGCCTCGCTTGACGACGACGTGGCGATGCGGGCGCGCGCTTATGCGGTGCTGGGAATCTCAGCCGCTCTCGGTGACCACCTTGTGCGCCACCCAGACCATTGGACCGTCCTGCGTGCGGGTAGCGACGCCGATGCGGAAGCGTTCGCGCACAAGGTTCGCGTCCAGCGTGAGTTGCTCGAGTCGGTCGGCGCTGATCCGTTGTCATCGCAGCCCGTTGCCTCCGCATCCGACGCTGGCACGCTCTCCTCGCTGCGGTCGGCCTACCGGCGGCGACTCCTGTCGATCGCCGCGGCCGACATTGCCGACGGTGCGGCCTTCGCCGACGTGTCGGCGGCGCTGTCCGACCTCGCGGATGCCACGTTGGAGGCGGCCCTGGCGATTGCACGCGCGGAGTTTCCCCGTGAGGCGGAGGCCTGCCGGCTTTCGGTCCTTGCGTTGGGCAAGAGTGGCGGGCGCGAACTCAACTACATCTCCGATGTCGACGTCCTGTTCGTGGCCGAGCCGTGCGACGGGGTCGCTGAGGTTGACGCGATCGCGTCGGCGACCCGGCTGGCCCAGGCCCTGATGCGGGCATGTGTGACACCCACCGATGAGGGCTCCATCTGGGAGGTCGATCCCAACCTGCGACCGGAGGGCAAAGCCGGGGCGCTGGTGCGAACTCTCGCCTCTTACGAGGGCTACTACCACCGCTGGGCTTCGACCTGGGAGTTCCAGGCGCTTCTCAAGGCAAGGCCCGCAGCAGGAGATGCACCGCTGTCCGAGCGCTTCGTCGAACTTGTCACTCCGCTGGTGTGGTCCGCGGCCGACCGGCCGAACTTCGTTGAGGACGTTCAGGCCATGCGAAGGCGCGTCGAGGAGAACGTCCCAGCCAAGGATGGCGATCGCCAACTCAAGCTCGGAGTCGGTGGCCTGCGTGACGTCGAATTCTCCGTGCAACTTCTGCAGCTCGTCCATGGGCGCAGCGATGTCATGCTGCACAGTTCCACCACGATGGTCGCCCTGGAATCCCTCGCGACGTGGGGATATGTGGGACGCGAGGATGCAAGCGCGCTGTCCTCGTCCTATGAGTTCCTGCGAACCCTCGAGCACCGCATCCAGGTTCACAGGCTCCGTCGAACCCATGTCATCCCGGACTCCGACGACGACCTGCGGCGCATCGCCCGCTCGATGGGATTGCGCACGGATCCGGTCGTGGAGCTCACCGACCACATTCGACGTCATCGGCTCGAGGTTCGACGGCTTCACGAGAAGCTGTTCTACCGACCCCTGCTCAACGCCGTGGCGCGCCTCGATGCTGGGGAGGCACGCCTGACCCCGGAAGCTGCGCGGCAGCGCCTCGAAGCTCTGGGATACAACGATCCGGTTGGGGCACTTCGACATCTCGAGGCCTTGAGTTCCGGGGTGTCACGACGGGCCGCTATCCAGCGCACCCTGCTGCCTGTGATGCTGGGCTGGTTCGCCAGCGCCCCTGACCCCGACGCCGGCCTCCTTGCCTTCCGTCGCATGAGCGACGCCCTCGGGTCGACGCCGTGGTACCTGCGCCTGTTGCGCGATGAATCTCTTGCAGCGCAACGTCTCGCGACGGTTCTCGCGTCCAGTCGGTACGCCTCTGACCTCCTCATGCGCGCACCTGAGGCTGTCACCATGCTGGCCGACGACGAGGAACTTGCGCCCCGAGGTCGTGAGCCGCTGATCGCAGAGGTGCTGGCGGCTGCGCGACGACATGAGGATCCCGAGATCGCCGTGGCCTCCGTGCGGGCGCTGCGTCGGCGCGAACTGTTTCGGACGGCCGGCGCCGAACTCCTGGGGGTAGCCGAAGCTGACGAGGTCGGAGTATCGCTCTCGGATGTCGCCGCCGCGACGATCACGGGTGCTCTGGCCATCGCGACGAGAGCGGTGGAGGCAGCGCGCGGCGAGCCCATACCCACTCGCTTCCTGGTCGTAGCCATGGGCCGGTTCGGGGGTGGTGAGCTCGGCTTCGCGAGCGACGCGGACGTGCTCTTCGTCCACGATCCTCTCCCCGGCGCGGACGAGCGATCCGCCCATGAGGCCGCGCTCGCGGTCGCTGGCGAGTTGCGTCGCCTGTTGATGATCCCGACGCCTGACCCAGCCCTGGAGGTGGATGCATCTCTTCGTCCGGAGGGACGTAGTGGACCTCTCGTGCGCACCCTTGCCTCCTATGCCGCCTACTACGAGAGGTGGTCCTCGCCTTGGGAGGCCCAGGCGCTGCTTCGCGCGGAACCGATCGCGGGAGATGTCGAACTCGGTGAGCGCTTCGTTGCGCTGATCGATCCACTCCGCTATCCAGCGGGGGGCCTCCCGGAGTCGGAGGTACGCGAGATTCGGCGACTCAAGGCCCGTATGGAGGCCGAGCGTCTCCCACGTGGCGCGGACCCAGGCTTGCACACGAAGCTTGGTCGTGGGGGGCTCTCCGATGTTGAGTGGGTCGCTCAGATGATCACGCTTCGCCATGGTCATGAGGTGCCCGGACTTCGGACGACCCGGACCCTTCGGGCACTTGCTGCGGCCTCTGAGGCGGGGCTGCTCGCATTGGAGGACGCAGAACACCTCGCCGCGGCGTGGCGCATCGCCACCCGGGTGCGCGACGCGGTCATGCTGGTCACCGGACGGGCCAGCGACATGGTGCCCACGGGGTCACGTGACCTCTCCGCCCTGTCGCGAGTCCTTGGCTACCCTCCTGGGGAGAGTGGCGCGCTGCTGGAGGACTACCGACGGGTCACCCGGCGGGCGAGGGGGGTCGTGGAGAGGGTGTTCTACGCATGAGCCTCCAACAGCGACGGCTCCGCGAGCCGACGAGGGTGGGGGTTCGCGACGTTCTTGCGGTGCCGGAGTTCCGGGGAATCGTCTTTGCCCAGATCGCCAGCGAGACCGGCGATCAGATCGCGCGGGTGGCGCTGGCCTTCCTCGTCCTCGCAGGCACCGGATCGGCTTTGCTGGCGGCTGCGACGTTCGCGGTCTCGTTCATCCCCACGGTGCTGGGTGCGGCGCTGCTTGGACCAGTTGCTGATCGTTTCTCGCGTCGATCGCTCATGCTCGGAGCCGACATCGGACGAGCCCTGGCCGTCGGCCTGATCGGGCTTCTCGCACTGCCGGGAACTCCTCTCGTGCTTCTGTTCGTTCTGCTCCTTGTGGCCGAGATGTTCACCCCGCTGTTTGACTCCGCACGGGCTGCGTCGATTCCCGATGTCCTCGGAAACCCCAACCTCGTACCAGTGGGGACGGGGCTTACGCGGTCATTGAGCCTGGCGAATCAGGCGATCGGACTCGTGGTGGGTGGCTTGATTGTCACGCTGTTCAGCGCCCGGGTGGCGCTGTTCCTGGACGCGCTCTCGTTCGTCATCTCCTACGCGGTGCTGGCAGCATTCATGCGTCGTCGTCCCTCGACCCTGGCCTCGACGCAGTCGGTTGGTGTTCTCCTCGCCGATCTGCGCGAGGGGTGGACACTGCTCATGGCCGACCGGTCACGCCGCGCCCTCGTGCTACTCGGGTGGGGCATGGCGCTGACACTCGTAGCGCCCGAGGCTGTGGCGCTCGCCTACGCCCGCGAGCAGAACCAACTCGACGCCTGGGGCGGAGTGCTCATGGCTTCGGTGATCACCGGGGCTGCCGTCGGTTCCCTTCTCGTGGTCCGACGCGCGATGCGCGAACAACTCGATCTGACGCTTCCGCTGGCTATTGCGGTGTGTCTGCCCTTGCTCGTCACCGGTCTCGAGCCACCCGTCTGGTTGCTCGTCGTGCTCTGGTCGGCATCGGGTGTGGCCCAGGCGTTCCTTGTGCCGGTCATGTCGTTCACGACGTTGCTCACCCCCAATGCCCAGCGCGGACGCGTGATCGGGATCGCGAGCGGCGGTTTCGCGGCCTGCACGGCGCTGGGGTATCTCATCACCGGACTTCTTGCTGACATCACCAGCCCAGCGTTCGCTGTGGTGGTCATGGCCGTCGTGGGGCTCACGGTGGTGTCTCTCGCGTTCTGGAGATGGCCTACCAGGTCTCTGCACGCTGATGTCCGCGCGTTGGAGTTCGACGGCTACTGATCACAGCGCCGATCAGGACAATCTCACTCTCGAACTCGTCAAAGTAGCCCGTTCCTCTCACATCGAGATGGTCAAACACCGACCTCGTCGAGGGCGGGTACTCCCGAGTCGAGAGAATGTGAGCGTGTCGTCTCACCTTCGCAAGGTCGTCTCCGGAGTCGCCGACTTCGAGCGTGAGAATCTGGCCTGGCGACTTCCAGTAGTCGTGGCCACTTCGACCTTGGCTCTGATGCTGATCTGTGTCTGGCTCGACCATGTGGCGTATGCAATCCCACTGGGGGCTGGAGCTCTGTTCGTCCCCGTGGTCGGTATGCACGCGCCCCTGCCACGGCGCATCCTCACGCAGCTGTGGACGTTGATGTGGATCATGCTCGGCACCCTCGCCGGCGGGTTGGTGTCCTCGGACCAGGTCCTGGTGTCCACGCTGGGCGTGCTGCTGGCTGGGGTGTTCGGCTTTGGGTGTGGATTTGTTGGCGCTGCCGGTACGACAGCGCGACTCTTGGGCGTGCTCACGCTGGTGGTCTTTGTGGTCTTCATGGGAGGGCCGGACACCCCACTCGGGGCGCTGGAGGTAGCTGTCGTCCTCGGGCTCGGTGGGCTCGTTCAGGTCGTGGTCATCACTCTCGCCCGGCTACGATCTGAGCCCATTCGGACTTGGGTCTTTGTGCCAGTGGAGTCTTCGCTGATCAGCCGCCTTCGCGCAGGGTGGAGCACGCGTAACGACTACCTGCGCCACGGCGTCCGCCTTGGGTTGGCGATCATGGCGGCGACGGCGCTCTCGCAGGCATTGTCATGGCCGCACCCGTTCTGGATCCCGATGACGGTCGCCTGGGTGTCTGCGCCCGACAACACGGGAACGGCGACAAGGGTGGCGGCCAGAATGCTCGGCACCCTCGGGGGCATCGCAATCGTGGCCGCAGTTCTCGGGTGGCAGCCCGTGTCGCCCTACGGCGTCGCCGTGCTCGCCGGCCTCGGCGCACTGATGACGATTGTGTTCTTCCCGGTGCAGTATGGGCTGGCGGTGGTGGGGGTGACTGTGTTCGTGGCGTCACTGCTGTCACTTCTCGGCGACCCACTGTCTGCGACCGAGACATATCGAGTGCTCGACACCTTTATCGCCTGCGTCGTGACCGTGGCATTCGCATTCGTCTGGCGCGCGATGCCGGTGGACGACGTCAGGCGGGGCCAGCCAGGTAACGACCCGTCGCTCGTGCCTCCTGGATGAGTCGCACGCTTTCCCAGGCCTCATCGGCGGTGGCCCCCTCGGAGGGTTCGCCGTGGCATGCGGCGACGAAGTCGTCGAACATGCGCAGGTAGGAGTCATCGCTCGTCGTCGTGACAGACATGTCGTCCAGGCTTGTCGTGGAGACCGCGACGGGATGGAAGGAGTTGGTCAGTCGAGCCCACGCGGTGCCGGAGTAGTACTCCACGAGGCTGCCCGGACTCGACAGGGCGTTGGAGCATTCGATGACGGCGAGACCGCGGTCGCCTACGCCGAGGGTGAGCAGTGCTGAACTGTCGTTGTCGACACCGGGGAACTGCATGCCGAACACTGCAGACACGACCGTGAGCGGCTGGGGTTGAGTCATCCACAGCACAAGGTCCACCAGGTGGCTTCCGATGTCGTTGATCGCCCAACCGCCGCTGGTGGTGCTTGACGAACGCCAAGGGGCGGGACCGGACGGGTCGTCTCCGGCGAAGTAAGGGAACTTCCAGTAGCGATGAACGCGCAGCATGCCCGACTCGCCCAGCTCACCGCTTCGGAGTTGGTGGCGGAGAAGTTGATGCGCCGGCCGGAATCGGTGCTGGTAGGCCACGCGCAGAGTGGCTGACGCCTCGGTCCGTGCGACTACCTCGCGCAGGGAGGTGGCGTCGTCGAGCGTGGTGGTCATGGGCTTCTCGAGAAGGACGCTGACACCACTCTCGAGAAGTTCCGACGCCATCGTTGCGTGGAGGTGGTTGGGCGCCGTGAGCCAGACGGCGTCGACGCCATCCTGCGCTAGCGAGGAGATCGAGGGATAGCTGGTCACACCCAGTTCGTCGGCGAACTCGCGCGTACGCCTCTGCTCACTACCGATGACACCTACGAGATCAGCCCGCTCCGACGACGCGATGGTCGGGACCGCCACACGCGCCGCTTGGCCGCGGGTCCCGATCACCACCACGCGCAAGGGTGGAGTCACGTTGGTCACGTCGCAATCCTCGCGATGAGCAGAAGTGGGATTGGCCGATCTCTGAGCGTGATGAGGCGCGGTTGCAGAAACCTGGTGACGCGTCAGTCGGACTACTTGTCGGCGGAAAATCCGCGGGGAAGGTAGGTGTCGGTGAGGATCGCGCCGGTCGTGGTCGCATCGGCCAGCAACGCTCCTCGCATGTTCGCCCGTGTCAGGTCGGCATGAGACAGGTCCGATCCCGTCATGTGAGCGCCGGTGAGGTAGGAGTCGGACAGTTGCGCGCCAGAGAGGTTCGCGTCGGTGAGGTCTGCGCCCGTGAGTGTCGTACCTGTCAGGTTCGCGCCAGACAGGTTCGCGCCGGACAAGTGCGCGCTGGAGAGGTCGGCTCGGGAGAGGTCGACACCGGCGAGGTCGGCGCCGGTGAGGTACGCGCCGGAGAGGCGCGCGCCGGGCTCGATCGTGTATCCGTTGACTATCAGCGCTGAATTCTCGCCCGTCATGGCTGCGAGCCTGCTTTCGGTTGTGGGGCCATGAGGGTAGCCTCATGTGCACAGTGTGATGTCTCGTGTCGCGCATGTTAGACCTCTTGATGGCGCAAGTGTGCGTCCCGCCGCCCTCCAGTCATCCGTGTCGGCCGATGTCCGAACCCCCTGGTCAGCGGACGTGCGGGTAGGTGAGGATTGCGGAGGCGTGACGCGGCCGTGAGTAACGCGGTTCCTCCGCACGTAAGAAGTCGATCTCGGCGATCATTCCCCGAATACCCCAGGAGTCAGCGCACATGGAGATGTCCGACCTGCCGGAGATCGATCTCGACTCGCCCGACTTCCACCATGGTGTGGAGCGCGCCGACGCCAGTACCGCCCATCTGCGCGAGGGCCTCGGAATGGCACGAAGCCAGCGGGGCATCGAATTGTTCACCTATGACCTCTCATCCGCGCTGATCAAGGACCAGGGCTACAACATCGGTATGCATCGGCGGCTCGCCAGCATGGGGATGGCCCCGGGCCCAGCCTTCGACATGATCTGCAACATCATGGTCAACATCGAGGGCGACGAGCACGCTCGGATGCGCAAGGCGTGCATGACTTTCTTCACGCTGCGCGGTGCCGAGAAGTTGCGCTCCGACGTTCGCGCGTGGGTCGACAAGTGGGTCCAGGAAGGACTCGACGGCGAGGAGTTCGACTTCCAGGCGGCCATTGGTCGCCAGCTGCCGTCGGTCGTCTTCTGCAAGCTGATCGGCGAGCCACTGGAGATGGCGCCGATCTACGCTCAGCTCGCCGAAGACATCATGAAGCACGCGCAGCCACCGCAGCCGGGCTTCGCCGAGATCATCGAGAAGGCCGCGATCGAGGCCGAGCTTCGGATGCGTCAGGTGATCAAGGATCGTCGCGCCCGGCCGGGTGACGACCTCGTGTCGCACATGCTCATCGCCGAGAAGGCAGGCGAGGTCGACGAGGACGACATCTTCCACTTGGTGGTCACTGTGCTGATCGGGAGCACCGACACCACGGATGCCCAACTGTGCCTGAACCTCGCGGCGCTGTCGGACAACCCGTCGCAGTGGCAGGTGCTCAGGCAGAACCCCGAGCTCGTGCCCACCGCGGTGATGGAGCTGATCCGGTTCAAGCCGGGTGTCTGGACTCTCTCGAGATCGCCATTGCAGGACACAGTCTATCGAGGTATCAACCTCACACCGGACGACGCGATCTGGCCCTTGGTCTTCTCGGCCAATCGCGACCCGCTGGCCTTCGCCGACCCGAGTCGCCTCGACGTCACACGTGCACCGGGGAAGACCCCACTCAACTTTGGCACGGGGGTCCACATGTGCCTCGGGCGCATGATCACGCTCTTGGAACAGCAGGAAGTCCTGAGTTCTTTGCTCACGCACTGGTCGGAGTTCGAGGTTACCGACTCGGAGTTCCAGGGCGCGATGTACTCGACCGTGGCGACACGAATGACGACGCGCTTCGTGCCAGATGTGCGGCTGCCCAGCCGCTGACGCCTCAGTGTTCTGGCGGGCTCGCCAGCGGTGGCGGCAGGTCATGGACGCTGCCCACCGAGAACACCACGGGATGTGGACTTCTTCCATCGGCTACAAGACAAGCCCCAACCCCGAATCGATTCCTTATGGCTCGGTCACGTGCGACGCGCCTATGGGCTGCCCGCACCGCACTCTTCGCTGCCCCGCCCGACCGCGTTGAACGGCCTTGGCAAGCACCCAGGCTGGGACACGGTGGTGCTCGTGGGAGTCGTGGTCGGCGCCGCGAGCCGGGCTCGGTGTCGCGCGGGTGTGGTTTGGGGCCCGCCGACCTGACCGGCACAGTGGTGTCCGCCAGCATTCACGTAGTCGCGATTCCTTCGTTTCTCGTGCGAAGGCGATGATGCCCATTCGTTCGAACTCTCGGGGTGTGAGCCGACCGAGTTGGAGAGTGTGAGGCGGGGGAGGGGGGCGGGTTAGGCCGTGGCTCCTCGAGCGGTACGTGCGCGCGCATCGCGGAGCCCTGACTGAGGCACTCGTGACCGTGCGCTGTCACGACCTGTCGCACTAGCTCGCGCCCCTGCTGTTTACTGGGGGAGCGAACGTCAAGGTCGCCCATCGGCGCCTCTGGCATAGCTCGGTCAGTACCACGCGCGCGCAACGCCGACAGGTCGTAGTAGAGCTCGAACCCTTCGGGCGAGTTCCGGCCCTGTCAGGGCACCAAACACACTTGCTCGAAACTGGGACCGATCGTGCAGCCGACCCGACCGAGCGGGGCAAAGGGCTGCCCGGTGGACGGCTCGCTTGCACACGGTCGGAAAGCTTCATCATCGACCTCGAGTCCAATGATGAGGCTGACTCGCTCTTGCGTTGCCTGTCGATCTGGGACGATTCTTGGACGTTTCCTTGCTTAGGACCAGCCGTTTTCGCGCCGATGAGTGCCGAGTCTAGATAGCCACATCACCTCGGTCTGGAGCCTCACGTGAAGAACCTCAAGTACGTCCTCCCGTTGACAGTTGCTGGCGTCCTGGTCGGGACGGGTGCGGCATTCGCATCGACCGGTGGGATCGCCCCGCCGTTCGTCACGAAGGCGCCGACCATCGAGACTCCTTCCGCCGGGCCGACGGAGACATCTGCGGTGACGGAACCCACGGAGGCTGCGGACACCGTCTCGGCCGAGCCGACGGAGGCTTCGGACACCGTCTCGGCCGAGGCCACGGCGGCGGGCGACACTGATTCGGCCGAGGCCGCTGAGGCCGCCGAAACGTCCGACGACGGGCAGGGGCAGTCCAGTGACATCGAGGGCGACGACAATGACTCTTCGGGGGAGAACGACGGCGCCGACTCCGATTCCACCGACCCCACCCAGACTTCAGACGTGACCGAAACCCCCGCGGACTAGCCCGAGGCGAGCGGATCCAGGTGGTCCGCTCTTGCGTCACCACTAGCGGTTGCGTGCCCACCCTGTCGGCACGTGGCATCAGAGCCTAAGGCTGCGCGCGATTGGCGAGTTCGCAGCGGTCGATTGGACCCTCACGTACTCCAGCCCATGTCGCTGTCATCTTGCGGTAACGCACATGGTCGGCGACATCAACCGAGCCCTCAAAGCGATCATCGACGAGGCCGTGGCCGAGAAGGACTCGCAGAGCTTTGGGCGGCCTTCGGCTTACGTCCGCTGGAAGCCAAGGCTCGAGTGAGCTACCCAGCACCCTGTAAACCAAGCCGGCGCCAGTGATCCGCGAAGACGTGGTTGTGTGACCGAGGGTCGATGACCGTTACGTCCACCTCTGCAGTTGGCGCCCGGGCCGATTCTTCTCCCAGCGCTGGTTGACCTGTCACCTGATCGTCCAGCAGACCCCGACTCCCGGCGGCACTCAGGCGTTATCGGTGCTGAGCTTCTTCTGCAGCGCGATCAAGCAGGCGAGGCACCCAAGCAAGGCGGCGATCCCCAGACACATCTGCCACCACGTATCGTCATTGGGAAGCGGAGTCGCGCTGAGCGCATTGCGGAGTGGACCGGCGGCATTGACGATCGCGGCGAGGATCACAGCGCCCACAGCTATCACTCCGAGCCGGCGGACGAGATGCTCGACGTGGCTGATCAGCCCGATCGCAAGTACGACTGCTCCGACGACCATGACAGCGGCCCATCCGCTACCGGAATCGCTGATGCTCCACATGAGACCCACACCATAGAGGACCAGGCCGATCGCGCCGGTTGTCAGAGCCAGGAATGTGGCATGCACGGTGACCTGTGCCCGCGGCTGCGTGCCCGCGGCATACTCATCGAGCATCGCCTTCATCTGGCGCTCCTTATGCACCGCGATTGCTGCCGCAGCCACACCGAAGAGTACGTAGGTTAAGCCCGCCAGAGACGTTCGCAGACCTGGCGCGGGGACAAAGATCCGGATCACGTTTGCGGCTCCATCAGAGATCGCGCCAACGATGACCAGCACAACGGCGACGCGCCCAATGCGGAAGCTGAGATGATCAAAATGCAGCACCAGCGCAATCAAGATCACGACGGTA
>Ga0114978_10004759_pt1 | contig 10921 bp, 8 predicted proteins | sample S_140212_EF_Meta_FD_87027 | JGI IMG/M metagenome (GOLD analysis project Ga0114978, IMG submission 87027) | Freshwater microbial communities from Lake Simoncouche, Canada to study carbon cycling - S_140212_EF_MetaG | ecosystem: Environmental > Aquatic > Freshwater > Lake | place: Lake...
TCTATGGTGGCGCGCGGCACGGCTTCGATGCCGGAACGGAAGATTTCCACGTTGAATGCACCGGCGTAAAGCGACAGCGCGAATATCGCCCACTGCATATTGGTTACCAGTGGCACGCCGCTCGCGCCTTTCACCAGATGGCCGATGCCGAAATAAAAGAAATAGAGCTGCACTAGCGGCGGTGTATTGCGGAAGAGCTGGATGTACCAGTAGACGACCCGGCGCGTGAAATTCAGGCGCGAGCCCTGCAGCCAGGCACCGACCACGCCGACCGCAACGCTCAGCGTGACGCAGGATGCCGCCAGCTTGAGGGTGGTCAGGAAACCGTTGACGAAACGGCTGCGGTCGAAGCTGTCGTAGAAAATCGTGAGATTGATGCCGCTCGCATCATAGAGCCAGCGGAACCAGTCAAAGAATTCCTGCATATGTTAATGGGCTCTGGAAATGCTCCCTCGCCCCGTAAAAACGGGGAGAGGGGATTGTTGAGACGAAGACTTCTAAACAAAAGGGCGCGGTGTGCGCCGCGCCCTGTGCCGGATTGTGCGTCTTTACTTCTTGGCTTTGTAATCGGCGTTCATCTTGACCGCGAAAGCAGTGTTCCCCAGACCGTATTTTTTCTCGAGCTGCATCAGTAGCCCGCTGCGGTGCCAGTCGGCGACGGTGTTCGACATCATTTTGTAGAAACTTTCTTCGCCAAGTTTGACCGCGAGGCCCCACGGATCGTCGAGTATGGTCTTGAACGGCATTTCGTAGTCTTTCCACTCCGGTTCCAGGAGATTGGCCATCACCAGCGTGTCGTCGTAGGCAAAGCCCACACAATCGTTGCCTTTGAGCGCGCTGTAGACTTCGGCGGTGCCCTTGAACGCGACGATTTCCGCGCCGTAGTCCTGCTGGATCTGTTTGTTGTACCAGGCGCCCTGGATCATGCAAACTTTTTTGCCCTTGAGGTTGGCCCATTCCTTCAGCTTGGCGGCTTTCGGCGTGAGGATGTTGACGCCCGATGAGTAGTAGGAAGGCTCGACGATGTAAACCACTTTGCGGCGGTCGGGCTTGTCGTTCATGGTTGCGATCATGAGGTCGATCTTGCCCTGTTCGAGGAACTGCATGCGGTTGGACGACACCACGGGCACCAGTTCGAGTTTGACGCCGAGGCGCTTTGCGACGTCGGCCGCGAGGTCGGGTTCGATTCCGACGATGGCGCCGCTGGGGTCGCGGAAGCCGTACGGCTTGTAGTCGGCCTTGACGCCGACGATCAGCGTGCCGCGCTTCTTGATGTCCTCAAGCGCGTTCTGCGCGCTGGCGGGTGCCGCAACCACGGTTGCAAAAACTGCGATCAGGCCGAGATGGATTAAGCGGAACATGGAACCTCCTCTGAGTATGTCTTTATCATGTAAAGCGAAAGCCGTGCCACTGTAACACGGACCGAAAACACCGGCCAAACACGGAGCAAAAGCGGCCCCAATCCGATCCGTTCGTGCTGATGTATAGAAGCACGAACGAATTACCTGCCAAGATGACGTTCACTCTTCGATACCTCAGGGCGAACGGTTGATAGTTACCTAGGCGCTGGCGGCTAAAGCGGTGCGCGCGGCACTTTTCTGGTGCGACGACGTCAATGCCGTCAATTCGCGGACGTCGGCCAGGCGTTCGAATTTTTCGATCGCGGCATACATTTCTGCTATGCGCGGTTCGGGCAACACACGCTTGGCGCAGTTGACGAATTTTTCTTTGAGCAGCTCGGTTGTCAGGGGGTTGGCCGACGTGCGGCCGTACGGCTGGTCGACTTTTTGCGTGTGCACCGTGCCGTCGCGCAGCGTGACTTTCACCTCGGCCCCGAAATGATTGTCGGCCGGGAACTGCGCGGCCGTGTACGCCGCTGCGTGTATGCGCGGCATCAGGTCGCGCGTTTTTTTGTCTTTGTAGGCGTCGCCTTCGAACTGGCTGATCACGACCTTGCCGTCGACGAGCGCGCGCGCCAGGCAGTACTGCACGCTGAATTTTGCGTCCAACTCGCTTTGCGGGTTCGGGCGGTTGGTGTGCTCGAGACGCCGCGTGTGCGTCCACGAGTCTACGCGCTCGATGTCGGCGGGCTTCAGTTTGTGCTCGCGCACCAGCATCAGCATCGCATCGATCGCCGGGTGCGTGCTGCCGCAGCAGGGATATTGTTTGATCGCGATACCCGGTTCGACGATGTCCCACGGTTTGCCCCACGCCGGCAGGATTTTCTCTGCGTCGTAATTGCCTTCACCGTTGAACACGTTGAAGAAGCCCTGCTTGTGCTCGAATGCCGTAGCGGCGTTCGCCGTGTAGCCTTCGCGCGCCAGCAGCGCCGCGTAGAGGCCGTTGCGCGCGCAGTGGCCGACGTGCAGCGGCTTCATCATGGTGCCGAAGTTGGCTTTGACGCCCGAGGAGAACGACACGGCCGCGGCGATTGCGACTGCCGTCTTCGCGGCGTCGAGCTGCAGCAGGTAAGAGCAGGCGGCTGCGGAGCCGAACACGCCGAGCGTTGCGGTCGGGTGCCAGCCTTTCATGTAGTGATGGAAATTGACGCCGGAAGCGATCTTGGTTTCCGCTTCGAAGCCGGCAACGTAGGCGGCGATGAAGTCGCGGCCGCTGGCGCCGGTTTCGTCCGCCAACGCGAACAGCGCCGGTAGTATGGGGGCGGATGGGTGGCCGCCGAAAGTATTGTTGCAGTCGTCGAAATCGAGCGCGTGTGAAGCCGCGCCGTTGACCAGCGCCGCATCGAGCGGATTGACGCGCGCTGCGGTGCCGAAGACGTAGCTGGGGCCAGGGCTTGAGCCCAATGCACACGCGGCGAGGCGCGCGGCGTCTTCGCGGGCGCCGGCGAGCGTTACGCCTACGGTATCGAGTATGCCCATCTTGGCCCAGCGGATGGCGTCGGGCGGCAGACTGTCGTAGGTGACTTCGGTGATGCGCTGTGCAAGTTCGAGGGCAATCGACATTCAAGCTCCTGTTATGTAACCGCCGATGAACGCAGATGAACGCGGATGAGGATCGACATTATAAAGCTCAATATCTATCTGCGTTCATCGGCGTTTATCTGCGGTTTCTTCTAGACTTACTCCGCCTTTACACCTGTTTCTTTGATGACCTTCGTCCACTTGGCAATTTCGGATTTGATGTAAGCCGCGAAATTCTCGGGCGTGCGGCCAACGGGCTCCGAGCCGTCGCTAGCGAAGCGATCGCCGACTTCGGGGGCCTTGAGCGCCTTGATGATTTCGGTGCTGAGAAACGCGACTACGGGCACCGGTGTTTTCGCGGGAGCGAGAACGCCGTACCAACCGCCGACGTCGTAACCCGGCACGCCCGCTTCAGAAATGGTCGGGAGGTCGGGCGCCGCCTTCGAGCGCTGCGCCGTGCTGATCGCGAGCCAGCGCATACGCCCGGCTTTAACATGCTGGATGGTGCCTATGATGGTGGTGTACTGCGCATTGATCTGGCCGCCGAGCAAATCGTTGATGGCGGCCGCACCGCCTTTATACGGAACGTGTATCCATTCGATTTTGGCCATGTGCGCGAACATGGCGCCCGCGAGATGGCTGAGTCCGCCCGTGCCCGACGAGCCGTAAGTCAGCGTATTCGGCTTGGCTTTCGCGAGGTCGATGAGTTCGCGAATCGATTTGGCCGGCACCGACGAGTGCACGGTGAGGCAGTAGGGCTGCGCCGTCATCTGCGAGACGGGCGCGAAATCGCGCATCAGGTCATACGTCGGTTTCTTGTACAACGCCGGGTTGGTCGTATGCGAGGCCGAGACCAGCACTATCGTATAACCGTCGGGCAGCGATTTTGCGGTGAGTTCCATGCCGATGTTGCCGGCGGCACCCGCGCGGTTGTCGACCACGACCTGCTGGCCGAGATTCTCCCCGAGCTTTTGCGCGACCGCGCGCGCCGTCATGTCGGTGCCGGCGCCGGGAACGAAAGGCACGATGAAGCGGATGGGGCGGTTGGGGTAGTTCTCAGGCGTCGCGCTTAATGCAAATCCCGCGCGGAGCAGAGCAATGCAAAGAAAAGATTTCGCCGCAAAGGACGCGAAGGACGCAAAGGAAAACAAAATACAATTGAATCGGGTAGAACGTTTGTAGCGTATTTCTGATCTGCGTTTATCTGCGTTCATCTGCGGCCAATTTTGCGTTTGCATTCCTTTGCGACCTTCGCGTCCTTTGCGGTTCAAGATTTGGATTTCAATCGACACGGATGTTGGCTTCCTTGACGACCTTGCTCCATTTCGTCACTTCGCTTTTGATATGCGCGCCGAACTGCTCGGGTGTGCTGCCGACCGCCTCGGAGCCATCGGCAGCCAACCGGCTTTGCACGTCGGGACTGTGCAGGATGCGGACGATTTCCTTGTTGAGCTTGTCGATGATGGGACGCGGCGTTTTCGCTGGTGCCAGCACGCCGTACCAGCCCGCGACTTCGTAGCCGGGGACGCCGGCTTCCTGCATCGTCGGCAGATCCGGCGCGCCGGGCGAGCGTTGCTTCGTCGTCACCGCGAGCGCGCGCACGCGTCCGGCTTTGCGCTGCGTGTCGCTCTGCAAGAGCGTAGAGAACAGCATCTGGATCTGGCCGCCGACCACGTCGTTGAGCGCGGGGGCGCCGCCTTTGTAAGGCACGTGTACGAGCTTGATGCCGGCCAATGAGCACAACAGCGCGCCGGACAGGTGGCTGAGTCCGCCGAGGCCGGATGAGCCATACGTCATCGCGTCGGGTTTGGCTTTGGCGAGTGCGATCACTTCCTTGACGGACTTGGCGGCAACCGATGGATGCACGACCAGCGCGTACGGTTGTGTCGTTGCCTGCGTGATCGGTGCGAGGTCGCGCGAGAGATCGTACGGCAGTTTGTAGAGTGAAGAATTGACGGAGTGGCTCGACGAAATCATGGTGAGCGTGTGCCCATCGGGCGGCGACTTGGTCGCAATGTCGACGCCGATCGTGCCGTTCGCCCCAGCGCGATTATCGGGCACGACCGTTTGCCCCCACGCTTCGGTGAGTTTCATCGCGATCGCGCGCGCCGTGAGGTCGGTGCCGCCGCCAGGAGCGAAAGGAATGATGAGGCGTATCGGCTTGCTGGGATAGCCGGACTGGGCGTGGGCGAATTGACTTGTGCCGAGCGCCGCAAGAATGGCGCTGGCGGTAGCCAATCGTCGCCGTAGTGTCGTTTTCATATATCAATATCCGTCGCCCCGAGCGGGCTCTCGACTTTGATTCCGTTCACGGTACGCGCCTCCTGTTCAGAGCCGCATGATATCAGTGCGGCGCTGGCGTGTACCGCTCAACGCGCCGACGCGATTGCGCAATTGGGCTCGAACTCGTCCGCCGACGAGCAGCGGCGCGCGAATGGGAAACGACACTCTTTCAGATGGTGGTTCTCGGCGGCGGACACGCGGGTGACGGCCTGGAGCTGCACGCGCTCGTAGCCGCGGACGATGACGAGCACACCGATGCGGACGGTTTCCTGCTGCAGGGATTTCTCGACCTGCACGCGGAAGCGCAGGGTATCGATCAGGTGCGGCTGGTCGAGCACTACATTGGCGTGGTTCATGCGAGCCTCCGGTGTGGATGGCTGCGCAGGATACGGGGGGGCGGTGGCTCAGGGCGTGAGTCTGCCCGCCTTCAATCGACGCTCAGTCGAGCTTGGCCCCCGACGCCTTGATGACCTTGGCCCACTTGGCGACCTCGGCCTTAAGGTAGGCGCCGAACTGATCCGGGGAATCGCCGATGGGCTCGGCCCCCTGGGTCAGCAGCTTCTCGCGCACCTCCGGCGTCTGCACGGCCTTGACGATGGCGGCGTTGAGGCGGTTGATGATCTCGGGCGGTGTGCCGGCGGGCGCCAGCATCGCGTTCCACGCAGAGACCTCGAAGCCCGGAAAGCCCGACTCGATGAAGGTCGGCACGTTGGGCATGGCCTGCGCCCGCTTGAGGCTTGCCACCGCGACCGCGCGCAGGCGGCCGCCCTGCACGTACGGCAGCGTCGAAGGCATCGTGGCGATCAGCATTTGCACCTGGCCGGAGACGAGATCGATCAGCGCGGGCGGGCCGCTCTTGTAAGGCACATGGACGGCGTCGAGGCCGCCCACGCTCGTCTTGAGCAGCTCCGCCGCCAGATGCGAGGTGCTGCCGCTGCCCGAGGACGCGAACACCAACTGGCCAGGCTTCGCCTTGATGAGCGCGACGAGGTCCTGCACGGTCTTCACGGGCAGCGAAGGATGCACGACCAGCACGTTGTGGACGGCGGCGATGCGCGTGATGGGCGCAAAGTCGCGCACCGGGTCGTAGCCCATCTTGGGATACAGGCTCACGTTGATGGAAAACGACGCCGAGACGCCGAGCAGCGTGTAGCCGTCCGGTGCAGCCTTGGCCACGAGCTCGTTGGCGATGTTGCTGTTGGCGCCGGGGCGGTTGTCGATCACGAACTGCTGCTGGAAGGCTTCGGTCAGGCCGGGCGTGACAAGCCGCACCATGATGTCGGTGGAGCCGCCCGGCAGAAAGCCGACCATGATGCGCACGGGTCGCGTGGGATACGTTTGGGCCGGCGCGGCGGCGCTGAACAACGCACCCACCAGCGAAACGATGAACAAGGACAACGGCTTTTTCATGGCGCAACCACGCTCCGGCAAAAAATCAGACCACCCGATTATCGTCGCGGGAAGCAGACCATTATAATGGCAATAACGCTCTCACCACGCCGCACGTCCGCACGCACCATTTCGTGGCACCGTATCCCTGCCATTCACCAGATCGACGCATGCCTGCAGACCTTTATTTCCTGACACTGGCGGAAGCCGCCCGGCTGATCGCCTCCCGCGAGCTATCGCCGGTGGAGTACACGCGGGCGCTGATGGCGCGTGCCGATGCGCTGGACGCGCAGGTGAACGCGTTCATCACGCGGACTAACGAACGGGCCCTCGAGCAGGCCCGCACGGCGGAGGCGGAAATCGCCAAGGGGCGCCACCGAGGCCCGCTGCACGGCATCCCCTTCGGCCTGAAAGACATCTACGACACCGCCGGCATCCGCACCACCGGACATTCGAAGCTGGGCCTCGACAACGTGCCCGCCACCACGGCCACTGCCGCGCAACGGCTGCTCGATGCGGGCGCGGTGCTGCTGGGCAAACTGGCCACGCACGAGTACGCGAGCGGCGGCCCATCGCTCGACCTGCCGTGGCCGCCCGCGCGCAATCCCTGGAACACAGCGCATTTCACCGGCGGTTCAAGTTCGGGTTCCGGCGCGGCCGTAGCGGCGGGCTTCATGCCGGCGGCGCTTGGCACCGACACCGGCGGGTCCATCCGTATCCCGTCCGCCTTGTGCGGGCTCGCCGGTCTCAAGCCGACCTATGGGCTCGTCAGCCGCAAGGGCGTGATTCCGAACTCCTTCACCTTCGACCACTGCGGCCCCATGGCATGGACGGTGGAGGACTGCGCGCTCGTGCTGCAGGCCATCGCGGGCCACGACCCGAAGGACCCGACGAGCGCGCAGCACGCCTTGCCCGACTACGCGAAGGCTCTGACGGGCGATATCCGCGGGCTGCGCATCGGCGTGGTGCGGCATTTCTGGGAAGACGAGGGCCCCAGCCCGCCTGCGATGGCGCGCGCGATGGAAGGCGCGATCGACGTGTTCCGCGCGCTCGGTGCAACGATCGGCGTGGCGCGGATGCGCACGCGCCAGGCCTACAACGACGTGAAGATGGTGATCGCCAAGGCGGAACTGGTGGTGATCCACGAGCAGGCGATGCGCGAGCGCCTGCAGGATTTCGGCGCGGACTTCGTGGGGCGCAACCTGCCGGGCTTCCTGTTCACGGCGGCCGACTACGTGCGGGCGCAGCGCGAACGGCGGCGCATGGTCGACGAGATGACGCCGCTCTACGAACGGTTCGACGTGCTGCTGACCGCCAGCGCAGCGCCGGCGGCACGCCTCGATACGCTGATCGGTTCGGGCTTCTCGGACAAATGGGAGCAGCCGAACATCTACACGCCCTTCAGCGTGTCGGCCGGGCCGGCATTGGTCGTGTGCAATGGATACACCGATGACGGGCTGCCGCTGGCGATGCAACTGGTCGGCCGGCCGTTCAATGAAGCCACGGTGTTGAACGCGGGCCACGCCTACGAACAGGCAACCGACTGGCGCCGCCGCCGGCCGCAACTCACGCCGGGCGCGCAGGCGCCGTTGCTGACGGCGCCCGCGGCGGAAGCGCTGAAGGTCGACATCGACGGGCCCACCCGCACCATCGTCGATGCCGCGGTTGCGCGCGCCGGCCTCACCCTGAGCGATGCGCACCGCAACCTCCTCTATCGCGTCGCGCCGCCGGTGCTCGCCGCCGTGAACCGCATCCCCCGCAACCGCCCGCAGACGGACGAGCCGGCCAACGTGTTCGGTTTTCCGCAGTAACGCCGACCCGCGGCAGCCGGCTTCGGCAGGAGGAACGGGGCTATACTTTGCTCGCGCGGCCGCGAATGCAGACGGGCCAGCTTGGCCCCTAGAAGAACTGCCCGCCCGCGCAAACACACCCTTCCACAGCAGCGCATCACCAGCAGGTAACACCGTCGCATTCATGTCGGGAAAGCAACTGGAGGAGGCGCAGGGCCGCGCCGGCACAGACGCCGGCCCCGCGCGCGCGCTGGCGCGACGACCGCCGCAAAACCTGGGTGATCGCGGGCATCGCCCTCCTGCTCGTCCTGTGGGTGGGCAAGTGGGCCTGGTGCCGCTGGACCCACGTCTACATCGACGACGCGCGCATCGACGGTGAAGTCGTCACGCTCTCCAGCCGAAGCCTATAGGGTCAGTTCTTGACATTGCACTTATCCAGGAATTGTTGCAGCGACGCTGATGCCGCGGCCGCTGTCTCTCTTCCGGGCGGCCTGATGCTCAAGGCAAGAACGGTTCTGCAACAGGGCAGACGATCCCGCGCGGCCCGTGCTCGCGTGTAGCGGTCAAACTGCGTCGGTGTGAGGCGATGCGCGGGCCGGTGAAGGGTGCGAATGGCCATCGGGAGAGGGGAATTTTCAGCAAAACACCGTGCGATTGACCGCTTGCCGGGCCGGCGATAGAGTTGCGGACAGTGAAAGGAGCAGTTTAAATTTCCTATTCGCTGGCGAGGGTCTCGGGCCGCCGAACTTTGCGGTTTATTCCTGGCAAGGTGTTTTTGCGCCAACGGGCATTCCAAAAGCAGTCTTGTCACGTTTAAATACAGCGGTCAATAACTCCCTCAAATCTCCCGCTTTATCCAAATTACTGGCAGATCAAGGCATGGAAAATCGGCCAACCTCTCCCGAAGCGATGCAAGAGTTTATTGCCAAAGAAAAAGTGAGTATGGGAGATAGCGTCAAGATTATGAAAAATGAGAAGGCAAGGTAAGCCACAAATTTATTTCATATAGATCAGTTAAGATGCGTTTGAGTTGTAGTTTTTAATGTTATGAAAGCCTAATTATGATTAGGTATTTAAATGTCAGGGGTGAAATATGATTGAAGTCGTTAAGCTTGGTCAAAATATTGGCGCTGAAATTAAGGGCGTCGATCTTTCTAAGCCAATGAGCAATGAGGTTTTCCAAGAAATTTTTAAAGCATTTTTTGAAAATGAAGTTGTGGTTTTTAGAGATCAAAATTTGCAACCCTCTGATCAAGTCTCATTCGCCCGTAGATTTGGTGATCTAGAAAAGCATGTTAGGAAAGAAAGTCTACTTAAGGGGATGGAAGAAATATTTATCATCTCTAATATGATTGGGGATGATGGGAAGCCTGTTGGTGCACAGGATGTCGGTCGATTTTGGCATAGTGATTTATCTTATAAAAAAATTCCCAGCATGCTTTCAGCTTTGTATTCAATTGTTATTCCAGTTGATGCCAATGGCATTACAAAAGGCGACACCCAGTATTCAAGCGCTACCCATGCTTATGTGACCCTCCCTGATGAGCTTAAGCTAAAGTTATCCGAGCTAAAAGCAGTTCATAGCTACAAATATTATCGGACGATAAATCGCGAAGCGCAGAGTATTGATGCTCAGAACGGGGGTAAAAAAGTCATGGAACCACCATTAACAGAGGCCATGTTAATGGCCACTCCCGATGTGAACCCGCCGTTGGTTCGAACCCACCCCGTTACTAAGAAAAAATGCCTATTTATTAATGAAGGGCATACATCTCATGTCGAAGGAATGAGTGCGGAAGAAAGTAAAGAGTTATTGAGCTCTCTTTATGGGCATATGGCTAAGCCTGAATTTAAGTATGTACATAAATGGAAAAAGGGCGATCTATTGATGTGGGATAACTGTGCTTTGCAGCATAAAGCCACATTTGATTATGAGCTGCCTTTGCAAAGATTAATGCATCGAACAACTGTTCGTGGCTCTGAACCCTATTGATTAGCAGTCTTAGAGTAGTCCTGACGGGCGGGTGCGATTTAGTGCTGGTAAATAAATCGAACCTGCCCTCGTTAATTTTCTACTGGTATTTGATGGCAGAATGGCAGCCTCCCACGGTGCCTGCATGAGGCTTTAACGAATACGCGCCCGCATGCAACCGATCAAACAGAAACTTCAGGCCCCCCGGCCCACCGCGCCGGACAGCAAACTCCATCCGCGCAATCGACACCGGTCCCGCTATGACTTCGCCCGCCTGATCGCGGCCGAGCCGGCGCTGCACGATTTTGTCGCGACCAAAGCCCACGGCGACCGAAGCATAGATTTTTCCAACCCGGCCGCCGTCAAAGCATTGAACCGCGCCTTGCTGAAAGACAGCTACGGCATTCACGAATGGGACATTCCACCGCAAAGCCTGTGCCCGCCGGTTCCCGGTCGCGCCGATTATCTGCATTATCTGGCTGATCTGTTGGCTGACAGCAATCGCGGCGTTGTACCGCGAACGCCAACCATGCAGGTGCTGGATATCGGCACCGGCGCCAGTTGCA
>Ga0114978_10004762_pt1 | contig 10920 bp, 11 predicted proteins | sample S_140212_EF_Meta_FD_87027 | JGI IMG/M metagenome (GOLD analysis project Ga0114978, IMG submission 87027) | Freshwater microbial communities from Lake Simoncouche, Canada to study carbon cycling - S_140212_EF_MetaG | ecosystem: Environmental > Aquatic > Freshwater > Lake | place: Lake...
CACAACAAGAGATATTGCAAGACAAATCCTTAGACACCGAAGCTTTAGTTTCCAAGAGTTCTCTCAACGCTATGCTGACCCAACGAAGGATCTCAGCTTTGTTACAAGAGAAGCTAGACTGCAAGACACAAAGAATAGACAGAACAGCGTCGAAGTCAACGATACAATGCTACAAAACGAATGGTTCCGTGCGCAACAACGAGTTATCTATGCGGCACAACGTGAATATGAATGGGCAATCAAAAATGGTATTGCTAAAGAACAAGCTCGAGCTGTGCTACCCGAAGGCCTGATTGAAAGCCGCCTGTACATGAATGGCACCCTGCGTTCATGGATTCACTTTATTGAATTACGTAGTGCCAATGGCACACAAAAAGAACACCAAGAGATTGCAAGGGCATGTGCCGAAGCTATCACAGCAATCTTCCCAATGGCTACCAACTTGGTAAAAAATGTTTGATTTATTTGTTGGAGATGTGTATAAATCTCTGGCCATTGAATCTAAGAAACACGATCCTGATTCCATTTTAGTATCAAAATCAAATTTAACGGAGTTTTTAACAAACCCAAAGGGTACAGTTTATTCTAGTCTGGCAGACATAGGTGATTATAGTACCTTCCGAGATCTTTGTGCATCAGCTAAAAACATTTATTACAGGCCGCCCGCTGTTTGGTCTCACAATAATCAAAAAATACAAACAGAAGAAATTTTAATATGGTTATCTCAATACAAGTTTGTAGACGGGATTGACCAGCTGTTTAATAAAAGTCATTTATTAAATACTGATTTACTACATTCATCAAGAATCAGTTCTCAAAAACAACTATGGATTACTGGTTGTAGTGTTACCAATGGTACCGGAGTAAATCTAAACGAGTCATTCAAAGAACTAGTATCAACCAAACTCAAATTACACTATACTGACCTTTCTTGTTATGGATCTAGCATAATGTGGCAAAGCGATCAAATTTGTAGATCAGACATACAATCTGAAGATTTAGTATTTTGGGGATTAACTGGGCAACACAGAATACCAGTATTTGAAAATAACGTTATACATCTTTATGGATTAATATATAAAAAAAATCCTGAATACAAATTAAAGTTTCCAATTGATTTGCTAAACAATGAGTCTTTGTTATACCACAATGTGCTAGCAGTAAGACGTGCATATAACTTCTGTAAAAAAATTGGAGCAAAACTTGTTATACTAGGACTGATGCCTGATCCTAAAAATGCATGGCAATATTACAATGTTCCGGTATTCAAACAATTAACACCGTTACATTATCCTGAATGTTATGTTGATTTAGGATTTGATGATGCGCACCCGGGCCCTAAACAACATAAGATATTTGCAGAAGAATTTTTAAAATTTTATTCTGAATTATATGTTGACTAAGGGTGTTATCTATGTTATAATAATATATGGCAATAACAAGCACTTACCCAGACCAATACAAGCAATGGCAGCCAGAACGGACTGAAATTATTGGGGACCAGGCCGTAACGTTCCGTGACGTTTGTGTACACCAGATTCGCATGGGCGATGTAGAAGATCCTGATTTATCTGTGGCTGATCCCATATGGAAATGGCAGGAAAGCGATGCTGGTAAGTTTATCATGGAACATGCTGTAGAAAAACCTTACTGGACTCGTCAAGCAGATATTTCTAGTTACGGGCACTTGTATCGTATAATGGCAAGACTAAGTGAGCAGGATCAGGTTTTTTGGACATTAAAGTGGGGCACTGGTTCGTGAAATTCACAGTACTCGATGACTTGTCGTTGACTTCCAAGATACTGTTGTGTATATTGTGCGGCATTGGATGCTGTTGGGGCTTTGTTAATAATACCTTGTTATTGGTATTTGCCAGCAAAGTTGGATTTCCGATGGCAGTTGTAATTTGTGCTGTTAGAAATAACATAAAAAATTTAGTACATTTAATTCTATATGTATTGATTTTGATTGTGGGCGGATGGTTGTATTTTTATCAATCTCCAGTTGTGTTGTCTACAGAGCTTACTAAAAATTTTGTACCATCGACAACAGATTTTGTAATAGCTATCGGGCTTGGGATGGCATTAAATTACTTTTGGGATCATGCAACCCGGATCAACATCATTGTTATGATTGCAGGAATGTCTAGCTTATTGCCTGCTTGTATCATGGCAGGTTACTGGGCCAGTCATGCACAATGGGATAATATGACAAATAGTTTACTACTATGGACAGAGTATGCTGTAGGAATGTTTATTGGATCAACTCTGATAGGAAAAATGTATGAGTGAAAAACAAATGTTGACTGCCACGGTTGTGTGGGCAGTATTGATATTGATTAGCTACAGACATATCACATTTGACAAGGTTAAAGAATGTTACAGTATGTGGTTTGCCAAACAGTATTGGACTAATTATAATACTGTAGAATTTGTAAGTTGGGCGGCAAAGGCTACTATCATTGTACCCAGGTTAATATTTGGTATTCAGATTTGGTGGTTATACTTCTTAACTCTGATAACTAGTTTAACACTTATTTGGGCTAGCAATAAAAAAGCATTGCCAACTTTGGTAGGGTTTAATACAATTTGGGTTTGGATTAGTTGTATGGTACTTGCACAACATCTAGTAGAATAAGGAAAGAAATGAAGATATTAGTAACAGGCGGACTAGGACTTATTGGCCACAACGTGGTACAACGATTAGAAGCTCTAGAGCACGAAGTAATCATCACAGACACTCGCACCAACTACGGAATTATTCCACAAGCGGAACTTGACTATTTGATGGCTGAACGGTTAAAGAAGATATCAGGCAACAACATCTATCATGTTGATATCACAGATGCTGATAACTTTGATTGGTTAGTAAACAAACACAAACCTGAAGTGATTATCCATATGGCTAGTTTTCCACGACAGAAAGTTGTCAATGCTAATCCTGCCTGGGGCAGTCGTGTGATGATGGAGGGCTTGATTAATGTTTGCGAGAGTGCCAAAAAGCACGGTGTTCGTAGATTTGTTTACATTTCCAGCTCGATGGTTTATGGAGACTTTACAGATCAAGTCGAAGAAGATGCTGTTTGTAACCCACAGGGACAGTATGGCATTATGAAACTAGCAGGGGAGTGGCTAGTTAAAGACTATGCTCGACGAACTGGCATGGAATATGTTATCATTCGTCCCAGTGCTGTGTACGGACCATTGGATGTGGAAGATCGTGTGGTTGCTAAATTTATGCTTACTGCCATGCGTGGTGGTACATTAAAAGTAAACGGTGCCAACGAAACATTAGACTTTACCTATGTCGACGATGCCGCTGATGGCATTGTTGCCGCGGCTACCATGCCTGGTGCTAAAAATCACACATTCAACATTACTAAATCACACTCTGTGTCTTTATTGCAAGCGGCAGAAATGATTGTAAGTATAGTAGGCAGCGGGGAGATCGAGTGTAGAGATAGAGATGTAGACTTCCCCAGTCGCGGTGCGTTAAATATTAATCAGGCTCGTGCCATGTTAGGTTACGATCCCAAAGTCGATGTTCACGAAGGATTTCAAAATTACTACAGCTGGCTTAACAATTCCCTTTACTGGGCTCCGAAAACAGTATAACAACATCAAAGAAGAAATTCTAGATGCCACAGATCGTGTATTGCGATCTGGTAATCTCATGAATGGAATCTATACTAAAGAATTTGAAACATGGTTAGCCAAGAAAAACAATAGCAAATATGCTATAACATGTCATAGCGGAACACAGGCATTAGAAATAATCGCCCAATACTACATAACAAGAGACTGGGGTAGTCGTTGCCATGTGTTAGTTCCAGCAATCACATATCCGGCTACCATCAATGCATTTTTACGTTCAGGATGGGACGTTACTATTGTTGATACAGATGCATATGGAATAATGGATCGAGACCATGCCATACCCGAATTAGTTAATTACAATGCTATTGTGTTAGTTGGACTGTACGGTGCGCCTATACGCAACGGGTGGGAACTTATGGCAAATACCATAATTGAGGATGCCGCACAACATTGGTTAAGTGACCGCGGTCGACGAACAGGACATGCGGCAGCTATTAGTTTTGATCCAATGAAAAATCTAAGTTGTTACGGCAATGGCGGTGCAGTGATCACCGACGACTCAAAGTTACACGAATATGCGCTAGGTTGGAGAGACAATGGAAAACCCGGACATACTATGACTGGCAGCAATAGCCGTATGAGCGAAGTTGATTGTGCAACAATGATGGTTAAAACAAAATACATTGATCAATGGCAACAACGTAGAAGTAAAATTGCAGGATACTGGATTGAACATTTTTCTAAACAAAACATTAGAACATTAACTGACAAATCAAATTATGTTGACCACTGTAATCACAAGTTTGTTGTTGACATAGACCATCGCAATGCTGTTAAAAAAGAACTAATGCTTAGAAAGATTGAAACAAAAGTACACTACGAACTTCCGTTACACGAAATTCCATTATATGAATCAATTGTCGGACCGGGAATGTTTTCTAAAGCCAGCGCACTGGCCAGGCGAGTATTGAGTTTACCCATATATCCCGAGCTGACAGATTTAGAAGTGGAATACATTGCAGATCAACTGATTGATATAGTTAAATGACAAGATTAGGTTACACACACAGCAAAGTCGAAGGCCCGGCAAATGCAGACATTTTGCATCTAGATCCTGTATCTCAACAGGTGTGTAAGTTACTGGCCGACGATCCATTTATTACTCAGAGAGAAATTGCAAAACATCTATCTATATCTGCTAACGAACTACTAGTAATATCTGGTAAAATTAGAGAAGATCAACCAGCTCAGAACTACATATTATATCATGGTGGCGGCACAAAATATTGGACTAATACAATCACTCCATTGCTAACAAACGGATCATTGCATGCGGCCATTAACCATAGTTACATGTACCCAAATCGTATTGGACTGTACACTGGTATGAGCTGTATGTTCTACTGCAACTTTTGCGGACGAAATCCTGTGGCCAAATACGAAAAGAAATTTGAGCAGTATGGGTTTGATGTTTTTAAACAGATTATTGATCAAGATATCAAAACTGATGCATTCTGGGATGACCGGTTTCGCATCAGTGGGGGCCTAGAGCCGCTGACTAACAAGTATCTAGGCAACATTATTACCTACGGCGCCGAACGTGGATACAAAATGCAATTGTACACCAACGGCTATATGATGACTCGGAAATACATAGAACAACATTCTGGAATGAAAGACCTTCATGCTGTTCGTTTTAGTTTGTACGGGGTTGATGAGCAAAGTGCATTTAAAGTTACTCGCCATTCAGAGAGCTATCATCGTATTGTTGAAAATATCATTGAGTATATCAATTTAACAGACAATGTTCGTGTGGGAGTCAACTGGATTATACTTCCTGGGCACTCAAAGGATGTTATTAAGTTAATAAACATTATTGACTATATTAATTCACGGGCCAGGCGTCCTGTGGATTTTGTAACATTGCGAGAAGACTTTAGTCAAAATGTGCGCATCATCAGTGATGAAGAAAGAGTGCATCTTGTTGACATTTTTAATTTAATCAAAGATTTCAAAACAAACAAATGGCCTACTACCCATTGGGATTTTGGATATGCACTAGAACCGCTGGTGCATGGAAACAATTCTGAACCATTGTCAATGATTTCTTGGAAAGAAATGGTGCCAACTAGTTTTCCTCAAGTGGCTGTGGCAGTTGATGTCAGGGGAGATGTATATGTATATCACGAAAGTGGGTTTTTAGATCGACCCGGAGCAGAGAGATACATAATTGGAAATACAGTTAACAGTAGTGTAGAGAATGTAGTACAAGAATTTGTTAACTCTAAAAAAACAATAAGACCGTTGCCACCCGATGTTGGATACTTAGATGCGTTCGATCATGTGGTAAGCAGATTAATTAATCAAGCTCGAGACGATGAAAAATTTGGAATCTCGTGGAACCAAGGACCAGTAAAATGCCGATAACAATACCATACGCAAATTTATATAACGAATACTTAGAAGTAAAAACTTCTGTTGACCAAGCTATTGAACGTTGTATTACCAACAGTTCATTTATTGGTGGGAAAGAAGTACAAAATTTTGAAAATACATGGAAACAGTACACTCACGCAGAGGACTGTGCAGGTGTAAGCAGTGGAACTAGTGCATTAATGCTAGCTCTATGGGCAGTAGGTGTTAGGCCCGGGTGCGAAGTTATTGTGCCAAGTATGAGCTTTATTGCATCTGCTGAGTGTGCTAGTCAAATTAATGCACGTCCAAGATTTGTTGATATTGATCAGTATCATCTGATGGATATTGACCATCTTGAGTATCTGGTAACAGCAAAAACCAAAGCAATTATTATTGTAGACCTTTACGGTCAAACTGTTGACATAAAAAAACTAAGACGTGTTGTTGGCGACATTCCAATTATTCAGGATGCGGCGCAGAGTGCGGGCTGTCAATATAGAGAAACTCCAATTGGCAGCCATGCTGACTTAACCTGTTTTAGTTTTTATCCAGGAAAAAATTTAAGTGCCATGGGAGATGCTGGCGCAGTTACCGGTAGTCAAAAATTAGTTAGTACTGTTAAAATGCTTAGAGATCATGGCAGAACAGAAAAATATGTACATGAAACAATAGGTTGGAATGAAAGATTAGATGCTATGCAGGCTGCAATTCTATCTGCTAAAGTTGATTATATAGATATGTGGAATGATCGTCGAAGAAAAAATGCATCAGTTTACTATGACATGTTATCTAGCTGTGATAAAATTGTATTGCCAAAAGTAAATAGTGATGTAAGTACACACGTTTATAATCAATTTGTTATTACAACAGATCGAAGAGAAGAGCTAAAACAATTTCTATTAGATCGAGGAATTGAAACAGGAATACAATTTCCATTGGCGTTACATCAACAACCTGTTTACAGCAAAATTTCTGGACAAACTAGTTTTCCAAATAGTGAAAAACTAGCGGCTGCTTGTTTAAGTTTACCAGTTCATGCTCAGATAGTTCCTGAACAAGTAAGAACTGTAGCTAATGCTATTATAGAATTTTTTAATTAACAGTCCCGTGACGCTCTAAGAAATAATTTCTTAGCCACTGCCAGTTAAAACTATTTTTTCTGTAGTTATAATCATCTTTGTGTGTGAGATAAAACTCACGACCATCATGGGCTCCTTTAAGGGCCCATTCTGCATAATTGCCTTCAGCAACTGTTTCCCACACATTAATCCTATACTCTGTTTCAACTGTGGGGGTTTTTGATTGTATATCGTATAATTTGCTTACTTCCCTAAAAGCAGTTCTCCAGGTATGATATGGACTGGTATTAAAATTTCCATAAGTGCTGATAATAGGAACTACTTCGTGTGGAAAACTCATTGTGTAGTCCAAACCAAATTCTGAACCAATGTTATCTAGAACTAGATTACAATTGTACATAATAACTGCCATTTCACCATATACCAACTTGTTTACACGATTCTCGCTATAAAAAATATAATGTTTGGGCTGTTGAAAATAATCTGGTTGGAATGTAAAATTAAATTCTGGGTGTAATTCTGTTTTACCAAATACTGCAAAATACCAAGGAGTACTGCTGACTCTTGCGGCTTCGGCTAGTGCGTTCTCCATACCAACTACACCATGAACTCGTTTGGCTCTTGGAAACTTGTCTAATAGCTTTTTATAATTTGCATCTGCTTCTGTTTCGTCGTAGCTGATAAACACAATGTCCTGCAATAACAAGTCTTGTGTAATCTGTGATTTATCAATATTTGGATAATCGTAGATTTGTATATTAATTTTATCCAATGCTGTCCTTGGTATTAACGCACAATCGTTGTTGGGCGATAACGTAATAATAGTTTTAGTTTTTTCTCTCCACAGATTAACAGATGGATATACTGTTGGCGGAGTTCTAGTAGTAAACAATCCTACTGGCCCGTAAAAAGAATTAGGATCTAATGCATCAACTTGTGAGTCATGAGAATGTCGAATCACCGGAACAGGATTACGATTAACTGATAATTCTACAAAGTTTAAATCGTACCATTCTAGCAATTCTCTACTATCTATGCGTTCAACAAAAGTAGGAACATGCATTAAGAAAGTGTCTCCAAATTTTTGTTCGTTGCTAGGGAATACGTGCAGTAATTCGAGTTGCCAAGGATCAGGGTGCCAACTAAAATCAAAATTGTTATAATCACAGACTGTGGAGCAGATCCAAATGTATTCTAAATGATCATTGTTGGCATTTTTAGCAATGCGTTTCAGTGTGTCAAGATAATTGTCAAAGTACCTAACCACTTTTTTGATAGTAGTTTTTGCAGACAATATCTCCAAGGACCGCCCAAGATTATCATCCATGTGATCTACTAGATAGGCATATTCAGTCTGACGTGTTGGTATAACTATGTCGTTACGATAATTAGTATCTGTATACCCACTTTTTGGTACTAAACAAGTTCCTGAATCTTTTTGCCATTGACTAGGAAAAACATGACACTGATTTGATTCCCATGGCACAGGCTCCCAAAGAAAATCAAAGTTAGTATATGTCGATAAGTAATTTATAATCCAACAATATCTTGTTGAGCTAAGTGATTGTGCTTGCTCAATGCTTTTTGCTTCACGTTCATGTGAAAACAATCCTGGTTTTTTTCCAATATAGAAAACGTCAAACATGATTAGAGTTGATGAAATTTATAATAATACATTCTGGCCTTATGTTAAACAAAATATTCCTTATACTAGGGTAATGTTCTGCGATCCTTTTGGACACACCAATCCTGAAAATTTAGTAATCAATGGTGCTAATGAAATTGGCATGAACAATTATATACTATTTCATGACCAAGAGCCAATACATTTGAACATCCATAAAGATTTGTTTGATGTAGTTGCACGAAACACCGTTGACCTAGAAAATAGTTACATGGATACTGGTCCACAAAAACGGGCAATAGTTACCAGTGAATTTAACAGCGAATTTGTTGACCATGTATGTATGAAGTATAGTTGGAAAAGCTATTATTTTTTCTTCCATGGATGGGCCGCACTAGATTGGTATCGTGGGTACGATAAAACATTCCTAATCAAACCTGTTGCCAAACGCAAAATAACCAAAACGTTTATTGCACCCAATCGGATTGTTGCAGGTGAGCGTCAACATAGATTAGAAATTCTGTATCATATATTCAAGAACAATATGATCAACAATCATATCAGTTGTCCAGCAACATGTCCTGCAGAGAACATCAGCATTCACGACGCTGTTAAACCTTTGATCGGTAAATATCCTGACATTGAATCTGTATTTGCACAACAAACGCTACCCATTAACTTTGAGGGAGAAACTAACCATCCCATGCACTCATGCTGGTTGAGTTTGTTTGACGAATGTGCAGAAAGTTTACTATACCTTGTTACAGAAACTGTAGCAACAGGTCGTAGACATCATATTACAGAAAAGACTTTTAAACCTATAGCAATGGGCATGCCTTTTGTTATTGTTGGTACCAAAGGCAGTTTAGAATACTTGCGTAGTTATGGATTTCGTACATTTGAAGGTATATGGGACGAAAGCTACGACTATTCAGAAGATGAAGATAGGATTAAACACATTGCTAGCCTATTGCGTAGCATTGACGAGTTGCCTCCAGCGGGCAAACAAGATCTGTTCGACATGGCACAGGAAGTCATAGAGCACAATTGGAATCACTTTTATAATGGCGGTTTTGAAACTGTGCTATGGAATGAACTACAACAGATGTTATATCAAATACAAAAAGATTTTAGATGATAAACTTTTGTTATGATGTGTTATCTACTCCAACTATTGGATATCCAAATTTAGCAACCATTAGTGCAGTTCCTTACACAGACGAATGGAGACAATTTGATAATCATTGGCCTTATACTGCTCCTTTAAGATTGTTACATTATTTTTATCAATATAATATTCCGTATCAAATACACTTAACACAAACTGCACCAGCTGGATCAGTATATCCAATTGGAATAGGGTGGTTTGATTTCAACTGTGATTATTTTTTGTTAATTCCTAGCATAACACTTAGCAGAATAAAAAATAAAGAGTTGCATATTTTATTTTATTATCATGAGGGAGACAATCCTGATAGAATAAAACAAAGACTGGATGCATTGTGTACCAAACATAAATTAAATACGCAATGTTACACATTTGTAAGTGCTAATTCCATGTCAGAAAATTATTTTTCTGATCATGAATTTTTCTTTAGGTATGTTAATCGAGATCAAGCAGTAAAAAAAACAACAGTAGAAAATCGTCAGTATACATTTACTGCATTATGTAGAACGCATAAATGGTGGAGAGCTACTTGTATGGCTGATTTACAACGCAACGGGTTATTGAAAAATAGCCTGTGGAGTTACAATACAGAATGCAGTATCAATGATAATTTTGACGATAATCCTATACAGATTGACCTAATAGATATCAGATCTGACTTAGATAATTTTATAACTAACGGTCCATACAAATGCGATGACCTATCCGAAAAACAACACAATAATCATCATTTTGTCAATGAACATTTATATTCACAATCATATGTACATATAATAATAGAAACACATTTTGATGCTGATCAAAGTGGTGGAACTTTCTTAACTGAAAAAACTTGGAAGGCCGTTAAGTTTGGGCAGCCTTTTGTAATTGTTGGACCACCTAACAGTCTGGCAGCATTAAAAGATAAAGGCTATAAAACGTTTGACCATTGTATTGATAACAGCTATGACAAAATACAAGACAATACTGATCGATGGTTATCCATTGTTGAGTCATTGAAGAGCATAGTTAAGAATCCTAAATCTGTATATCATCAA
>Ga0114978_10004763_pt1 | contig 10920 bp, 9 predicted proteins | sample S_140212_EF_Meta_FD_87027 | JGI IMG/M metagenome (GOLD analysis project Ga0114978, IMG submission 87027) | Freshwater microbial communities from Lake Simoncouche, Canada to study carbon cycling - S_140212_EF_MetaG | ecosystem: Environmental > Aquatic > Freshwater > Lake | place: Lake...
CAACTCGGCTACACGCCGGTGCTGCTGGTACCCGCGGCCATGCGAGGCATGTTGGCGCGTTTTCTGCGACGCAGTTTGCCGCAATTGAAAGTAATTTCGGATGCTGAAATGCCGGAATCCCGGACCATCAAAGTCACCAACCTGGTGGGAGCCATCGGATGAAAGTCCATCGTTTTATCGGGCACACGGCCCGCGAGTGCATGGCAATGGTCAGAGAAGGCCTGGGGCCGCACGCGATGATCTTGTCCAACCGCAGCGTCAGCGAAGGGGTCGAAATCATGGCCTGCAGCGAGCAAGATTTCATCGCCGTCATCAGCGAGGATGCGCCCAACCCGCTCGCACCGCCCAGCCTGGATCGAGCCGCTCAGCCCGCCACCGCCGGGCAGGACAACATGCTCGAGTTGATGACGGAAATCCGGACCATGCGGGATTCACTTGAAACCCAACTCGCGGAGATGGATTGGAGCGGCCAGCAAAAAGCCCAGCCGACCAAGGCGGGCATTCTCAAAGCCCTGCTCGCAGCGGGTTTGAGTCCCAGCCTGGCGCGCTATTTGACTGAAAAAAACACCCTCAAGGACAATACGGTGGAAGCCGGCATTGGCTGGGCCAAGGATATGCTGGCGCGCAATCTGGCGGTTTTGCCCTCAGACGATGAGGTGCTGGACGAAGGTGGTATTTACGCTTTGGTTGGCCCTACTGGTGTGGGAAAGACGACCACCATCGCCAAGCTTGCAGCACGCTGTGTGATGCGCAATGGCTCGGGCAAACTGGCCCTGATCACCACTGACAGCTATCGAATCGGAGCCCATGAGCAACTGCATATTTATGGCAAGTTGCTCGGCGTGATGGTGCACTTCGTCAAAGACGCGGTCGATTTACGGATCGCGCTGGACGAGCTGAAAAACAAGCACACGGTCTTGATCGACACCGTGGGAATGAGCCAGCGCGACAAGGCGGTGACGGCTCAAACTGCCATGTTCACCGGCGCCCAAGTGCCGATCAAACGGCTGATTTGTCTCAACGCCAGCAGCACGATCGACACGCTCAACGAGGTCGTGAACGCCTACCGCGGCTCAGGCTTGGCCGGATGTATCTTGACCAAGCTCGACGAGGCCGCCTCCATCAGCGGGGCACTGGATGTGGTGCTGCGCCAAAAACTGAAAATCTTCTACCTCGCGACGGGCCAGCGTGTGCCGGAAGATCTGCAAGTACCGGATGCACGGCAGCTGGTCGAACAGGCCTTCAAGCCCCAGGCCTGGCTGCAGTCTGCAGCTTTCCTCGATCACGAGTTGCCCATGGTTATGGGCACCACCAGCATCCGGCGTGACAACTCGGTGAAAGACCTCCATGTCGGCTAATACTGTGCCGGATCAAGCCGAGGGTCTGCGCCGCATCCTGGCAGGACAGCCCTCGCGAACGATGGCTTTCTTGTCGGCCATCTCGGTCGAGCTCAAAAATGCGGTACTGCTGAATCTGGCCACCAGCTTGGCCAAAGCCAATAGCAAAGTTCATCTGCTGGACGCCTGCCAAAGCCCCCAGGGCATCAGCGTCAGCACCCCGCCTCACCTGCCTCTGAACCTGTGGGATCTTGCCCAGCAGCGCTGCAGTTCAGACGCGGCCATTCTGGAACACAGCCCGGGCATCCAGATCGCCAAACTCGCCGACTTGCCACTGGCCACTTTGGTTCAGCAACCCGAGAACATCGAGAAACTGGACCAGATATTGAAAGCCACTTTCAAAACCAGCAGCTTTGCCCTGGTCGACCTGGACATCGATAACGACAACGCCTTTGTGCTGCATGAACTCGCTGTCGCCGAGATGGTGGTGCTGGTCTCGTTGACGGCGGAGTCCATCAAGAATGGCTACGCAATGGTCAAGTCAGTGCATGCCCAACTGGGCCTGCGCTCTTTCAGCCTGCTGGTGGTGGGCGCAACGCCCGCCAAGGCCAACTTGATTCAAACCAATATGGGAGCTGCTGCCAGCCAGTACCTGGGCGTCAAGTTGCTGTCGCTGGGTTGCATCCCACCTGACGAGCAATTGGCACGATCGAGCCTTGTCGGGCGTGCCATGGTGGACGCCTACCCGATGTCATCAGCCTCGGCCGCCTTCCGGGCGCTTGCCGGCCGCCTGATCGATGACCGAGCGGCACCGCGCATGTCCGTCAAACCCAGAGCCGAGGTACCGGCATGAGCACCTACAACGCGAAAGGCCGCACAGGTCAGAAGCAGGCGATTGGCGCCCATCTTTCGATGGTCAAAAAGCTGGCCTACCAACTCAAGGGCAGGTTGCCGGCAAATGTCGAAGTTGACGATCTGATTCAAGCCGGCAATATCGGCTTGCTTGATGCCATGAATCGATACGAAGAGATGGAGACGGCTCAGTTTGAAACCTATGCGGTGCAGCGTATCCGGGGCGCCATGCTGGATGAACTGCGCCGCAACGATTGGCTGTCTCGGGATATTCGGCAAAACATGAGAAAGATTGAACTGGCCATCACCGCGCTTCAGCAACGACTTTCGAGGCCCCCGAAAGAAAGCGAAATTGCTGCCTATTTGTCAATTTCCCTGCCCGCATACCAGCAACTTCTGGGTGATTCGGCCGGGCATCAGCTGATCTATTTTGAAGATTTTCACCAGGAAAATGACGGTGCCAATGATCATTTTCTGGATCGCTTTTGCAACCATGATTCGCTCGACCCGTTGGCAACCCTGATTGACCAGGGCTTTCGCGGCGCAGTCATCGATGCCATCAATGCACTGCCCGAACGCGACAAGCTCATGATGGGCTTGTACTACGAGCAGGATTTGAATTTGAAAGAAATCGGCGCTGTTCTCGGCGTCACAGAATCGCGGGTGTCGCAGTTGCACAGCCAGGCGATCGCCCGCATCCGGTCTATTCTGAAAGCAAAAAAATGGACTGGGGGAGCGTAGCCGGCCTGCTGCTGGCCTTGGCCGCCATTGTCCTCGGGCAATGGGTCGAGGGCGGTCATATCGGTTCGCTGTTTCAGCCGGCGGCACTGGTAATCGTGGTTGGCGGCACGCTGGGCTCGGTGTTGCTGCAAAACGGCATGACCAATATGCTGCGCGGCTTGCGCATGGTCAGGTGGGCCTTTGCCCCGACGACAGAATTTTATCCAGCCCTGTTGGAGAGCATTCAATCCTGGAGCCATACAGCCCGCTTTGAAGGCTTTTTGAAGCTCGAGCGATACATCGATGCAGATCCCACGCCCTTCATTGCCAAGGGCTTGCGCCTGGTGGTGGACGGCGTCGACCCAGCTACCGTGCAAGACATCTTGAATACGGACATTTCCAGTTTTGAACGCGATCAGCGGCAAGCCGCCAAAGTCTGGGAGGCGGCCGGCGGTTATGCGCCGACGATCGGCATTCTGGGGGCGGTTCTGGGCTTGATTCAGGTGATGGAAAACCTGTCAGATCCCGCCCTGCTCGGTCGCGGCATCGCCGTGGCCTTCGTGGCCACCGTCTATGGCGTGGGCTTGGCCAATCTCTTGTTCCTGCCGATTGCGAACAAAATCAAGCAGCACATTCAGCGGGAAATCCTGAAACGTGAAATCCTGGCGGAAGCTTTCATGTGCATCTGCCGGGGCGAAAATGGCCGAATGATTGAAGAGCGCATCAGCAGTCATTGGCAACGGGAGACCTGAAGTGGCACGCCGGCCCTACCTTGAGGAACATGAAGAAAACGATCGTTGGTTGGTCTCCTATGCCGACTTCATCACGCTTTTGTTTGCTTTTTTTGTGGTTATGTACGCGGTATCTTCGATTGAAGAAAAGAAACTCAATCTGGTGTCAAAGGGCATCAATGAAGCCCTCGGCCAACCGAGCAGCGTCAAGAAGGAATCAGCAGCCCCCTTGGCCTCTGAATTGCTGCAGTTGCAAACAATCGAGCGACAGCGGATTTTGAGCGCCCAAATCGAAACCACCCAGATGAGATCCATGGCCGATGCCCTGGCCGAAAAGCTGGCCCCATTGCTTCGGCAGGGCCAGGTCCGCCTGAGCAAGACCGCGCGCGGCCTCAGGATTGAAATCAATGCCAGCATCTTGTTTGCGCCAGCAGAGGCGAGCCTGAATACACAATCCTTGATGGCCATTCAATCCATCGCTGAAGTGCTGGCGCCTCACGCGAATCCGATTGAAATTGAGGGCTATACCGACGACCAGGCAATCAGCACCGCAGAGTTCCCCTCCAATTGGGAGCTGTCTGCCGCCCGGGCCAGCCGTGTCGTCAGGCGCTTGACCGATTTTGGAATCAACGAAAACCGCATGCGGGCCATCGGTTATGCCGCCAATCTGCCCGTCACCAGTAACCTCACGGTACAAGGGCGTTTGCGAAACCGCCGCGTCGAAATTCTGATTTTGTCCATTTAGGCCGGATTGCCGACTTGCGCCAGTTGCTGTTCTGATGCGAGCGGCGTTCTATGAACCCAAAGAGACGCTACACAACTCCTGGCAAGATCTGCAGCCTCGATCGGCAAAATAAGCATCCATACCGTCACTTGAGTTCATACCAAACACCGCGTCCACCGCCCTGCTGATTCAAATGCCCATGCTCAACCAGGTTGCGGAAGTGTTGCTTCAGCGTGTTGCGACTAACGCCCGTCAATTTGATGGCAGCGCCAATCGTGATGCGGCCGTGTTCCTGCGTAAATTCAACGATCTGCAACGACAACTCGGGCAAGGCAGCCAACACGATTTTTTCGCGTTCGACTTTCTTTTCCAGGCGCCTAACCTGCTCTGCCAGCGAGCGCAGGAAAAAAACCAGCCACGGTTGCCAGTTGGGCACATCCGTTCGGATGGACCCCTGTGTCTGCCGCAGTGCCAGGTAATAGGCTTCCTTATTGACCTCGATCACGCTTTCCAGTGAGCTGTATGGCGCGTAGGCGTATCCCGCTTGAATAAGTAGCAATGTCGTCAGCACCCGGCTTAGTCGGCCATTGCCATCCTGGAAGGGATGAATTTCCAGGAAAACGACCACGAAAATGGCGATGACCAGCAGCGGGTGCAATTGCGATTTGTCGCGCTCAGCATTGACCCAGGCCACCAATTCGGCCATCAGGCGGGGCGTGTCGAATGGACTTGCCGTCTCAAACACGATGCCAATCTGCTCCCCGTTTTCGTCGAAGGCGGCGACACGGTTCGAATTGGTCTTGTACTGCCCCCGGTGGCGTGCATCCTTCTGACTGTGGCGCAACAGAATCTGATGAAGCTGCTTGAGGTAGTTCTCGTTGAACGGAATATCCCTCCAGGAATTGAACACCAAGTCCATCAACTCGGCATAGCCAGCCACCTCCTGCTCGTCGCGCGTCTCAAAGGCCTGGATCGCGAGGTTTGACAACAGCTTTTCCACTTCCCGATCCGTCAGTTTGCTGCCCTCGATCCTGGTGGATGAGCCAATGCTTTCAATCGTGGCAACCCTGCGCAGCGCAGACAGACGGTCGGGCGCGAGGGTCCCAAGCGCACGCCAAGCACCTTTGAACTCGTCGATCCGAGCAATCAAGCGCAAGATCTCTGGCGAGATGTGGATGGTGTCGGTACGGAACATGAAACCAATAATACGCCCATTTACACCCGTTTAACTGTACTTTACTGCCTCTAGTTGGGAAAAATGGGTGTGAACGGATGTCCTATTGGACTAGTCAAACAGGGTCCTCACGCCGCTTGAAAACGACCCGTTGTCGCCCCCCGCTTGCTGCGCTGGCGCTTCTTTGCATCCATTCGACCCTGCTTGATGCTGGTCCGGAGTGAACCTCGGCTTCCCAAAATATTCTCTTTCCATCGCAGGCAATGGAGCGCAGAAAAAATTCTTGGCCGACGAAGTTGATTGCCATCCCATGCCAAGATGCTGTCAGGAGTTAGTGACACCACAACGGGGATCGCGCGCCTCAGCCAATAGCATCCTGACCGGCTGGGCATGGCTGCGGATGGCGAGCCCGCCCACCACAGAGAACAGACCATGCCTTCAATCGCTGACAAACTGGCCGCTCTGCTGAGCAATGTCCGCCGACCCGGAGATTTCTATGCCAAGGGCGTGACTGAACTGCGAACCCCGCGTTTGGAGGTGCTCGGCGTCGGTCCGCTCGCCCTGCCCTTGCTGGCGGCCCAGGCTGAGCAACTCATCAACGTGGCAGAGCGCGCGCCTTACGGCCGTGGTGGCGAGACCCTGGTCGACACCACGGTTCGACGAACCTGGCAGATCGGTGCTGACCAGATCCAGATTGCAGGCAGCCAATGGGCAAAAATGCTGACCGCCATTGTTGCGAAGGCGGCCCAAGGGCTAGGCGTGACCGAGCCGGTGGCTGCCGAGTTGTACAAGCTGCTGATCTACGACGAGGGCAGCCATTTCGTCAGCCACCGCGACACCGAGAAAAGCCCTGGCATGTTTGCCACGCTTCTCATCACGCTGCCCTCATTGCACAACGGTGGCGACCTGCTGGTGCGCCACAAGGGCCGCGAGGTGCGACTGGAGATGCGCTGCGAAGACCCCTCGGAGGTGGCGTTCGCCGCCTTCTATGCCGACTGTGTGCACGAGGTGCTGCCGGTGTCATCGGGCTACCGTATGGTGCTGGTTTACAACCTGCTGCGCCAGGGTGGTGGCCGCGCACCGGGGCCACCCAACCATGACGAGGCACAAGCCGGTCTTGAAGCCCTGCTTTTGCGCTGGTCGACCGCCAAGGCAGCACCCAATGACGACAGCCCCGAAAAACTAGTGTTTCCACTCGAACATGCCTATACGTCCGCCGAATTGTCGTTTGCGACCCTGAAGGGTGCGGATGCTGCAGCCGGCGCCGTCCTCACCGCGGCTGTGGCGCGGGCAGGCTGTGATCTTCATGTGGCCCTGCTGACGATAGAAGAAAGCGGCTCGGCCGAGTACGCCGCCCAAATGCGGCCCAGCCGTTGGCGCAGCGGCAGCGGTACCTACGACGAAGAATTCGAGATTGGCGAGATCATTGATTCCAGCCGAATGCTCTCGGGATGGGCCAGACCCGATGGCAGTTCGGCATCGTTTGGTTGTCTGCCGTTCGACGATGCGGAACTTTGCCCGGCCGATGCCTTGGCAGACATGGAACCCGACGAGCAGCATTTCCAGGAGGCCACCGGCAACGAAGGTGCGTCGTTCGAGCGCACATACAGTCGGGCTGCGCTCGTGCTGTGGCCTCAGGAGCGACGTCTGGCGGTACTCAATCAAGGCGGATTGCCTGTCACCTTGCCTTACCTCGGCGAGTTAACCGGACGCTGGGCCGCGGGCGATCAGGACCAAGAATTGCCCTTGTGGCAAGAGGCACATCAACTCGCCGGTCACATGCTGCGAACCTGGCAAAAGGAGCCTTTCTATCCAAGGCAGGTCGGCGAGAGTTCCGGCGCCAAGATGCTCGGATTGATGACCCGTTTGCGGGACACCGAACACGCCGAATCGATCTTGGCCGACATCATCGCCACGGGCGGGCATGGCAAGAACGACAACGAAACCGTGCAACTAGCCTTGTGCCTGTTTTCGGCGCCGCGGGCCGCACAATGGCTGGAAACTATCGTCGCTGCAAACGCCGAGATCTGCCCTTGCAGTTGCGCCGACTTGCTGGCGCGCAGGACGCGAGTCGGCGCGATCGCGGACAGCTTGGCTAAGGCCGGCAAGGCGCTGCTGCTGGCGCTCCCGAGCGACACAGCGCGGTTGTCGCAAGTGGCTGCGCCCTGGCAGCTGCAGAAGATCGATGCTGGGTTTGTCGTTGACAGCGTGTCGGCACTGTCCCGGATCGAGGCGGCGCTGGCGGACGCCGCGGTCGATCATCTGCTGGTCTGGCCAAAGACCTTCGACATGGACGCGGTCATCCTTCCGGCCGTCAGGCAAATGGTGCAACAGGCCGGCGCAGGTTCCATGGCTGCCCTTGACCGCCTGCGCGCCGCCTGCCTGAATCATCTCCATGCGCGAGTGGCGATCCCTCTGGAAGCGCCTGTCGACTGGACGCGCACGGGTACCAAAGGTTGCCAATGTGTCAGTTGCCGAGCGCTGGACCGGTTCCTGGCCGACCCCGAGCAGCAGCAATGGGTTTTCAAGGCGAATGAGTTGGATCGCCAGCATGTGGTGGACACGGTACGCAGCGACAGGTGCGACGTGGACTGTAAGACTGAGAAGCGCGGGCGCCCGTACTCGCTTTTGTGCCTCAAAAACCAGGCCAGCTATGAACGGCGCGCCGCACAGCGACAGCAAGACCTAGCGGATCTTGCACGGCTGGCAGTCCGGGGGTAGCTCGCCTGGATTTCCCTGTATCGGGTCATCTCAAGCAAGGCCCGGAAACAAAAAAACCCCAAACTCTCATCGAAGAATGGGGTTTCATGTTGACGCCAGAAAGCGTCAGTCCACCTGCTTACATATGCTCGATCATCACCTGACCAAAGCCCGAGCATGACACTTGCGTCGCACCGTCCAGCAGGCGGGCGAAGTCATAGGTCACGCGCTTGCTCAGGATCGACTTGCCCATCGAACTGATGATCAGGTCGGCGGCTTCAAACCAGCCCATGTGGCGCAACATCATTTCAGCCGAGAGAATCTCGCTGCCCGGATTCACATAGTCCTTGCCGGCGTACTTGGGCGCAGTGCCATGGGTCGCTTCAAACACAGCCACCGAATCGCTGAGGTTGGCGCCAGGAGCAATGCCGATGCCACCGACCTGGGCAGCCAGCGCATCAGAGACATAGTCACCATTCAAGTTCAAGGTGGCGATCACCGAGTACTCGGCCGGGCGCAGCAGAATTTGCTGCAGGAAGGCGTCAGCAATGACGTCCTTGACGATGATGTCCTTGCCGGTCTTCGGGTTCTTGAATTTGCACCATGGGCCGCCATCAACCAGTTCGGCACCGAACTCGTTGATGGCCAGGTTGTAGGCCCAGTCACGGAAGCCACCTTCGGTGTACTTCATGATGTTGCCCTTGTGCACGATGGTGACGCTGGGCTTGTCGTTGTCGATGGCGTACTGGAGGGCCTTGCGGACCAGACGTTCGGTGCCTTCGCTCGAGACCGGCTTGATACCGATGCCCGAGGTATCGGGGAAGCGGATCTTCTTGACGCCAAGTTCATCCTGCAGGAACTTGATCAACTTCTTGGCCTTGTCGCTCTGGGATTCGAATTCGATGCCGCAGTAAATGTCTTCCGAATTTTCGCGGAAGATCACCATATTGGTCTTGTGCGGCTCCTTGACGGGGGAAGGAACGCCGGGGAAATAGCAGACCGGACGCAGGCAGACATAGAGGTCGAGTTCCTGACGCAGCGCCACATTCAGCGAGCGGATGCCGCCGCCAACAGGTGTGGTCAGCGGACCCTTGATCGAGACCACGTACTCCTTCAGGACCTCAAGTGTCTCGGCCGGCAGCCAGACATCGGGGCCGTAGACATTAGTCGCCTTCTCACCGGCATAGACTTCCATCCAGTGGATTTGCTTGGCACCGCCATAGGCTTTGGCGACCGCAGCATCAACCACCTTGATCATCACCGGCGTGATATCGAGGCCAGTGCCATCACCTTCGATGAAGGGGATGATCGGGTGATCGGGAACGTTGATCGAAAAGTCAGCGTTGACCGTGATCTTCTGCCCGCCTTCGGGCACCTGGATGTGTTGATACATTTGTCGTCGTCTCCGCAGAGCGTGGTTGGGAAAACTGAAAAGCCGGATTTTATGCCAGCCAGGCTTGCATCCAGCTGATGCCTTTGACGGACCTGCGCTTTATCAATGAATCTGGACGAGAAAGCTGGTCCGGTCAGAGGCAAAAAGCAGCAACTTGTTGCCATAGGCCATGGCCCAGCGCCCAGGCCGATGCTGCCGCCAGGCCCAGACCACTGAAGCGGACGGCCCAACGCATGCCGGCATTGCCGCCGCCGCGAGCTTGCAGTCGCATCAATATTGCGGGGCCAATGACAAGCCCAAGGCCCGATGCCAGGGCGAAAGCCGCCATCACGCCGGCACCCTGGGCCGGCCCGGAAGCCAGGGCCGCCAGCACCAAGGCTGATTGCAACAGGCCGCAAGGCCAAGCGGCCCAAGCTAGACCGAACAATCCTGAACGCGCCGGCGCGGCCAATGCAATCCGGCCGGCACTCAAGGACTTGACCGGAAATGAGACCTGACTGGCGACCCGATGCCCGAGCCCTTCCAACCAGGCCGGCTGCCGGCCATGCCAGGCCAGGATCAATCCAAGCAGCAGCGCAGCCACATGCAGCAAGACCCAGACCGGTTGCAGCAAGGCCGAGGCCTGCCCGAGTTGCGCCAGCAATTTCACGCTCGCCGCAAGCAGCGCGCCCAGCGTGGCGTAGCTGATCAAGCGGCCAATTTGAAACGCCAGCAAGGCCTGCCGACTGCGACCTGTCAGGGCGGTACAAGCAGCACCGCACATGGCAAGGCAATGCGGCGTACCGGCCAAACCCATCAGGATGGCAGAGCCAGCCAAGGCAGCGTCAAACATCAGAGAATCTTGGAGAAGCGCTCGCGACTGCGGTCAGTTTGCAAATAGCGGTCGAACACCATCGCCACCGCTCGCACAAAATACCAGCCGACCGGGGTCACTTGAACCGCCCCGGGCTCCAGCAGCACCAGGCCCTGACTGGCCAGCTCGGCAAGCCGGGCAAGTTCGGCCTTGAAGTACACCGGGACATCGATCAGATGCGCCACCGCGATCGACTCGAACTCGAAGCGTCCCTGGCACATCAAAGCCATGATGACAGCGCGCCGCACGATGTCGTCGCGTGATAGGGCGAGCCCGCGCACCACCGGGAAGCGACCGTGGTTAAGGTGGTCGTAATACTCTTCTATGGTTTTCGCATTTTGGCTATAGGTCGCGCCTACGCGGCCTATAGCGGACACGCCTAAGCTGATTAAATCGCAATCGGGCTGGGTGCTGTAGCCTTGAAAGTTGCGGTGCA
>Ga0114978_10004766_pt1 | contig 10917 bp, 11 predicted proteins | sample S_140212_EF_Meta_FD_87027 | JGI IMG/M metagenome (GOLD analysis project Ga0114978, IMG submission 87027) | Freshwater microbial communities from Lake Simoncouche, Canada to study carbon cycling - S_140212_EF_MetaG | ecosystem: Environmental > Aquatic > Freshwater > Lake | place: Lake...
GGAACTTCGACCCCGACCGTATTTTTACCGGGGATCGGAGCAATCACGCGGACGGAGGAAACGCGCAAGGCGATCGCCAGGTCATCCGCCAGTGACGTGACTTTCGAGAGCCGCAGCCCCTTTTCGAGTTCCAGTTCGAATTGGGTAATGACCGGACCGGTGTCGATTTCGACAACCTTCACATTCAATCCAAATTCCTGGAAGGTTTTTTCGAGCGTGGCGGCCGCGATCTGTGCTTTTGCGGCGAGTAGCCCATACGGAAAGGCTTCGGCATCATCGAGAATCGAGGTTTCCGGCAAGGGGTGCGGCGCACGAAACAAGGATGACAACATCGACCGAGGGGGGCTTGGCTGAGCCCCCATTCCGGACGGGGGATTCACGCGAATCGGGGAACGCCCGGGTGAAAGCGAAAAGGTGGTTGTTTCGGCAACTGCTTCGTCTTCGTCCTCGTCGAGAGTCAATCGTCGGGACTCGACACGGCTCTTAGCGGGAATTTCATCGAGCGCCGGGGCTGTCGTGACGGCGTGATCCACCTCGTCCGCTTCGCTGGGCAGGTTGATCATGCTGACAATGGCCGCCAAGGCGGACGGTGAAAGGTTGGGGGGAGCATTGATGCGAATCGTCGAAACAGGGGCATCAGGCACCAAGGCCGGATCGTCGACGGGGTTTTCGATTTTGTCCGTTTCTTTGTCCGTTTTCAGCGTTTTCTCGGGCAACGGATCGGCTGGAGCCGGGGTCGCTGCCCGCGCGGTGACTGGCTTGGTCGTGGTCGCGGTCGCGGCAGTAGTCGTGGCAGTAGTTGTGGTCGCGGCAGGCCGCTGGGCAACACGTCTTCCGAAGGCGAGGCGACTCCACATCGTGATGGGCAAGACCAGCAAACCGAACGCCATCCGAACCAGTTGTTGCTCGCCGGTTAACAGCAGGCCTGCAATCGCGGCCGTCGATAACAAGACCAGGCTGCCAACTCGGGAAAAATGCTGATCCAGCAGAATCGCACCCCAGGCACCGAGATATCCACCGTTGCCGGCCATTGAGCCGTTCAAGCGAAAGGGGAGATACCAGTGCGCAGCGACACAGGCGGCACTTAAAATGAGGACCGCACCGCAAGAACGGGTGATCGGATCTTTGTAGACATCACGAACAAACAGGCGAATATCGAAAACAATCAAGCCGATCAAAATGAAATACGCACCCGCTCCCACGGCAACCATCAGCGAATGTGCCAACTGGGACCCGGCCGCTCCGCACAAATTCAGCGGCTGGGCATGAATCGGGTAGACGATGTGTGCCGGCGCATCAGCGGGATCGTAACTGACCAAACTCAGTCCGAGAAAGACCGCCATGGCCAGAACGGTGAGCGCCAGCAGATCGGTTCTGAGTCGCCCGTAGTCGATCATTTTTCCTCCGCCACAGATCTGAGCCAAAATACGACACCGGATTGGCTCGGCCTAACCCAACAGGAACGAAACATCACCATGCGGAAATTCACTCGCCATGACCTCATCAAGCACGTGACATCAATCAATCACGTAATCAAGCATGAGATCGAGCCCGGGTACTGCGACACGCTGTCTGGCAGCGGAAAATTGTGCGGTTGGACGGAGAGGTCAAAACAGAGAGCCCTCGTACAACTTAACCATAGCATTCGAATTCCCGTCGAGTAGAGAATAAGCAGCGAAAAATGGGGTGAACCCAGGACAGAGTTTGCCGGTTATCCCGATCATGCGGGCAAATGGGCAATTATTTCACCAGCTGGACCGAAATCCAATTCCATAACTCATGTGCCACGTCGGTCTTCGCACCGGAAAAGGAGGCGACGGTCGCTCCCACCGGGTTGATGATCTCGATCTGATTCGTGATCGACCCAATCGCGGTTGGCCGATTCAATACGATGGCGTCACAGTTTTTGTGTTTCAACTTCCGCAAGGCATTCACGTGGGCGAATTCATCCGATTCCAAGGCAAAGCCGACCAGCCAGCGGTGGCCCTTCTGCAAACCCAGGTCTGCCAGTACATCTGCGGTTTCAACCAGTTCCAGTTCGAGTGAAACTCCGGTCTTGGCCAGTTTTCCGGGAAAACGAGCTCGGGGCCGATAGTCACAAACCGCCGCAGTGGCGATCGCTCCGTCACAATCCTGAAACAGGCGATTGCAGGCCTCATGCAATTCGGCGGTGGTCTCGACGGGGTGAACTTCGCTGCCAGGGGGAGGGGTCAGCATCACAGGACCACTCACCAGCACCGCCTCATGGCCTGCTGCCAGGACCGCTTCGGCGATCGCATAGCCCATTCGGCCACTGCTGGCATTTGAGAGATACCGAACATCGTCCAGATATTCACGGGTAGGACCGGCGGTGATCAAAATACGCATCGGAATAACTCAATCGGCCTTTTCGCCATCAGAGGGAACCTAGCAAACGCTGCATCGCGGCGAGGATCTCGACCGGTTCTGCCATGCGACCGGCGCCAACCTGCCCGCAGCTCAACCAGCCGGATCCCGGATCAACAAAGTGTACACCATCCGCTCGCAACTGTTGAACGTTCCGTTGAACTGCGGGCTTGGCCCACATTTCACAATTCATGGCGGGGGCGAGCATCACGGGACAGGTGGTGGTTAGCACCAGAGTCGAGAGCAGGTCGCTCGCAAATCCCCCGGCCGCCTGAGCCAGAAAATGAGCGGTGGCCGGCGCGACGACAAACAGTTCGGCCCGTTGTGCTAAGCCGATATGTTCACCGCGAAAATGTTCGACCGGATGAAATAAATGAGAATAGACCGGGCGACCAGTCAGGGCTTCAAAGGTGGTTGGCCCGATGAATTGGGCGGCGGACTCGGTCATCACGACCGAGACGCTGGCCCCAGCCTGGACGAGCTTGCTGCACAAGTCGGCAGACTTATACGCGGCAATGCCGCCGGTGACTCCCAGCAGAATTTCGCGACCTGTCATTTCGCGACCTGTCATAGACCACGCACGGCCTCAATCCAAAGATCGGGGGGCGCGTGCCCCCCGGTTTGTGTCTGATTCGATTCTGTGACGGAAAGCGTCCGTGGGCAGAATCACATATCGTCGAGAGACGGTCCGCTCGAGAAATGACGCTCGCGATTTTCGTCGCTACGGGTCATCACGGCGCCACTGGCATCCAGATAAATTTTGTCCTGGATGATTTCCTGAACGACAATTTCCATGGGATTCTTGGTCTGAATATCGACCAGTGGCCGAGTTCCGCGGTTGAGAACCACCATTCGCTTCTGGATCAACGACGACAATTTAAAACGGCCACCGACCTTCTTTACGATCTCTTCTTCTTTTAATTCGTCGAGCATTTTCGGTTTCCATTCATATAAGGCAACGTCTATCGAACTTGCAGCGCCCGTGGAAAATCGTTTCTGCGGGCAATTTCCGAGTTTCTATCTGTCACATCGCGTGTTTGGCGATGATCGCTTTGATCTCGCTGACGGCTTGGTCGAGTTGATCATTCACTACTTGATAACAGTAACGGTCTGCCAATGCCAGCTCTTCATGAACCTTTCGCAGTCGGCGTAGAATGGTTTCTTCCGAGTCTGTCCCCCGAGACCTGAGCCGCTGCTCGCAAACTTCGAGGGACGGGGGCTGCAAAAAAATGGTCAGAGCATGGGGAAACAGGGCCATGATCTTCAAGGCCCCCTCAACGTCCACCTCGAGGAAGGCCCAGCCCCTTTCCGCTTTGGCCCGATCAATTTCCGACTTGAGTGTACCATACCAGTAACCCGCCCCGAAAACCTCGGCCGTTTCGAGGAACTCCCCCTGGTCCCGTCGCCGGAGAAATTCGTCGGCGGACAGGAAATAGTAGGCAACGCCGTCGACTTCCCCCTTCCGCTGTGGTCGGGTGGTCGCGGAAATGGATTTCACGAGTGGAACGGAAGATTCGAGGATCAGCCGTTCCACGACCGTCGTCTTGCCGCTACCGCTCGGGCCCGACAAGACCAGGATTTGAAATTCGTTCGCGTGTTTCGCTAAATCAGGCATGATCACTATCACCGAGACCGTTGCTGCACCACAACCTCTGACTGTTTGTCCTGTGAGGAATTATGGGTCAAATCGTTTTGTCTGACAATCTTTTTGTCTGACGTTATTCTGTCAGACGATCATTCTGTCAGACGATCATTTTGTCAGACATTCTGGTTTGTCTGACATTCTTAATGAGATCAACCAGGCGTTCATCTCGCATCAAACGGGCGACCCACTTTGCTTACTCGACATTCTGCACAATTTCACGAATCCGTTCCACACTGGATTTGAGATCAACCGCGGAATGGGACAAGCCAGTATGGTTGGCTTTCGAGCCAATCGTATTGACTTCACGAAACATTTCCTGGCAAAGGAAATCCAACTTGCGGCCGGGAGTGACCCCCGATTCGATCAAGGTCAAAAACTGATGCAGATGACTGCGTAAACGAGTGATTTCCTCGTGAATATCACAGCGATCGGCATAGATCGCGACCTCTCGCAAGACATCAACCGGCTCAATTTTCACATCGGTTCCGGCCAGCAAATCCCGTGTCCGCAGGACCAGTTTTTCGTGGTAATCGCGAGCAACCTGAGGTGCCATCAGAGCGACCTGTTGTAACACCGTCTCGATCGACTGGCATAACTCACGCAGTTCATTCGCGGTCGCCTCCCCTTCCTTGCGGCGAAAATCCTGCAAATGGAGTGCGGCGGCTTTGACTGTCTGTTCGACCAGCGGCCAGAGTCGCTCGACCATTTCGCTGTTGAACGAATCTTCTCGCATCACCCCCGGTAGTCCGAGCAAGCCGACCAACTCGGGTTTGGGGACCGATAACTCGACCGAGATCGCATTCAGCTGTCGCCAATACGATTTCAGCACTTCGGCGTTCAAACGAGGCTCGGTATTGTCACTGGTCTGATCAATCTTGACGGTCAGATAGACCGAACCACGGGAAATCGATTCCCGGAGCAGACGCTCGAAATCGGTTTCATGCTGGAGAAAACCATCAGGGCAACGGAGCGACAGTTTGAAGTGTCGATTGTTGACGGTCCGAATTTCCACACGGCAATACGATTGTTCCGCGAGAACGATCGCTTCACCATAACCTGTCATACTCAGCAGCACGTTGATTCGCCCCAATAAGATTGGCAAACAGAAAACAATCGTCAGTACGTTGAAGAGGGGTTCAACGTCAGGCTGCCGAAGAAACTGCGAGTCTCAGAACAGAATTAAATCGGAGATGGACCGCAAGCTGCCACGATTCGCTCCGATGAGGACTGATCGTAGAAAAATACAATGGAGGCTTGGATTCTGTCTCGGAATGAATTTGAGTGGCTTTTGCTGGCAGGGGACTACTCGGGCTTGGCTTCAGTTGATTCCGGGACTTTCACCTCTTCGGCTGGCTTGTCACCATTCACCGCTGCGGGAGTCGCCGCATCGGGCTTCAAGCCGGAATCAGGTTCCAGATCGAGTTTCAAATCGGCGTCAGCATCGACGGGCTTGGATTGGCGATCGGAATCACCGACGTCCTTGGATTCCTTATCTGCTTTGACAGAAGGTTCGGCAAACCCCTTGGCACGCTGAGGAACTGAGCTGTAGTTATGCAGGGCGACCACACTTCCGGCGCAGAGTAAAATCCAGGCAGCGGCGATACCAATGGTGATCCGGGTGAAGACATCTCCCGCCTTGGTACCAAACGCGCTTTGTCCACCCATCCCCCCAAACGCCCCAGCCAACCCACCACCGCGCCCGCGCTGCAGCAAGATCAGGCCGATCAAAAAGAGGCCTGCAAAACCGAGTGACGTCATCAGCAGATAAGGAATCAGATTAACAAACATGAAACCGCCGTCTTTCCAGCTAACAAAACAGACTACAGACTAGTGTGAACTCTTCGCGACCTCGTGAGCAGCACGCAGGATTGCGAGAAATTGATCGGCTTTTAAACTGGCGCCACCCACCAGCGCCCCATCGATATTGGGTTTGGCCAGTAACTCTTTGGCGTTATCCCCTTTGACACTCCCACCATACTGGATTCGTGTCGCCTCAGCCACAAGGATGCTAAACCGCTGCGTCAACCAGCGGCGAATGAAGGCATGCGTCTCTTCGGCCTGTTCTGGCGACGCGGTGACCCCCGTCCCGATTGCCCAGACTGGCTCGTAGGCGATCACGATTCGTTCCATCTGCTCTACAGAGAGACCCAGCATCCCCTTCGACAGTTGGGATTCCAGCACCGCTTCGGTTCGACCGGATTGACGATCTTCCAGCATTTCCCCGATGCAGAAAATGGCTTTGAGGCCCCGTTCGAGCGTGGCGAGCAACTTCCGATTGATTACCGTGTCGGTGTCACCGAAAAACTGACGACGTTCACTGTGACCCAGAATCACCCATTGGCAGCCGACATCCAGCAGCATTTCAATGGCTAATTCGCCCGTGAATGCTCCTGGTTTTTCCGCAGAGACATTTTGTGCCCCCAGCTGAACGCTTGAACCACGGATCACCGCAGAAATCGGAATCAGATAGGGTGCGGGGGGGCAGACCCCAACTTCGATCCCCGCGACTTGGATCCCCGCAGAAAGGCCTGCCAAGCCAGATACGATCTCGGCAGCCAGCGACTGGCCAGACTGCAGAGTCGTGTTCATCTTCCAATTGCCAACAACAAACAGTTTACGTGTCAAATCTTCATCCAATCATTTCACTGCGGGGATACGAACCCAATACTTCCATTCGGACTGCCAAACGAGCGAGTTCGTCCAGCGTTCGTTTGACCTTGGCATCCTTTGCATGCCCTTCACAATCGATGAAGAAAATGTAACCACTTTCTGCACCACGTAGCGGAAACGATTCAATCCAGGTGAGATTGATCTTGTTGAGCTTGAACGAAGCCAAGGCGTCCGAGAGCGCCCCTGGTTTGTCTCCGATCTGCAGCAGGATCGAGGTTCGGTCGCGCCCCGTCGGACCAACAGGCTTGTCACCAATCATGGCAAAGCGAGTGACATTATTCTTGTTGTCTTCTACCGAATCGGCCAAAATCTGCAGTCCGTACTCGACCGCCGCCTGTCGACTGGCAATGGCACCCGCCCCTGGCTTGTCCCGCGCCAATTGCGCTGCGGTGGAGGTACTGGTGACTTCAATCAAGCGAGCCTGAGGCATGTTTCGGCTGAGCCAGTCACGGCACTGCGAAAGAGCCTGTGGCTTGCTGTAAACTTCGTTAATCTCGCCCCGAGAAACCTTCCCAAGCAGATTATGGTGAATACAGAGCTGAATTTCCCCACAAATCCGCAGCGGCAAACGAGTAAACATGTCTAACGTGTCAATAATGCGACCGTCAGTACTGTTCTCGATTGGGACGACACCGAAGTCGGCGTGACCCCGATTGACCTCTTCGAAGACCGCAGCAATCGTATTTACGGGAATCAAATCCGAGGATTCGCCAAAACGCTCAACCGCAGCCATGTGCGTAAAGCTAAACGCAGGGCCAAGATAGGTGACGCGGCGCGGGCGAACCCGATTCCGGACGGCACTTAAAATCTGCCGAAAAACGCCACGAACCGCATCCGAAGGGAGTGGCCCTGGATTTTCGGACTCGATTCGCTTCAACAGGTCATCGTCAGCCCGTGGATCGTAGGTGGCAGACCACCAGTTGGGATCCGATTCGATCACTTTTGCCGTGGCAGCAGCCCGGCGATTGATCAACTTGAGGATCTCACCATCCAAACGAGCGATCTCGCTAGCGGACCCCGCAGGTGCCAACGGGGCACTGGATGCAGAACTCGTAGCAGATTTGGCGGAAGCCGGTGCGACACTGTTCTTTACGGGCTTCTTGGGCACCGGTTTACTGGCCATCCAAGCGACTCCAAGGTTAGTTCGAGGTTGTTCATCAGACCTTGACAAATGCGGAAGCTAAAAAGCAACAAATCTTTTACAGTTGAGCTGCGATAATTGCAAGGAAACGGCCCTCATCAAGAAAAAAAGCCCTGGCAAACTGCAGCGGTTTGCCAGGGCAAAGTGAAAATCAGAGCCGTCAGCCCACTTGTTCAGAGCCGTCAGCCCTTTTGGATCAGACGAGGAATCGCGCCAGGACTGTGATCATAGCAGTCATTTTCATGCCAGAGAGGGACCCCTGCCGCATATCGCGCGGCCAACATCAGTACCTTCTCTTCAGATCCAGGCTTAGCGACCGTCGGCCCCCCAGGGTCAATTCCCATCGAGTCGAAGTCAATCTCTTCAAAAATGGCTTCATCGGATAACTCGGACCCATCGACATCGTCAATGGCGAGATCCACGTCCGGGTCCATTTCGTCAACATCAAAGTCAAACGACATACGTTAGCTCCACAATCCAATACATTTGAACATCTTAAGTCTTGTTCACAGCAAGTGAGCCTCAGCGCAAATTCTGCGGCTCCCAACGTTTTTGTCTCTGCATTGTTGAGTCTGCAAAGGCAATTGTCAACGATTTTCCGCTTTGTCGAAAAAACATTTCCTAACCGGCTTAAAGTCCCCGGCAAGGGTTACCTGATGTTTTTGACTCGCGAAACCCAACTTATCGGCAATTGATGTACACTGACTGCAGTCGACCTGAAATTTTTCCACAATCGTCCTATCAACCTACCTATTTGAAAGAGTCTGAAAAAATCATGTCGTTTCGCCGGTATCTTCTTGCCTCGCGCTCTCCACGTCGCCTCGAGTTGCTGCAATTGGTGGTTCACCCGGAATTGATTGCGGTGATGCCACCCGAGTCATCAGCCGAAGCCGGTTTTGATGACTGCGTCGATCTGGCCGCGATTCGGCAAAGAATGCTGGAAATCGCCAGACATAAAGCCTCACAGATCCGCCTGCAGCTGAACCAGGAAGAGTCGTCGCTGTTTGAACGACCTCGAACATTGATTATCGCAGCGGACACGGCGGTCATCGTCCAGGGACCTCAAGGGGAGCCGCTCGTACTGGGCCAACCCCCAGAAACCGATGATTGGCGCGAGGTGGTGCGGGGGTGGTTTCTGGACTTTTATGCAGGAAAAACTCACTTAACCGCCACCGCCGTGCATGTCATCACCCCGGATGGCCGTTCAGCAGAACGGGTCGTGGAAACCCGAGTCACCTTCCACCAGGATGTGTCCCGATGGTTAAACTGGTATTTACTCACAGGTGAGTCTCGCGGTAAAGCAGGTGGCTACGCCCTGCAGGGGGCCGGCAGTCTTTTTGTGGATCGGGTGGCGGGAAGCCTGAGCAACGTGGTGGGACTCCCTGTCGAAGCGTTACTGGAGCTGTTTGCCGAAGTCTCGCTGAAATAGTCACCAATCCGCAAAATCGCCAAAAACCACCCAGCGGCCGGTCGCCAACAGCCGGCCAAAATGTCAATTTCACGAGCCACTTATCCGAAGGATCGATCAATGGGCGTGACAGGATTCGCGATTTTCTTGCAGTTGATCACATTTTGCTCGACGAACGATCCAACGCGTATTGTTGCCAGGATCAACGGGACCGCCATCACGGCAGGAGACCTCGAGTTTACCGCCGTACAGCGGGGTATCCCCGAGGCTGAGCGGGGGGAGGCAGAGCCCAAATTGATCGACGACCTGATTGAACGGCAGCTGATTCGCGACTTTCTCCACACGCGAAAAATCGCACCGAACCCGGAAGAGCTGAAGACGCAAATTGAGCGTGCCGAGGAATTCATCAAAAAACGTGGCGAGGACCCTGCAGCTCTCTTAAAAAAAATCGGTTATACCCCCGAGCGTCTGAATCGCGAACTGGGACTCACCCTCGCGTGGCAAGCTTACGTTCGCCAGACCGTCAGTCCGAAGCAGATCAAAGAGTATTTCGAGCAGCACAAAGCGGAACTGGATGGGACCCAGTTGCGAGCGAGCCAGATCTTTCTCAAGCTTCCCCAACCCGCCAATGAGCCGGCGCAAGCCAGGGGAATTCAACAGCTGAACGAAATCCGTGAGGAAATCCGGAATCAGAAAATTTCGTTCGCGGAAGCGGCCAAAAAATATTCCGAGGCACCAACCCGCGACCAGGGTGGGGATTTGGGTCTGTTTGGCTGGCAAGGAAAGCTGCCAGCGGCGGTTTCTCAGGCGGCGTTTGCACTCAAGGAAATGGAATTAAGTCAGCCGATCGTGTCCCCCTTTGGCCTGCACTTAATTCAGGTGACCGAACGAATCCCCGGAGACTTCAGCCTCGAAGATGTTCGTGGGGTCATCCTCGACCGGCTTTCGCAAAAATTATGGAAAAGTACCGCAGAATCGGCACAGATTGGGGCGAAAATCGAGCGGAAAGTGCTACGATAGCCCGCTGGATGAGAGAGATAATCCGTGGGAAGAATGAGCGAGTCTGTGATTTCAGAAAGGGGCGGTAATGACCGCGCGGTTGATTGATGGAAAAGCGATTGCTGCCGCAATCCGTGAACGACTGGCCATCGAGGTCGTCGCTTTTCACAAGTCGACGAATCGATTCCCCAAGCTCGCGGCAATTCTCGTAGGCGACGATGCTGCGAGTCAGGTTTATGTCCGCAACAAGGAACAGGCTTGCGCCAAGGCCGGAATTGCCAGCGAGGTGCATCGCCTCGACGCAAATACAACCCAGGCGGAACTTCTGCAGCGGGTGGCCCAATTAAACGCGGACGCTTCGGTAAACGGGATTCTCGTTCAGCTCCCTTTGCCGCCGCAAATTCATGAGACAACGGTCCTGGACTCGATCACCCCCTTGAAGGATGTCGATTGCTTTCATCCGGAAAACGTCGGGCGGCTGGCGCAGGGGCGTCCGCGGTTCCTGCCGTGTACTCCGCATGGGGTCCAGCAGGTGTTGCGACTGTCAGGAATCTGCGTCGACGGGGCGCATGTCGTGGTACTCGGGCGAAGCGAGATCGTGGGGAAACCGATCAGCCTGATGCTGGCACAAAAGGGGGAAACCGCGAATGCCACGGTCACCATTTGTCA
>Ga0114978_10004768_pt1 | contig 10913 bp, 10 predicted proteins | sample S_140212_EF_Meta_FD_87027 | JGI IMG/M metagenome (GOLD analysis project Ga0114978, IMG submission 87027) | Freshwater microbial communities from Lake Simoncouche, Canada to study carbon cycling - S_140212_EF_MetaG | ecosystem: Environmental > Aquatic > Freshwater > Lake | place: Lake...
ACTACGATCGATCGGTATCAACGTTCAGCCGACAGTCTTACACCATTCACGGTGTGTGCCTTGATCAAAGCACATGAACGTGGTATGCCCCTGCGTGATCGTCATGTAGAATATATCCTTGATGCAGTCAAACGTGTGCTGACATTAAAAGCAGATAACGATGAAGACTTTGAAGCCAAGCCAGAAGTAAAGAAATCAGAAGCCTACATTCCAACGATACAAGATCGCATGAATGAAGTGGCTAAGAAACACATCCTTTATTTTGAAATGTTAGAAGATGCATTATACATGGGGGAAATTGTAGATCCCAAAGCCTATGAATATCTGACTAAGAACAATGTTCCACAGGTATTGATCAGCAAGATACAGGCAGTGTTTGAACCACGCTGTGCAGAAGTGCGTGAAGCAAGAACGACCAAAGATGAAGATCTCAAAGAAGCCTATAGCTATATGAAAGCCGCAGACTATAAACGCTATGACGCTTTCTATGACAAACTATTTGCTGACTTGACTGCTTATAATCAAACAAAGAAAGCAACTAAAAAAGCCGCAGTCCGTAAGCCACCAGCTAAAGAAAAACTAGTTAAGAGCTTGAAATATCTTAAACAAGATGCTGGAATGAAACTGGTATCGATCAATCCAGTAGACATCGTTGGTGCTGAACAGCTATGGGTCTACAACGTTAAGAATCGTAAACTAGGCCGTTATGTTGCCGAAGACCAAGGTGGTGCACTTGGAGTTAAAGGCACTAGCATCACAGGATTTAGTGAAACTAAGAGCACACAAAAAACCCTGCGCAAACCTGAAGAACAGGTTAAAGCATTCCTAGGTAGTAGCAAAGTAGAACTACGTAAGTTTTTAGATAATATCAAAACAACTGAAATCAAACTTAATGGACGTATCAACTCTGATACTATCCTACTTAAAGTAATCTAATCCCCCTCAAGGTAGCGTAAAGCCAAACTTATCCTGTTGTCGGTAATAAATACATGATAACAGGATAATTACATGTCTGACTTAATACCAGGAAATATCAGTTCTACTTCTAGTACCTTAACAGCTAATCTAAGTCTGAAAACTGATTCGCTATTTGTAGCGAACACAGGTACTGGGGCTGGTCACATAGCCTTTGATGCTAATCTACAAGCACAATTAGATACGGTGGCCACACAAAAAAATATCATCAAAGACTATATTCGCCTGCGATTAGGTGATGGTATGATCGATGTCGAAGCTGACAGCGAACACTATGAGATGGGTATCACTCAAGCATTGATACGATATCGTCAGCGTAGTAGTAACTCAGTAGAAGAAAGTTATGGATTCCTGGATCTACAACCAGAGACACAAGAATATATCCTACCTAATAATATCATGAATATACGTGCTATCTATCGTAGAGGTATAGGCAGCGTAACAGGCACTACTGCTAGCCAGTTTGAACCATTCGCAAGTGGTTATTTGAACACTTATATGTTGGTAGCTGGTCGAGTTGGCGGCCTAGCCAGCTATGAATTATTTGTTGACTATCAAAAATTAGCCATGACCATGTTTGGTGGGTTCATGAACTTTACCTGGAACAAGGTTACTAAGAAAGTTACTATCGTCCGTAAGATGCCCTGGGAAGGTAAGAGCCCAAATCCAACATATAATGAAAGCGTGCTGTTACATCTCGACAACTACAAACCAGATATTATGTTACTCAACGATCCGGGCACATTTCCGTGGATACAAGACTATGCCTATGCACTGGTAATGATGAGCATTGGACAAGCACGTGAAAAATTTGCGACTATTGCAGGCCCGCAAGGCGGAACTACTCTGAATGGTACAGCACTTAAATCAGAAGGTCAGGCACTATTAGATCGTCTAGATGAAGACATCAGGAACTATGTTGATGGTAGTATGCCATTAACTTGGATAACTGGTTAAAAAAGTCTAGACTCTAAATAAAAACTCCCGTATAATAAACATATACAGGGAGTTTTTTAATGGCTAAAATCATTGGTATCGTGGGATTTATCGGATCTGGTAAAGACACAGTTGCAGACTATCTGGTAAATTTTCATCAATTCCGCAGAGAAAGTTTCGCTAACAGTCTTAAAGATGCCGTAAGTCAAGTATTTGGGTGGGATCGTGACCTATTAGAAGGCCGCACTAAAGAAAGCCGTGATTGGCGTGAAACCAAAGATGAATGGTGGACAACGCGACTAAAACAAGATATAACTCCAAGATATGTCCTACAATACTGGGGAACCGAAGTAGTGCGTAAAGGCTTCCATGATGACATGTGGGTAGCTAGTTTAGAGTACCGCTTACTTAATACTAAAAACGATATCGTTATCACAGACTGTCGTTTCCCTAATGAAATTAAAGCTATCCGTGATGCAGGCGGATGTGTTGTTCGTATCAGACGTGGCCCCGAACCCGAATGGTTTGATGCGGCTAAGAGCATGAATCGAGGTCCGAGCCGTAATATGAGCTGGGCACTAAGCAAACAAAAAATAGAAAAACTAGGAGTTCATGCCAGCGAAACTGCTTGGGTAGGGCAAAAGTTTGATATAGTTTTAAATAATGATGGATCAATTGAAGAACTTTATTACCAGATTGAACGTGATATTATTAATAATCCGGAACGAGATCGCCTTGACGCCATCCTAAACCCTCTCGGGCGACTTCGTATTGACAGTTAGCGCAAACTGTTTTTAAGTTAAGCGGATTGTTATTATTCAGATTACCGTCAACGTAATAGACAAATAACTGCTCTTTGTATTTGGATTTAAAACCACATTTTTCACAGTGTGGTTTCTTTTTGTAACCTTCTAATAGCCAACGAGGTTTAGGTGCTGGCTTGCGATTTTTCTTTCTGATGCAACCGTCACAGCGACTTCTATAATAGGTAACATCCCCACGTTTGTAGTTGACTGCACAGGGTTTTCTACCACAAACAGCACATAATTTTCGCCATTGCATATACCTATTTATGCGAACCTTTAAAAGGGCACTCTAAGCTACCAAAAATGAGAAAAAATTATAAATAGTTTAAAGCATCATTTAAAAGGGAATATTATAATGCCATCATTAACATCACCAGGCGTATCGGTTACCATAATCGACCAAAGCCAATACACACCAACAGCCGCTGGTTCAGTTGCTTATGTCTTGTTAGCCACAGCGACAAATAAACAAAATCCAAGTGGAACTGTTGCGACAGGAACAACTATGGTCAATGCTGGAAAACTAGTTACGATTACTAGCCAACGCGATCTAGTTAACATATTTGGAAACCCATATTTTGAAATGGATGCCAACGGCAATCCAGTGCAAGACAGCGAAGTAAATGAATATGGTTTATTAGCCGCTTACAGCGCACTCGGTGTTACTAATACCATGTATATCCAACGTGCCAATGTTGACCTAGCTCAGCTAGAAGGCACAAGCATTCGTCCAACAGGCACACCAGCAGATGGCACATATTGGTTAGATTTAACTAATACAAACTGGGGTATCTATGAATGGACTATTGAAGATGGCTTTACATACACAACTCCGACGATCATTACAGATGTTGGCTACCTAGTAGGCGGCACGACTAGTGGAGCTCCATTACCATCATTTGGTAGCATCGGTGACTATGCTGTTAATACAACAAACAGCAATAATCCAATCTACTACAAAGGGTATAACAACAGTTGGTCACTAGTAGGTGGCGACAGCTGGAAATCACAAGTTGCTGCAGTGCGCGGTACGACCAGTGGTGTAACTATCTCAGCAGGTAGCAAATTAATTATCAACGGTAATACGGTTAACATGACTGGAACTACTATTAGTTCAGCAGTTACTAACATCAATGCCGCAACTATTCCAGGTGTTAGTGCTTCACTTAACTCAGTTGGACAGATCCAACTATATGTAAACAGTGGAACGATTATCTACAGCAACGCTGCAGGTAATGCACGTGGGGTTATCAATACAGCCACAGCTACACCAAACACGTTAGCAATTACACTAGGTAGTGTATTAACAGGTAATCTTGATGTCGCAGCTAACTTAGGTATCCTACAATCTAATATCGCTACAATCTCAAATGGTGGTAACACATACACATACAATGGCCCAACACTGACATTTGCAGGTTACACAAATCCTCCAGCTTGGAGACCAACAGACGTAACACCTCGTCCAGATGGTAGCGTTTGGTTAAAAACAACCGCAACTGGTAACGGTGCTGATTGGGCTATTAAAGAATACAGCACAACAACAAGTAGCTTCCAATCATTGACTAGCTCATTATATGCTACAGATGCGGCAGCTATACAAGGATTAGATCCAGTTGGCGGTGGTGCTACATTAGCGGCCGGAACATTATATGTTAAGTATGACAGTGCCAGCACTTCAACAACACAATTTAAACCGTTTATCAAGAACGTAGCAGGTGTGGTCACAGTAACAGGTAACGTAGCAGGTGGCTCAGCCACATACGCATCAGGTAACAGCTTCTTGATGGAAGTTACGGTTCCTGGATCAGCAACACTAGCTAACGCTACAGTTACACTATCAGCTAACACAGCAACTAACTTGGTAACCAGCATTTTATCAGCTAACTTGCCAAATATCACAGCAGGATTTGATACTAGCGGTAGAATTTATATTAGTCATCTAGCTGGTGGAACTATGCAGTTTACATATCTCACAGGTACTCCATTAACCACAGCTGGTATTATCAATGATACACATATCCAAGTGATATCAGCAGGGTTAGTATACCTAGCAAGTCCGTTTACTCCGTTGACTTATACTTACTCAACGACTGCTCCATACAGTAATCCAGATGATGGAACACTATGGTATTATAGTAATCCGTTAGATGTAGATATCATGATCAGCGATGGTACAGCTTGGAAAGGTTATAGAAACGTCAGCACTGATGCACGTGGTTATGACTTAACCAACACTGACCCATATGGTCCTATCCTAAGTGCTAGCCAACCATCAAAACAAAGTGATGGAACTACACCATTAGTAGCAGGTGATTTATGGATTTCAACATCAGCGGCTGACTTAGAAAATTATCCAGTGTTATATCGTTACAATGGTCTTACATGGGACTTAATTGACAATGCAGATGATGTTGATGCAAATGGTATCTTGTTTGCAGATGCACGTTGGGACACAGATGGTACAGTTAATCCAATCACTGATGATCTACCAAGCATTAGCTCACTATTAACCAGTGACTATATTGATTCAGATACTCCAGACTATAGACTATATGCTCGTGGTACATTATTATTCAACACACGTCGCACTGGTTACAATGTTAAAAAATTCCGTGTAGGTTATTTTGAAAATGATGCTAATCCGCCAACTGAGGTTGATGCATGGGTAAGTTATAGTGGTGTAGATCCTACAACCAATGTTCAATACTTTGGTCATAAATCACAACGTAACACAGTGGTAGAAGCGATGAAATCAGCTATCGCAACCAGCACAGAGCTACGTGAAGAAGGCACACAGTATAACTTAATCGTTTGCCCAGGATATCCAGAGTTGATCAGCGATATGATCACATTAAACAATGATCGCACTAACACAGCATTCATCATTGGTGATAGTCCGATCGACTTACCTGCAAACAGCACAACATTACAACAATGGGCTAATAATACTAACTTAGCAGTGGACAATGGCGAAGAAGGCCTAGTCAGCAACAGTGAATACCTAGGTGTTTACTATCCAAGTGGTCTTGGCACTGATCTAGCTGGCAACGCTGTAGCAGTTCCGCCAAGCCATATCATGTTACGCACAATCATCCGCAGTGACTCAGTTAGCTATCCGTGGTTTGCACCAGCAGGTGTTCGTCGTGGTCTAGTAGACAATGTTACAGCGATTGGTTATGTTGACCGCGATGATAACAGCACATTTAAGAGTATTGGTGTTACTACAGGTCTACGTGATGTATTATACTCAGGTAGAGTTAATCCATTAACGATCTTACCAGGTGTTGGTATCGTTGCATACGGTCAGAAAACACGTTCAGCAACAACATCAGCGATGGATCGTATTAACGTAGCACGTTTAGTCTGCTACTTAAGAACTGTTCTAGCTAGAGTTGCGACTCCATACATTTTTGAACCAAATGATGCTATCACACGTGGTCAAGTAGAGTCAGCGTTCAACGCAGTATTCCATGATTTGATCGCTAAACGTGCAATCTATGACTATTTGGTAGTATGCGATGAAACAAACAACACAGGTGATCGTATTGATCGCAATGAGTTATGGGTTGATATCGCGATACAACCAGTTAAAGCTATCGAGTTCATTTACATTCCAGTTCGTTTACAAAACACTGGCGCAGCTTTAACTATACAATAATATACGCAGTTTATGGGAGGTTAACCCCTCCCAAAGCGTGAGCAATAAAAGGTAAATATATAAAAGGATATACAAAATGGCAACAGCGTCATTAACCAACTTTACAGTACCATTATCAACAAGTCAAAGTGCTAGTTCACAGGGCTTGTTAATGCCAAAATTAAAGTTCCGCTTTCGCGTAACTTTCTTAAACTTTGGTGTTACACAACCTACAACTGAACTAACAAAACAGGTAATGGATTTTAAACGTCCACAAGTTACGATGGAACCAATTACCATTGACATCTACAACAGCAAGGTATACCTAGCTGGTAAGCCAACTTGGGAAACTGTTACTTGCATGCTACGTGATGATGCGGGTGGCGAAGTTACTCGTCGTGTTGGCGAACAGATGCAAAAACAATTTGACTTCTTTGAACAAAGTTCAGCAAGTTCAGGTATTGATTATAAATTCACAACTGTTCTTGAAATCCTTGATGGCGGCAATGGTGCTAATACTCCTAACGTTTTAGAAACATGGCAGTTAGATGGTTGCTTCTTAACAGCGGCTGACTACGGTGATGTTAACTATGCTACTAACGAAGCGGCAACGATCCAATTGACAATCCGTTATGACAACGCTCTACAAACTCCAGTAGGTTCAAGTGGTATCGGTTCATCAATCACAAGAACACTAGGTACAGTTATTACTGGTTAATCCAGACGAAACAACTCAAAAAGCTCGGTTAAAATCCGGGCTTTTTTTTGGCGATAAATAATATAAACAGGAAGAGATAATGTCTCAGAATAATATATTTGGCCAACTGCTGCAATCTATAGCCCCCCAGCAAAACATCAAGGACTATAAACATGCCACACGGACCTTTGTTGATAGCTTATATAAACTAAGTCCTAAATATCAGAGCTTATTTCATGTATATATGGATATCAACACTGCCATGTCTAACATGAACAAACTAGCTCAAAGTGAAGTAGGGCTCATGGCCAAGAGTGTGCAACTGCCCAAATTTACTATACAGAATAAAACCTACAATGCTTATAATCGCAAGACCATCCAACAAGAACGTGTTAATTATGATCCAGTAAGCATCACCTTCCATGATGACAGTGATGATGTAGTTCGTAGATTCTGGTATGGTTATTTCAGTCACTACTATAGAGATAGCGACTATAAACTTGATAATTATAAAGATGATAGCAAGTATAAACAACGACAACAGCAGTTGTGGGGGTTTAGCCCTATGTCAACTGCGGGGAACTTGCCTTATCTAAACAGCATACGTATCTATAGCCTACATCAAAAACGTTTCAGCAGTTATACATTAGTTCGTCCAATGATCACAGCATTCCAACACGGCGAACACACTGCTGGAGAATATGCACCAATGGAACATAACATGACTATCGCGTATGAGTCGGTATTATATCAGACCGGCCCGGTCAACGCTGGCACAGTATTAGGTATTGATACTCATTATGATGATACACCTAGTCCGTTGCGTAGTCTTGGCGGATTGATCGGTCAAGGACAAAGCCTATTACAAAGTATAGAAAACGGAGACATAGGGTCAACAGTGCAAAATGGATTGAATGTATTCAATACTCTAACTGGGACCAATACACAACTCAAACAAACACCTAGTTTGGATTTATCATTCATCGGCAATGATATAATGAAAGGTAAGAATCCATTGAGCAGTATTTTTGTTCCAACGTCTAGCACAGTGAAAGCTGGATTATCAGCATCGGGTATTGTTATTCCGGGATTGTCCGGCAGTGGCGATAATATGAATGTCGCTGGTAATCAAATTCCTAACAGCGGCCAAGGCACAAATTAAAGGATAATAGATATGGCAGTAGTTACAGGTAATTTACCAACTGATGTAGGACAACCACAGAGCACTACCGCATTTTTTAACAATTACTACACACAAACTCCTAGCGTCAGTGCAGCAACCAACGACACTGTTGTCGCCTACTTCCAATCAATCACAGGTGATGTAGATGCTGGTAAGACTCTAGCTGCCGCAGTGATCTATACCGCCACTCAACAGAATCTAGACCCAGTCGGTCTGGTTCAAGAATTAAAAAAACTCAGTGACAAGAATCTAGCCAATCTGCCAGTGATCACTCCTTTGACAGAAACAGTCATAACAGAGTATAATAATTATCAAGACGTATTAGAAAATCTAACCAGTTATCCTGAAGGACAGTTATTTTATCTTCCTGAACTCGATATTTTTTACAAGTCAACCAACGGAACCATCGTATCTCCTGCGGGATATCAAGCCCAAAAGCAAGCATTACAAGGTGAAACAGTGATTTATAATTTTTCTTTTGTGAGTTATACCGCTGGAAAATATTCACAACGCACATCAGCAACAGCTGATGACCCATATGCCAAACCAGGACCAAGTGTAGCATACAATAGTATCAGCGAAGTTAACGCTTATCTTACCATGTTCCTTAATCTTAATCGTTCAGGCACTAGCCTATTGGGATTAAGTAATAGTCCACTAACCAGCAAGTATATCACACGTACCATCTTGGCATAATGAGCAAATACGCATCTGGCAAATATCAAGTAAAGAACCCAGAAAAATACATGGGTAAACGCTTGCCCAGCTATCGCAGTTCATGGGAGTTTACATTTATGAGCTTCTGTGATAATAACCCAGCTGTGTTAAATTGGGTCAGTGAAGGAGTTAAGATCCCTTATTTTAACCCTGTATCAGGTAAACAAACTATATATGTGCCAGACTTCTTAGTAGTCTACGTAGATGCCAACCAAAGACAGCACACAGAACTAGTAGAAATTAAACCTAGCAAAGAAGCCACGATGGAATCAGCTCGTAGCTATCGTGATAAACTCATGGTAGCGATGAACATGGCCAAGTGGGCGGCTGCTGATAGTTGGTGTCGAGCCAATAATATGCGCTTTAGAGTAGTAACCGAGTTTGATATATTCAAGAATCAGAAGCGGTAAATACTTCTACTATGACACAGAAACTAGAAGAACTATTTAACATACCACCTGCTGACTCTACTACCCTAGAAGAAGCCAAATCCAGCATTGAAGAAAATCGTGCTATCATTCAAGAAGTTGATCTAGCTATTGATAAGATCGATGCGGCACTACCCTATGTAAATGATCTAGACGTCAGCGATAAAGAGCTAGATGATCTCAGCGATCTTGCTAAAGAAAAATTCCAGGACCTAATTGATCTAGGTATGAACGTAGAAGCACGCTTCAGCGGACACATCCTAGCCACAGCAGGTACCCTGCTAGGACACGCTATTACAGCCAAGCAAGCCAAGCTAGATAAGAAGCTCAGAATGGTTGATTTACAGCTGAAAAAAGCCCGTTTAGATGCACAAATAGCCAAAGATAGCAACAAATCAGATGGCGATAAGATAGTAGATGCAGAAGATGGGCGAGCAGTAATACTAGATCGCAACGAATTGCTCAAGCAGATCTTGGGTAAATCTGATAAATAACACTAATAGGATACTAAAACATGAAGAACTTTTTAAAATATCTCTCAGAAGTCCAAAAAACTTATGAATTCCGCATCAAGATCGCTAACTGTGATCCTAAGGATAAACTAGACGGACTTAAAGTTGGTCTAGAAGAATACGCAGTAGAAAGCGTAGGAGCTCCAAAGAGACTACCAATCAAAGCCAATGATATTGACTTTCCAAGCATTCCAAATTGTGAAATATTTTTAATGGATGCTGTGTTAAAATATCCAGTAAATGATGCAAAACTACGTGCTATCGTAGCTGAACGTCTAGGCTGTCCAATCGCTAATGTGGTAGTAGTTCCAACCAATCACCCAGAAGAACAACGTCGTTGGAATTTACCAGGTAACGATATTAAAGAATTTAAACAAGGTGAAAATGTATTAACACAACCACTTCCAGAAGCAGATGCTGATCAAAAAGCTGCCAGCAAAGCCTATGCAGGTGCAGAAACTATCCTTAAAGAATTAAACAAAACAGCCAAGTTTGACATAGCTGGTAATGATAAAACTCTAGGCGGAGATAAAGATCCAGCATACGGTAAGACTACTAACAGTGTGCCAGCAGGTGATCTAAGCCCAGTAGGCAGCACAAAAAACAAAATTCCAAGTCCAGTAAAAGGCAGATAGCATGAGCAATAATATCTATGATATCTTGGGAAAACTTGACGGTCTAACACCTAAAGCCAACCCAGTCTCAACCGCTGAGCCTGTCTATGAAAGCGTAGATCCTCGCGGTGATATCATGTCAGCGGTCACACAACTTGAAGAACGCTTTGCGGGATTTAAAGAAGCCAAGGCCAAACGTAAAGAACCCAGTGTAGAAGTTCCTGCAGATGACCTAACTAGAAGTAGTGATCCTGATGTGGTTAAAATTGCAACCAAAGCAAGATTTGCTAAACCACAGGCTAAAAATGATTTTGAAGCTATCGTTTCTTACGTCAACAAACAAGAAAAAGAACTAGAGCGTGCAGAACAAGCTGATGTTGTTGATCGAGAAAAGATTGAACAAAC
>Ga0114978_10004771_pt1 | contig 10910 bp, 20 predicted proteins | sample S_140212_EF_Meta_FD_87027 | JGI IMG/M metagenome (GOLD analysis project Ga0114978, IMG submission 87027) | Freshwater microbial communities from Lake Simoncouche, Canada to study carbon cycling - S_140212_EF_MetaG | ecosystem: Environmental > Aquatic > Freshwater > Lake | place: Lake...
CTAAACCCGCCGCTGCATCCCCTGTCTCAGCATCCGTAGTGCTGGGGACAACTGCGCCAACTGTACCTGCTGCCGTTACGCCGGTAAGGGCAAGTAATGTCTCACCTCTAGAAATCGTACCAACCGTACCTGAAGCAACTACACCTGTCAGGGCAATTGATGTAGCCCCCCTAGAAACTGTCCCTACAAGCCCTTCTGCCGATACGCCGGTCAGAGCTACTGATACGCTGGGCGTGGCTGTTCCGGGGGTTCCAGTTGCCGAGACCCCGGTAAGTGGAATATCGCCAATACCCCACGGGCCTTGGCCCCAAGAACCGGCTCCCCACCCAGCCATGATCTACCTTTAAGTGGTAGCCAAGCGCAACAGAGCAGTCGTAGTCGTGTTGGAAGGCATGGTCAAGGTAAAGGTTCCGGCAGTAATAGTCTGGGAACCAAAGGTGTGGACACTGATTGCCTTATTACTTTGCGTTGAGTTATAGATCAAGACACAATCAAACGCAGTAGACAGCGTTACCGTTGTGTAGGTAATAGAAGCAGAAGGTGTCCAGTACCCTACGCCCGCCGTTGAAGACGAGTTGGTAGAAGTTGGAGCCGTTGCATTCGTTACCGTCACCCCGCCCGCTGTGTAGCCTGTGCCGGAAACTTCACCAGTAGCAGAATACGCTGTAGTGGAAGCATTGACCGTAGCAGAAGCCAAGTACAACGCCGCCTTAACTGTGTCCGTAGTAGGTGAGGTTAGGCTCCCGCGAGAAACGATAGTAGAAGTGCCAAGCTGGTGTTGACCTAGCATCAGTTCCCCAAGGAACGAAGTAGCCATGCTCTGTGTGTTCGCCATGATATTTCCTTAAAAAGAAGCAGTTTCGCCACCGCCAAAGACGGGCATTTTTTTCAACGTAACATGCGCTGATCGGTGAACCAACGCACCATCAAGCCAGTACTCAACCCAAGTGGTGTACTCATTGTCATTATCGACTGTACCTTCCCGCTTCTCAAGCTGGGAATCGTCCATATCGCCTTTGGTGGTAGTAACAATCAATTTGAACTCCTGATAAGCGCAGTTGTTGAGGTGTTAGCGGGCATAGTGATTGTAAACGTGGTGGTCGATGTTTTGTCAGAACCAAAGTCCAAGACCGCAATTGATTTGTTACCCTGTGTGGAGTTGTAAATCAAGGCGCACCGAGCAGTCAAAGCCGCTGTCCACGATACGTTATCCCAGTTTGCATAGGCTACATAGCCAGATGAACTGATAGACACCCCGGTCATGTTAGCCCCGCCAGCAGTGTAGCCTGTACCTGAGACTTCATTTGTTGCGCTGTAAACGGTAGTATCTGCGTTTAAATCCGCACTGGCGGTGTACAAAGCAATTTTGATCGTATCCGTGGATAGGTTGTGGACAGCCGTGTACAACTCCTTTTTGAAGCTGGTGGTCTGGGTCTGAACTATGCTCATGTAACCGCCTGCCTATACTGACCGCTACGATAAGCGTCTTGCCTTTCTAAGCCATCACCGAGTCGCTTAGCCAGCACAAGTGCTTCCTTGTACTTGCCGTCGTACAGGGCTATCAAATCTGCTTCACCCTTCATAAAGGTGTAGGCTTCTACCAGACTCCCGTACAGCAACACGGTATCAAAGTTATCCCCCAGCCATGTAGTGGCAGCGGTGGTAATGGACTCAGGATAATAATAGTAATGAAGTTCTGCGGAATAGGTGGCATCCGGCGTTGGGCCAAGGATAAAACTTAGCTCAGTTGTTGGTAAAGGTGGTGGCCCTGCTGTTGTAGTTGGGCCAAACAAAGCATAGTACTTTGGTGTTCCCGTATCCGTTGGCGTAGGGTATGCCTCACGCATGAAGTTCACATCTTTGTTGAGTAGAAATGTGTATGGGCCAGAGCCGGAGAAAACAGCCAACGAGTAGGGGGCTAAGAAGTCATTGGGACAAGACAGGTATTTGTTGCTGGCAGTGATTGTCCCCGTCACGTTCTTACGCAACGAGGGGAACTGCACCGTGTTATAGATGCGCTGCTCTGCCTGCTGGATAAAGCGGTTAATCTGAGTCGTAGACGATACAGTAGACGAGTCCGCAAGGGTAATCGTCGGAAAATTATTTTCCGTGTAAGTTTGTATTGCCGCCGAAAGCTCAGTGTACGTCATGCCATTGGGCCTCTTGCGGTAATCCCTTTAGTAGCACAACCATTGCCACGAGTTTTGATACCATCAGTTTTAATTGGTTCATTACCAGCAGATTTACTAAAGCTACCAACGCTTATATCAAGCGTGTCTAGCTTGCTGCGATTAGGAGGAAAGCCGGGATTTGTACCAAATTCTTGTGGAGCTTTAGTCATAGCCTTACCGTCCATCGTGTGTGGAGGCGCGTAAACGCTAGCAGGGCCAACTTCCTTGCCGTCTCTTTTCATACTGTAAGCCATGATTTACCCCGTTTTCTGGTTAGCTGCGCGTGCAAGATTGCGACCCATACGCATGTAGTCATCCGTAGTAGGGCCACCTTTTTTCATGCCTTTGGCATGCATGCGGCTTTCGTGACCTTTGACCATTTTTTTGGCCTCGGTATCCGCAATCTGCTTTACTTTTTTTGTGTCCATCATTGACTCCTATGAAACCGTTACCGTTACTGTACCAACACTTGTGGTTCCAACCAAGTAATTGGGCGTTAAAGTTGCGTCAAAAAAACTAGACCCGCCTACGGGATTCCAGCCCCACTGAATATCCCTTGAGCCTCCCGTGAGGTTGCCCGCACTATCTACCCCTGCCGTCACATACGTAGTATCTCTGCGCGGTTCCCGCACGGCTTGTGGGTCATCCACCGGGTACATACCCAACTGTAACTGCGGCTGATCGGGATCCCAGCAAGACCGGCATACAAGCAAATTGTACGTCTTTGTCTTGATAATTTCCTTACGTAATTCGGTTAATTTGAACTGCGCACCACACCTATCGCACATGGCAATACTGTTCTTGCCTGATGCAAACCTATTACCCATTTCAAGCTCCGCCCCCTATGTAGGCCTGACGCGGCACAAATCGCACGGATGCCTTTTCGCGGTCTTCGTCGGATGCTAGTTGCCATGCCTCATCGTACTGCTGTTTTAGGATATCCAGCCGCTGAGCGCCATTGGGGACTTTGAGCGCCAAGTAGTAAGCCAATCCCGCCACCATGCACGGCAAGAACCGAAACGGCACATCCATAGTGTTTACACCACCACCCGCGTCATTAACACGGCGCAGGCGCCAGTAAACAAATTGGTACGTCTGGGAGTTGTCTGGCGTAGGCCATACCGTGATAGCGGGGAGGTTCTGTACGTACACTCCGTCTCCCGCAGTGTGGGCCGCAGCAGTCGTGTTGTTTTGCCCCCGAACGCAGTTACTTAGGGTATTCCCTGATATGTAGCCGTACCCAATGGTTTCCGAACCGATCAAAATAAAACCGGTAGAGGGTAAGCTTGCGGCAGAAGTTACCGCAATTGTTGTAGCGGTGGAGGTAGTTGTTGCACTAATTGTGGTTCCAACCGACGAAGTTTGTCCGTCCAAACGTTGAATCCAAACCTGAATAGGGCGTGCTTGTTGCAGCTTGTTTGGGATAGTTGCGTACGTAGACACGCTGATGCGCGTTATGGTCAGGTCAGCTTGGGTGGACGCACTGCCTGCGCCTGTACGTATTACGTGTTCAAGCAAGTCCACTGTGTCGGTTGGCAGTGGGTAAGTGTTCTGCCCCGGAACCAAGTTAATAGTCCCTTGGTCAAACGTCCACATGTTGACGCCACGGTTAGCCCAGTCCGCAAACAGCAAGTTGAGTGACCGGCGGGCAGTACGCAAGTCGTAGCCAGTGCGAAGTTCAGAGCCCGCACGTTCAAACGCTTCCTCCACGATTTCCGTGAGGTCAAGGTTGAAAGTAGCGATTCCCGAAGTAGCCATTATCTAAACCCTGCTGTTTTCTTTGCTATGGTTTTGGGTTGTGCCACAAACTGTTTACCTGCTGCCTTGCCTGCACGTTTAGCTTTGGTAGTAGCTGCATATTCAGTAGAACTAAGAGATTTTATAGCAGCTTCAGGTAAGTACCGCTCACCTGTTTTTGACGATGGCTTTCCCGATTTGGTGCGCCATTTCTGGTCACCCCAGTTTTTAAGGGATTGCTGCGGTGCTTTCAATCTTTGTACCCGCCGCCTGCGGCCTTATAGCGTTTAGCCATTACCTGTGCTTTTCTGGCCGACCATTGACCTGCACCTGTGCCAACGATTGCCGCAGCTTTAACGCTGTTGAAAATACGTTTGCGTAGATCAGGTTTGGTGTAGTTGCCAGCTTCATTTACTTTGGACTTTACCTTACCGCCCTCGGCATACTGCGTGAAGTCAGTATTGTCCTTACGGGCCTTTTTCTTGCCCTTTGGCATTTTGGACGGGTCGATGTCACCCATACCGCGTGAGGCCATCATGGTTCAGCACATCTTTCCACGGGTTTTACCCCGCTGGGCAATACCATCACCACGGCTGGACGCCGAAGAAACTGAACCGCCTGAAGCCATTTTCTTGACTGCTCCACCGCGCTTCATGTTATTACCCGCCTCATCTGTCATATACGGCCTTGTGCGTCTTGACATGCGGTCAATGATTGCTTGACTCGCAGCCGTAGCAGCAGCTTTTTTTTCTGCTTTATTATCATTAAGTTGCTTGTTTAATGATTTCTGCCCCCTTTGGGCCATAATTTCACTAGAATACAACGCGGGGTCAAAATTTCGGGGTTTGGTTTCCCGCAAAGAATTTAACTTAGGGTTACCGGCAGGGGCTTCAGGGGCTGCAACTGGGGTTGTAGGTCTGGCTGCGGGTCTGGCTACAGGTTTCTTGGCCGCAGGGCCAACCGCCATGCTAGTACGGTTACCCTCAGTACCCATGTCTTGTGCAGCAGAAGTTTCAGGTAGGTAAGCACCTTTTGTTTGAAACTCTGGCGTATTGGGCATATATGCCCCTTTTGTGCCAAGTTCTGTTTCAGGTTCAACCGCGTCAAAATCCCGCGACTTTGGGCTTGCCGCAGGAACCTCATCATCAGATTTTTTGCTGCGGTTGTACAAGTAAGCACCGCCCATGCCCAAGGCCGCTAGTGCGGCTAGATCTTTTGCGTTCATAACAACTCCTTAGCAGGACATGCCACCCTTGTTCATTTTAATTTGCTTAGCTTTGGTCTTGCCTTTAGAAGCAATGCCATCAGCAGCGCGGACATAACCGCCGGTAGCCATCTTCTTCATCGGCATTGCGGGCTTTTTACCTGTTGCCATTGCTTTTTTCTTAGCAATCATTTCCATGAAAGGGTTTGCTTTAGCCATATCACCACCTCGTTTAAAAGTTTTGCCTTTATCGGCGTTGCTGAAATCTTTACCCACGGATTGTGGAACTCCTACTTTCTTGGCAAACGATGGGTTGTTAGCCACCGCAGCCATGAAATTGTGTTGCTTCTTACTGGTCGATGGCATCTGGTTTTACCCACCGCTGCACAGTAGCCGTTTCCCAGATACGAATGCTCAACCAAACAATGGTCAATATACCGCCAATAAGTGTTACCACAGGAGTCATCCACCCTAAAAAACCGCCAAGGCCCATTACCACGGCAGCGCCATCAGCCATTGTTTTTGCGTCATGTGCATCGTTCATATATACCTGCCTTTTGTTTTGCCTTTAACACAGCAGCCATCAGCACGGCTAGAGGCACTAGACACCTTGCCGCCAGACTTCATGCCTGTTAAATCACGAATCTTACCGCGCAAACTAGTGTCTTTTTTGCCCCGAGTTTCGCGCTTGTATTGGTCAGCAAGCTCTCCAATTTTTTGAAGCTGTTTGTCAACATTTTCTCTCTGCTTTGGACGTAGCTCTATTCCACGTTCTACGTCTATTGCTGCGTCACGCATATACGATGCGGCGTTGCGCCCTTCCCCCGCCGCAAGATTTTCTGCGCGTGTTGCGTCTGGAAAACCACTATACATTCTAGGGATTGCGCCCGTATTCAAATCTTCATATTTAAGCGGTACATATTTTTCCAAGCGTTTTACTGGATCATCAGCCATTTTTTACCTCAACATTTCCATCTTGCTAGAGAAGCAGCCTTACGAGTAGGCTTACCTTTTTCGTCTTTCATTGGCCCCGGCATACCTGACATACGGGCGCAAAACGAGTTCTTGCGTGCGCCACCTTGAGGCTGGGGAGCTTTCAGATTACTGCCTGTTGCTGCGTTGTACTTGGCACGGCCTTTAGCTGTTAACCCCGCCCCCTTAGAGACAGGTAGCTTCTCGCCCCGACCTACAGAGAGAACCGGGCCTTTTTTCTTAGCCATAGAATATTGTGATACCTGTTACCGTACCAACACTTGTTGTTAAATACAACCCCGTGTAAGCCAAGATACCCTCGCCGGGGACAAATATACTAACCGTATTTGGGGTTCCAAGGCTTGCTATATCCATTGTGTAAAGAATAGCAGCGGTAGCACTACCATCTCTAATTTCAAATGTTGCTGCCGTGCTTGCCTTGGGGCTGACCACAATCCCTTTAAGTCGCGCCCGCCCAACGTAATAAGAACCCGCCGCACTCAAGTGTGCACTTTTAACATCTGTCTGCATCATAACTAATCTCCTATAAAGTAGGGGCCGAAACCCCCAAGATTAATTAAGCAGAGGCTGGGTTAGCCGAACCGTCGCTATCACGGACAATATATCGGCAAATTACAGTTGCGGCTCCACCGCTAGCTGTACCAGCGCAAGCATAAGTAACCGTAACGATTGCATCAGTTGAACCTACGTTTTGGTAAGTAGCAATGCTTGCATCCGTGAGGGAAAAAGTTGCGCGTCCAACAGACAAAGGCGTAGTGGTCGCGCCACCCACAGTACCCAAGGTTGTAGAACCAATTTTTACAGTAATAGTATTACCAGTAGTGCCAGCATAGGCAGTGGTGATATTAACTAAAAAGTCAACGATCATTGCGCCAGCAGGTAGAACAAATAACGTGGTAGCGGTGGTATCGCTAACAGTTGTTGCACCTGTTTGAGCAACCATTGTTGCGCCCATATTGCGGATCGTGCCAGCAGTAGTGCCGGTGGTGTTTTTGACCGTGCCAAGCAGCCAAGGGCCGAGATGAGTTGCGAATCCCATGATAGATATCCTTACATACAAGTGAAGTGCATCAATCGGTATGTCGTCTAGCCGGGACTAGTTTGATGCACCGGAAAGCCCGGAATGGCTGCAATATACACTAAAAAGAAAAGGGGCACAAGGCCCCTTTTCTCTACCCTTTTAGGACGAGCCCGGCGAACCGAACATGCCCAGAGGATCAGACCAGCCGAAGCTGTAACGCTCGCGGGCCTTGTAACGGACATTACCAGTGTCAAAGTCGCCGTCCATGCTGTTGGTCAGCGCGGTACGTTCAAAGTGCTTCAGGCCGTTAGGAACGTCGGTGGTCAAATACCAGCCGTTGCTGTCGGTCAAGAAGTTGTTAACGGTGTAACCTTCAGGGATTGAACCGTTGTTCTTCAGCGCGTTAATATCGTTGTCGGTAGTACCAACGCGAAGGCTGGTTTCCAACAGACGGGTAGCAACGAACATCAGATTTGGCGGAATAATCAACTTCTTGGGCTTAGCAGCAATCAGCAGGCCGCGCTCGTCCGTCCAAGCGGCAATTTGAATAACTGCGTTTTCCAACGAAGTCTCATTCAGATCAGCAGCCGTAGCTGGGCGATTGCTGTTGGTTCCACCGCCAACAAGCGGGTGCGCCGTGCTAAACAGAGCAACGCCGTCACCACCAACATAGCTGCCGGAGAAACCGTTGTTGATAACCGATGCAGCCTTAACTTGCTTAGTGTATGCCATAGCGCGGGCCAAAGCTTTGGTATAACGAGCCGACAGGGAGTCGTACAGGTTATCTTCCACAGCCTCTTCCGTGATGGAGAAGCCAAGTGCAATGGTCTCGTGGTTGTACCGAGCGGTGAACGCTTCCTGCGCATTGTCATAAGCAATTGCAGAACCCTCGTTCTTCACTGGTGCAGCACTAAAGCCGGACAGCTTGGTTTCCTCTTCAAAGCTACGCTCCGATTGCTCGGTGTCGTAGATTTCCTTGTGCTGCTCGCCGTAGCGCGAGTACTCCAGACCGAACAAAGCATTTAATCCGGGGAGCAACTCTTTAAGTAGCTGTGCGCGTGAAATAGCCATTTTATGTTACTCCTTATGCAACAGCGGTTCCAGCATAGTATTTATGTAGACCAAAATTGATCTTCACAAGTACTTCTGGATATTGATTAAACACAATTGTTGAAGCCGCTGCAAATGCTACTAGCGGCGCTGCATTAAGCACAACCGTTGTAGAGTTTGTCACGGACGCAACATACGAACCGCTGGCAATGTACTGACCATTTGCCGCAATGGAGCCAACGTCAGAGCCAACCACTGGCGTAAACGTAAGAGCCGAAGCAAGCGTAACGGTAGCGGTACTAATACTGGAGTAAACCCCTGTACCTTGTGCCACCACAGAGTCAGGAACCAACCCAATAACACGAATCGGCAGGGCCGCAGTAAGTGCTAGGGAAGTATCTGCCAAAACAGCGTTAGCGGAATTACCAGTAGCAGTGCTGCCTGTGTTGTTAACTGCTGCCAAGTTTTGACCAATCATAGCGCGTGCGCCAGAAGTCACCACTGTAGTACCAGAAACCATCACTGCTTTAAACACTGTATCAGGATCATCACAGACAATAGCTACCGCATCGCCAGCAAGCGTAGACGCAGGCCAGTATTGCGAAAAAGTTTTTTGTCCTGTTATCGGGTTAGTAAACGAACATCCGAGGAAAACCCCCATCAGTGTACCGACAACACCGGTTGTAACGCTTATGCGCTCCAAGTTCCCACGAACCACCGTTACAAAATCTCCATAAAAGATGTTTGTAGCGTAGCCGTAGGTGATAGGTAGTTCACGGGTTGACCCCGCAAATACCTGACCACCAATCAAATTGATTGGTTTTAGCCCGTAAGGGGCTGAGACCACTGGATAAGCCATAAAGACTCCTAGTTACTTAATACCATTTCCAAATCCGCCACGCGTTACTGTAGACTTGCGGTCTGCAAATAACGGCATGCGCGGGTCATTTTGTCGCAAAAAGCTATTGTCCACCGAGTCCATCTGGTTCTGAGCTTCGCCGTTGTAATACTCAGCCATAGCTTCTGCTTTCTCGGTAGGAATCTTGCAAAGCATGAGTCCACCAATTTCAACATTACCTGACTTCTCATTACCAACGATCATAAGCTCTGGATGATCCTCTGCCTTTACCGGAACATACCCATCACGCATTTTGCGTGATACGTTTGTCCGCATTACTTCTGAGTTGCCGTGTACCGCAGTCGCTATCCAGCGATATGTGTATCCGGGTTCAGGAGTAGGGTCGGGCAAAGCACTCGACGGTTTATAAACATAACGAACATTTTTTTCGCGTGTCGCTAGATCACGGTTTGTACGGTTTTGAACTTCAGCCATTTTGATTTTCCAATCTTACTACTTGAGCAGCATATTGCTGCGGGGTTAAACCGAATTTCTTTGCTAACGCAACTTGCGTACTTGTTAGCCGAACTTTACCTCCACTCGTAGAACGAGATGCGGAAGCAACCACGGTAGTAGGTCGTCTGGAACCCTCACCGGACGTAGGCCTGTCTTTTGCCCCCCTGAATAAACTAGGGAACGTGGACTGTAAGCGACCATCAATTTGATCGAAGTATTCTTCAGAGCGGGGATCAACCCCGTTTTGTACTAGTTTTTTATGCAGCCCTAGCGCGTAGCTGGTGTATTCTTCAAAACCATCCGCCCCAAACCACTGGTTTTTTGCCTGCCAGCGCAGGGTTTTTTCATCCGGGGGAACAGGTTTTGACTGAACTTGTTGCGTTTGTACAGGAAAATCTTCCTGTTGTAAAGGGGTTGGGCGGAAATTTTTTGTTTGCTCAACCCGAATTTTGGCATCCATCACGGCTTCTTGGGCCTCAATGATTGCATCTGTGTCAAAGGCTTCCTGCGCTTCCTTGAGCATACGCCGCGCTATTTGGAGTTCCGTGTCAGCCTTTTGCTTGACCCCCTCAATAACCGCTTCCTGCCCCGTGTACACGTTTTGCTTGAGACGTTTGTTTTCCTCCACCAAGTGTTGGGCAAGGTTTTCAAGCTCTTGCTTTTCCCGCAGAACGGATTCTTTGACCCGGCGCTCGTCATGGCGGGCATGGGTCAGTTCCGTAATCCGCTTCTTAACCTTGTCAGAGTAGGACTCAATCTCTTCCTCAGTGGGGTCAAGCACTTCTTTGTCTAACGGCTTGCGGCCCCGGTCACGTTCGGGGGTATCGTCTTCTATTTCAATTTCAATATCTGCATCGCTTTCGATTTCAATATTTACTTTTTTATTTTCAATTTCATCGGGGAATTTAAATTCATCAGGCATACTAACTCCTTTAAGCGCGGCTTAATCCGCGTGGGTCTTGCACAACAGCATCAACTTGGTCGTCGTTGATGAGACGGAACTCCTTGCCAAAGATTTTGAATCTTGTACCGGTATATGTGCGCACCAATACAAAATCGCCTTCTTTGCACCACGGCCCTGTTGGGAATTTAACCGTGTCTTTGTACGCGTCTGCACCAACTTTCATAACAAACAACACCGTGGAGGCGTGTTCTTCTTGGCGCAAACTGGCAGTATCCCGCACTAAATCAAGTGATGTCCCTGCAATCTTTTGATCGACTTCAGGCACGGCGCACAATATTTTCCACCCTTGTGGGGTAGGTAATTGCGTAGCTTTTTCTTCGGCGGTTGCTTCGGGTTCAGGTGCATCCATTGGTTGGATGGGTTCAGGCAGTGCAAAAGCACCGGGGGAGAGATCAATACTATTCATTGGCTCTTTC
>Ga0114978_10004778_pt1 | contig 10895 bp, 10 predicted proteins | sample S_140212_EF_Meta_FD_87027 | JGI IMG/M metagenome (GOLD analysis project Ga0114978, IMG submission 87027) | Freshwater microbial communities from Lake Simoncouche, Canada to study carbon cycling - S_140212_EF_MetaG | ecosystem: Environmental > Aquatic > Freshwater > Lake | place: Lake...
AGGAAGGTGGGCGGTCTTCGATCGGATCCAACTTAAATCGTCAGTAAGCGTCTCGAGTTCCTCGCGGATTTCAGCCTGAGTTTGGGTCCAACGTTCAACTACACGCACGTTTTCGCCGTCGTCTTCCTGCCAGGAATATTCCAACCGAATGCCATTGGGATCAAAGAAATACATTGACCATGTCTGCGCGCCTACCGGAATCGGGCCGATCAGCGGCACACCATTGGCTTTCAGACTTTCGTGAAGAATGTCGAACTGGGCTTTAGTTGTGGTGAATGAACAATGCTGCATGGCGCCCAGGGTGTCGCGATCGCCCTGGCCGACTGCACCCACAGGAAACTCAAAGAATGCCACCATCGTATCGCCGCCCGCATCAAAAAAGTAGTGGCGCAGGTTTTCAAATGGCGGATTTCCCCGATTGCCTGCGCCTACGCCGACGCCGGGCGGCACGCGCAAAGCATGCACCAGCGGCATACCGAGAACCTGGGTGTAAAAATCCACCGTGCCTTTCATGTCGTCGGTGTTGAGTGCAAGGTGATGAATGCCGCGGCTGGCAGGGGTATCTTTGTGCCGAGCGCGCATAGGGGAATGGCTTGTCATAGATACGTCTTCCTGAGACTGAAACAAGAGCAGAAGTTGCATGCGTCGACATGGTCTGCCGAACGGCGCACAACGGAAGGATGCGTCGTCAGACACATGAAGCATCCACAAATATTTTAGCCCGATTATCCATGCGGCATGGCCGCTAGGCAGACAGTGATGTATCGGTCGGTATCGACTCCCGCCTCTGTCTGGGTATCACCCGCTTCAATGGCGTATTGGGCGTATTCAACCGCCGGTGCAAAGACAAGCAACTGGTGCCCGACATGAGCCGCCGGGTGAACTGCTCGGACAATGCAGTTGCCCAGTCCTTCTTAAGCAAATTGAAGAAATAGCGAAGCAAACGTCGTATCTATGCTGCCCGCCAGGAGGCCAAGTCAGACGTATTTGATGACATTGAAGATTTTTACAATCGAGTCCTCAGGCACAGCCATCTTGACTCAAATGAGTGCGCTTGCATTCGAACAACTTCAAACTGGAAGTTGATTAATGGTCTAACAAAGCGGGTGACATCCAAACAGTGTCCAGCTATGGCTGAGTGGGATCTTTTTTATTTGCCGAGATGCTTGTCAAAAAATTTAGCAATATCTGTGAATGCTTCTTTGGTCTCAGGGGCATCTGGGTTAAATCCATACTGAGCATGCGATTGGCCTTCGTAGACATTTAAATCTGCAGTCACACCGGCGCGACGCAACTTGCGATGCGTTCTTACTGTGTTGGATAAAAACAAGTCTCGTGTGCCGGATGTCAAGATGGTGGGAGGAAAGTTTGCAAAATCACCATAAATGGGAGAGAGTTGGGGGTCTTTCAGATCTCTGCCTGCCGCATACAACAGTGCAGCACGTCCAAGCCATCCGTCCCAAGTGACCAACACGTTGTCAACCCATTCATTCGTTTCGTAGGTGTCACCAATTTTCGCAATATCAGACCATGGTGTTCCGGGTGCAATTGCAGCAGGCAGGTCCACTTTTTCAGTTTTAGCCCGATGAATCAAAGCTAGCGTCATGGCGCCACCCGTTGAGGTACCAAACACAGCCATTTTTTTGGCCTTGTTTGTTTTCAGAAGTTCTTTCCAAACCGCCATGGAGTCATCCATGGCTGCTGGGTAGGGATGGTCAGGTGGCATGCGGTAATCCACCGAAACCACCTTGTAGCCGCCGAAGCTTGCCAACAGCATGGCCTCAGGAAGTGCAGCCTCACCAGGTCCAAACACATAGCCACCACCATGAATATGCATCAACAAACGATTTTTATTCTTTGGATTTGGCTTATTGGGCGTCACCACAAAAACGTCTACACCTGCCATCTTGGCAGCAGTCACACTGACGCCTAATTTTTCTTTCAAGGCAGGAATGCCCTTGATGACAAGCGCTGCGCGTTGATTCACCAATGCTTTCCATTCGGCGGCATTTTTTGGATCAGCATTGAAATGTGGTGGGTAAGCGCCACCAATTAAGGCCTGCATCTGTGGGCTGACCTCATTTGTCGGTGTCGGGGTGGTGTGAGCCGGAGATTTTCTGATCCCTGGTGTCGCATTGGCCTGAGCCTGTGACGTGGCCAGTTCTGCATAACCAGCCGGTTGTGCGGAAACCGGGACGGAAAATGCTGTGACCAGCATCAGCATCAGCGCGTTTGTTTTATTCATTTTGAGTTTCCATCAATTGTTTTTGGAGCCTTGGATGATCGCCCTTCTTTTGTTCTTGAACCACCCTGAATACCCTTACCCAGGGCTTAAAAGTCAGACCTATCGTCGGCAAAAAGCCGAGGGACGCTCAAAGGCCTTTCCCCTTTCAAACTCGGTCTGGCTTAAGCGAGACAATGTGTCATGAGCAAAGCCTTCACCAAAGAGTCTGATTCTGACGACGACGAGCTGGTCTTGCCGCCGCTGCCTGCAGGCGGCAAAAACTACATCACGCCTGCCGGTTATGCGCGCCTGCGTGATGAGCTGCTTGACCTGATGGATGTGGAACGGCCCAAGGTCGTGGACGTGGTGCACTGGGCGGCCAGCAATGGCGACCGGTCTGAAAACGGTGACTACCTGTATGGCAAAAAGCGCCTTAGAGAGATTGACCGGCGCATCCGTTTTTTAACCCAGCGGCTGGAGATCGCTGACATCACCGAGCCGTCCGTTCACTACGGCAAAGACCAAGTGTTTTTTGGCTGCACGGTGGCCTATCAGGATGATGAGGGCATTGAACGAAGCATCACCATTTTGGGGATTGACGAGGCAGATACCCTCGCCGGTCAGGTGAGTTGGGTGTCTCCCGTGGCCAGGGCATTGCTCAAGGCGCGGGTGGGTGATGAGGTCAGCTTGCCAACGCCGGATGGCGTGCGGGTGCTGAGTGTGCGGCGTGTTGACTACCCTGAGCCTGGCTCAAAACCAGCTGCAAGCTAACTGCCGGGCCGGATTCGGTGCACTCGCAGTACAGACGAGGTTCGCTTGACGTTTCTCAGAACGGTAGCCAGATGCGCCCTGTCGCGCACGGCGATGCCAAAGCGCAGTTCGGTGGCGTCCTGAGCGCGTTCCTGGCCCATGTTGACGTGGGTGATATCGGCCTCTGCTGTGGCCAGCGCTGCCGCCACCCGGGCCAGCACGCCTTTGCCATTGGCAACGGTAATGAGCAGTTCGGTTTCAAACAGCCGCACAGGCTCGTCTGACCAGTCGACGGCGATAAAGCGTTCGCTGTCGCGGTGCTGTAGACGCTTGGCCACCACGCAATCGTCGGCATGCACGACCAAGGCTTCGCCGCGCCCGAGGTAGCCCAAAATACCGTCGCCCGGTATCGGCTTGCAGCAATTGGCAAACTGGACTGACGCACCTTCGCTGCCGTCCAGCACCAGGGAGCCCTGCGACACCGATTCATGCGCGGTGTAGCGTTCGCGGCTCAGCAGCAGGGCGTCTGGCTTTTCGCCTTTTTCAGCCAGCAGTACCACGATGCGCTTGGCCACCATACTGGCAATTCGTTTGCCCAGGCCAATGTCTGTCAGCAAATCTGCGCGCGACCGGTTGCCGCTAAAGCGCAAGATTTTTTCCCACAGCAGGCGGTTGGGCGCGCTGTCGTCGGGCAGGCGTTCAATGCCTTCTGCGCGCAGTGACTGGCTCAACATTTTCTCGCCCAGGTCTTGCGATTCCACCAGCGCCATGGTTTTCATGTGATGACGAATCTTGGACCGGGCTTTGCCTGTCCTGATAAAGCTTAGCCAGCCGGGGTTAGGGCTGGCCACATCGGCGGTGATGATTTCAATCACGTCCCCGTTGTGCAGCTCAGAGCGCAGTGGCACTTGTTCGCCATTGACTTTGGCGGCTACTGCGCGATGGCCAATGTCGCTGTGGATGGCGTAGGCAAAATCCACAATCGTCGCGCCGCGCGGCATCGCCATGATCTGGCTCTTGGGCGTGAACACGTATACCGCATCCGGGAAGAGATCAATCTTGACATGATCCCAAAACTCGGCGGCATCGCGCGTTTCATGCTGAATGTCCAGCAGCGACTGCAACCACTGCGACCCAAGCCGCTGCGACGCGTCACTGGTTGGATCTTTGGCTTTGTAGAGCCAGTGGGCGGCCACGCCCGATTCAGCCACGACATGCATCGCCTCGGTACGCATCTGAAACTCAATATTGGTGCCAAACGGCCCGACAAGCGTGGTGTGCAGCGACTGGTAGCCATTGATTTTCGGGATGGCAATGTAGTCCTTGAACTTGCCCGGCAAGGGCTTGTAATGCTGGTGCAGCACACCCATGGCGGTGTAGCAGGCGTTTAGCCGGTCAACAATCACGCGAAACCCGTAAATGTCGGTCACCTGCGCAAACGACAAGTGTTTTTCGTCCATTTTGCGGTAGATCGAGTACAGCGTCTTTTCACGGCCAGAAATTTGTACTGCGATGTTTTCGCTTGCAAAAGCTGATTCAACTTCAGCCCGCACCCGCTTGATAACGTCCCGCCTGCGTCCACGGGCCTTGAGCAGCGCTTTGCTCAAGGTCGCATAACGCCAGGGGTGCAGGCGCTGAAACGACAACTCCTGCAGTTCGCGATAGGTGGTGTTCAGGCCCAGGCGGTGAGCAATGGGTACGTAAATGTCCAGCGTTTCGCGTGAAATGCGCGCCCATTTTTCACGCGGCGCATCGCCAAGCGTGCGCATGTTGTGGGTGCGGTCGGCCAGCTTGATCAAAATAACCCGCACATCGCGCGCCATGGCCAGCAGCATTTTTCTGAAAGACTCAGCCTGGTTTTCTTCTCGGGTGTTGAACTCCAGCTTTTCCAGCTTGGTCAGCCCGTCCACCAGCTCGGCAACTGAAACGCCAAAGCGCTCGATCAGTTCAGGCTTGGTCACGCCGCAGTCTTCAATCGCATCGTGCAGCAGCGCGGCCATCAGGGCTTGCGCGTCGAGCTTCCATTCAGCACATTGCTGGGCGACTGCGATCGGGTGGGTGATGTACGGCTCGCCGCTGTTGCGCAGCTGGCCCAGATGTGCTTCGTCAGCAAAACGGTAGGCGCGGCGGATGTTGTCAACATCCAGAGAACTCATGTAGTCAAGCTTGGCCGTCAGCGCGGCAAAGCTGGCCGCAGCAGCGTTGGCTGCTGCTGGCGTGGTCTTGTTGGCAGCGGGCTTGGCCGGCCTGGGATGCTTGGCTGATGTGGCCAAGGGCGTGGGTGGAAGCAGTGCGCTCATGCCTCAAATGTATCGCGGGGCGCTTACAACACAAAGCCAATGGACATTACGCTGCGCTAAAGGCGGGGCCTGAAAGCAAAAAAGCACCGGCAAGCGGTGCTTTTTTGCTGGAGCGATGTGAATCAGCCGGGGACTTTTTTCAGCATTTCCAGACCAATCTTGCCTTCGGCAATTTCGCGAAGGGCGGTGACGCCAGGCTTGTTTTTGCTGTCAATCTTGGCGGTGTGGCCTTGGCTCAGCATGCGTGCGCGGTAGGTCGCAGCCAAGACCAGCTGGAAGCGGTTCGGTATTTTTTCGAGGCAGTCTTCAACAGTGATGCGGGCCATGGAGTTCTCCGTGTGGGGTCAAAATGCAAGGATGTTCAAACAATATGCAGGGCTTTGAAAGTCTCGGCTCTTGCGATGCGCTGGGCTGAAAACTTCAGCCGCTGGGCGTGCACGATGGTTTTCAGGTCGAAAACGGCACGTTCAAACAACTCGTTGATTATAACGAAGTCGAATTCCCGAGCCTGCGCCATCTCGTTGGCGGCGTTTTTAAGGCGCAACTCGATGATGTCGGCCGCGTCTTCGCCACGTCGCTGCAGGCGCGAGCGCAGTTCTTCCCAGCTGGGCGGCAGGATAAAAATCAGCACCGCATTGGCAAAGATCCGCTTGATATTGATCGCCCCCTGAAAGTCAATTTCCAGAATCACATCTGCGCCATGGGTCATTCGCTCCTCGATAGCCTGGCGTGACGTGCCGTAGCGCTGGCCGTGCACATGTGCCCATTCCAGAAACGAGTTGCGCAGAACCATGGCGTCGAATTCGTCCGGGGAAATGAAAAAATACTCCCGGCCGTGTTTTTCCTGGCCGCGTGGGGCTCGAGTGGTGTGCGAAACCGCAGGCTGGATGCGCGCATCTATCTCCATCAGTGCCTTGACCAGGCTGGACTTGCCCGCCCCGCTGGGCGCTGCTACAACAAATAGGTTACCTGGATAGTCCATGTTTTATCGCTTCTTGGCGGCATCATTCAATATTTTGTACTTGTTCACGAATCTGCTCTATCAGCACCTTCATGTCGACCGAAATTCGCGTTAGTTCGAGCGATGCCGATTTCGAGCCAAGGGTATTGGCCTCACGGTGCATTTCCTGAATCAGAAAGTCAAGCCGTTTGCCCAGTTCGCCTCCGGCTTCCAGCAGACGGTCAATTTCGTCAAGATGCGAAGCCAGACGCGTGACTTCTTCGGCTACATCAATGCGAATCGCAAAGCTGGTCGCCTCGTTCAAAGCCCGGTCATGGGCTGACTCTGGCATCACAGAGCCATCTGCCAGGGCCATGGCTTCTTTAAAGCGTTCCAGAAATTTGGCCTTCTGCTGTTCCACCAGCCTGGGCACCAGCGGCACGATCTGAAGCGACAGGGCACGCAGTTGGGCCGTGCGGTCTGTCAGCATGTCCTTGAGGCGGCTGCCTTCGCGCTGGCGGGCAGCCATCAGCTCTTTCAGGGCCTTTTTAGCCAGTTTGAGCAATTCATCGGTGTTGTCATGCGGCTTTTTGTCTTCATGGGTGGCGATGCGCAACACATCGGCCACACTGAGCGGGGTCGCTTGCGGTAGCCACGACTTGACGGTGTCCTCCAGAGAACCCAGGCGCTGTAGGGTGGCCGATGAGGGGGCCTGCAAGCTGCTGGCAGAGCTGGCGCTGAGTGCCACACGCAGCTCAATTTTGCCGCGCTTGAGCTTGGCCGTGAGCAGCTCACGCAGCGCAGGCTCAAGCTGGCGCAGCTCGTCTGGCAAACGAAAGGCTAGGTCCAGAAAACGGCTGTTAACCGAGCGAATTTCCACGCTCAAGAGCACATTTGCCTGCTGGTTTGGCTCGTCCTGCGCGCCTGCAGCGTGGCTGCTTGACTGGACGGCTGCGTAGCCTGTCATGCTGTAAACTGACATTGAGTATCTAGGCTTTCAGTAAAAACAGGACTTCAAGGGCAGGCGGGAGCCTTTTACCTCTGCATACCTTCAAATTATGTCAAAGGTCAAACCAGCACCCTTGCCACCCGATACTGTGATCGGTGGCTATCGGGTTGTGCGCAAGTTGTCTGCTGGCGGCTTTGGGGTAGTTTACTTGGCCATTGACAACGAAGGCCAGCAGGTCGCCATCAAGGAATACCTGCCCGCATCTCTGGCAGACCGCCAACCGGGTGAATTGTTGCCACAGGTGCTGCCCGAGAAATTGTCGCTTTACCGGCTGGGGCTGAAGAGTTTTTTTGAAGAAGGCCGCTCGCTGGCCCAGATTTCACACGGCTCAGTGGTCAGTGTGCTTAATTTCTTTCGCGAAAACGAAACCGTCTATATGGTGATGAACTACCTGGAAGGCGGTACGCTTCAGGACTTCATCATCACCGCGCGTGAACTGAAAAAACAGAAGGTTTTTCGTGAATCAACGATCCGTTCGCTGTTTGATGAAATCCTGCGTGGCTTGCGCATCGTGCACCAGCACAAAATGCTGCACTTGGACATCAAACCTGCCAATATTTTTATCACCGATGACAACCGCGCGGTATTGATTGACTTTGGCGCTGCGCGCGAGGTGCTGAGCAAGGAAGGTAACTTCATCCGCCCCATGTACACCCCCGGCTTTGCCGCGCCGGAAATGTACCGGCGTGATTCGTCGATGGGCCCGTGGACAGATGTTTATGCGATGGGTGCCTGCATTTACGCCACCATGCAGGGCTACCCGCCAAACGACGCGCCCCAGAGGCTTGAAAAAGATCGTTTGTCGCTGGCCCTGTCGCGCCAAAGAGGCGTGTACTCTGATAGCCTGATTGAAGTCGTCGAGTGGTGCATGGCGCTGGACCCGCTGTCCAGGCCGCAGTCGGTGTTTGCGCTACAAAAAGAACTCAGCCGTGAGGGTGAGCGCCGCTATACCAAACTCAGCGTCAGTGAAAAAGTCAGGCTACAGTTTGACAACATGGTGTCTGACACCAAAAAAGCCGCCGAGAAAGCGGCTAACGCCGTCACCCGATTCAAATGAAATTTTCTGTTTTTCAAGTCAGCCGACGTGGCGGGCGCGAAAAAAACGAAGACCGGATGGGCTACTGCTACACCCGTGAGTCCGGCCTGTTTGTCGTGGCCGATGGCATGGGAGGCCACCCGGAAGGTGAAGTTGCGGCGCAACTGGCGCTGCAAACCGTTTCAGCCACCTACCAAAAAGATGCGCGACCAGCGATCAAGGACACGACCGAATTTTTAGCTGGCGCATTGATGGCGGCACACGACCAGATTGTTCGCTATGGCAGCGAAAAAGGCATGCTCGATACCCCGCGTACCACGCTGGTCGCGTGCGTTTTGCAAGGTACGTGCGCCACATGGATACATTGTGGCGATTCGCGCCTGTACGTGGTGCGTCGCGGCGAACTTCTGATGCGCACACGCGACCATTCGTACCTTGAAAAGCAAAGCGCAGGCGGCGCGCATTTTGAGCACATGACGCGTAACATTCTGTTTAGCTGCCTCGGGTCGCCCACCAAACCGGTCTTTGATGTCACCGGTCCCGTGATGCTGCAACAGGGCGACAAATTGCTGCTCTGCTCTGACGGTCTGTGGGGCAGTCTGTCGGACCACGAAATTGTCAAACACCTGGCTGCAAAAGGGGTGTCAGCTGCTGTGCCAGACCTGGTTGAAAATGCGCTGCGCGTGGCAGGTGAGCAAAGCGACAATGTGACAGCGCTGGCGATGGAATGGGAAACCCCCGACGCGATTGAATCGACGCTAGGCATATCTACAGACAGTATTTCCGACGGTGTGTTTGCGTCTACCATTCAGGCAGGCGGGATGGACACATGGGCGGATGACCCGGACGAGGCAACGATCGAACGATCGATTGCCGAAATCAACGACGCTATTCGACGGTCTGCTGCCAGAAAAGCCTGAACGGCGTCACTCAAGCCTGCTTTGAGAGCCCTTGCTTCCCTTTTTTTCTTCTTTGCATTAAAGAGTTTTAGCCATGAGTTCATTTGAAAGAAGCAGCGCGCGCGCTGCCCATGCCTTGCGTCCCGTGCGCATCACGCGCAACTACACCGCCTATGCCGAAGGGTCGGTATTGATCGAGTTTGGCGGTACCAAAGTGCTGTGTACCGCATCGGTCGAAGAAAAAGTACCCGGCCACAAAAAAGGCAGTGGCGAGGGCTGGGTCACGGCCGAATACGGCATGCTGCCGCGCGCCACCCATACGCGCAGCGACCGCGAAGCCGCGCGCGGCAAACAAAGCGGCCGCACCCAGGAAATCCAGCGCCTGATCGGGCGCTCGCTGCGCACGGTCTTTGATTTGAAAAAGCTGGGTGAACGAACCATCTACCTCGACTGCGATGTGATTCAGGCCGATGGCGGCACACGCACGGCCGCCATCACAGGCGCGTTTGTCGCCGCGCAAGATGCGGTCAGCAAACTGATGGCCGACGGCAAGCTCAAAGAGACACCGATCCTTGACCATGTGGCCGCCATTTCAGTCGGCATTGTTCAGGGCACAGCGCTGCTGGACCTCGAATACATCGAAGACTCGGCCTGCGACACCGACATGAACGTTGTGATGACGGGCGCTGGCCATTTTGTGGAAGTACAGGGCACGGCCGAAGGCGCTGCCTTCACCCGCGCAGAGATGGATGCGCTGCTGGTACTGGCTGAAAAAGGCATCCGTGAACTGGTCGGCATGCAACGGCAATCGCTATTCAATGCCTAGCTGCTTGCCCAAGTCTTTATTGGTCAAGAAGCTATTTTCACCATGAAAATTGTGCTTGCCTCGAATAATTCAGGCAAATTGGCAGAGCTGCAGGCGATGTTCAGCCCGCTGGGCGTGCAGCTGCTGCGCCAGTCTGATTTGGGCATCGGCGAGGCAGAAGAGCCGTTTCGTACCTTTGTGGAAAACGCCTTGGCCAAAGCCCGGCACGCCGCCCGCGCCAGCGGCTTGCCTGCTGTGGCCGATGACGCCGGTTTGTGCGTCGATGCTTTTGGCGGCTTGCCGGGTGTGGACACCGCTTTTTATGCGACGCAGTTCGGTTATGCCAAGGGAGACGACAACAACGTCAAGGCGCTGCTCGAGCAAATGGCGGCGATTGACAACCGCCGCGCCGCATTGGTCAGCACACTGGTGGCGGTGCGGTCTGCGGATGACCCGGAGCCATTGATAGCCGCAGGCCGCGTGGTCGGTGAGATCACGCGCGCGCCGTTGGGCAGCAACGGTTTTGGCTTCGACCCGGTGATGTTTATTCCTGAGTTTGGCAAAACTTTCGCGCAACTGCCAGTCGACGTTAAAAATGCCAACAGCCATCGGGGCAAGGCTGCACGGCAAATGCTGGACTTGATGCGCCAGCAGTGGTGGATATGACCCCCACGTTCGTCGCTTCGCGTACATCTCTGCCCCCCGAGGGGGCTGGCCTGGCTTGGGGCGGCCCGGCGCTTGCGGCCCAATGACAAGGCAAGACATTCAGCACTACATGCGGCCCGGCACGCTACAGCTCAAAAGCTTGCCGCCCTTGTCGCTTTACGTGCATTTGCCGTGGTGCATTAAAAAATGTCCCTATTGCGATTTCAATTCGCATGAAGTGGGCAGTGACATGCCCGAACAGCGCTATATCGACGCGCTGGTCGCTG
>Ga0114978_10004783_pt1 | contig 10891 bp, 13 predicted proteins | sample S_140212_EF_Meta_FD_87027 | JGI IMG/M metagenome (GOLD analysis project Ga0114978, IMG submission 87027) | Freshwater microbial communities from Lake Simoncouche, Canada to study carbon cycling - S_140212_EF_MetaG | ecosystem: Environmental > Aquatic > Freshwater > Lake | place: Lake...
ATGAGGTTTTGTCTAGATGAAGGTGAAGACATTGTATCTTTCCTAATTTATATGGTATATTTATAAGGAAAGGGCCCTTAGGCCCTTTTTAAAATCTTCCCCATTTTATTCTATTCCATATTCGTTCATGAAACCAGAATAAAAATACCTTAGTAAATACTTCGGTTAATGCTATACTAGAAGCAATTAAAACTTGCCCCGTTATAAGCCAACTGATAAGAAAGGTATCAATGGTACCTGTAATTCTCCAAGATACCGCTTTTGCAAGACTCCTAACTGGTGTATCATTCAAGACCCATGGTCTTTCTTATCTTAGTTGCAGATACAGCATGGATGGCTTCATTGAATACTTCTTGTTCAATCTTATACCCTACATCTCTACCATAGGTAATATTTACAACGTTAGGGACAACTTGGATTTCGTATTGACCTTGGAACAATGGATCCAGGTCTCTACGAATAAAACTTTTTACTTGTTCAATGGCAAAGGGATTAGAACCTTGCCATCCTTGGCAATCTCTAATTTGAATTACAACTTGACCGGTCTTAGCAACCGCACGTTCAAAGAGTGCACGATGACCTTCATGCCATGGCTGCCATCTACCTAGCATCTGTACGGTCTCTTTTTGCCAATCAAAAGAAGGACGTCTACGGTCGGCTAAAATATGATCACCAATAAACTCTGCCCATTTTTCACAATTTTGTTCCGTAACACGGAAGTCATATTGCTCAGGTGGGATGAATGCTTTATTGGTATCTTCGTATCGACCTTCTTTAATAGTATCGACCCAGATAGTCCAATCGGCTTTGAAGTTATTACGCATCTCAACCAATGGTGCAACAAAATCACAAATAACAAATTCACCGGTACACTCTATAGCAAACTGAAACATACGCAAACTTTGACGAATACGCCCTGCGTTTGAAAAATCCCAATCGTTATATTTCTTACGAATATCATCGGCATTAAACCAATCTACCCCTACCTTAAAAAATTCAGGTCCTGGTATACCTTCGTAGGTCAGTACTCGTCCGGGATTAACTTTCATTAAGTCCCCATTGTCTTCTAGATACTGCTTGAGTGCTTTAGCAAGGTATGTCTTACCTGAACCAGGTAGACCCATGATTAAAATACGTTTCATTGTTGTCATTCTATAAAATTATTTGAAATAGATAGCGCACTAGAAATAGCCATGTCCATATCCAGGTACGTATACAAACCACACCTACCAATAAACGTTACTTTATCATTATGAATGGCTTTGTATTTATTATATGTTATTCTGTTCAATCCGGCCACATCTTTTACTGGGTAATACCTCTCCATGTTATTATCTTTATAATCACATGGTTCTTCTAAAGTATATAGCTCACCCGTACCATGATTAGGAAACATGTCCCATTTGGTTACTCTGGTATAGATACCTGTATCGGTAAAATTTACTACAGGGGTCGGCATTGCAAAGGGGTTACTGGTTCTATTATGAAACTTAATAGATCGATAAGGTAACTCTCCATATTGGTAATCATAATACTGATCTATTGGCATAGAGTTAAAGACATGATCATAATTATTTTCCATGTCTTTATTTAAAATTGTATCTGTTTTAACTGTAATATTATTGTGGTCTAGTATCTTTTTAAAGATTGGTGTATAACCATCTTTAGGTAAGAATTGATATTGATCATTAGGAAAATAATATTCATTATCGTCATCTCTTACTTTTACCCTATTAATAATATCGCTATGAACGTCCAGAGTACCCCACATCTTTAACGTATACGGCTTATATACTATATCTACTAACTTATCTTTAAGTATGTCTTGAGTTTCTTTATTAGGGGGGAGAGTTAGAAAATTATCTTGGTAGTAAGCTTTAACTTTATGTTTATACACTACCCACTCAGTAAATTGAGATAACCATTCTACAACTTTAAGATTATTGGTGTGAAATAGATGAGGTCCATACTTATGAACTCGAACACCGTCTACATTATGATCAAAACAATTACCGCCAATATGAGAGCGTTGATCGATTACTGTTATTGTATGCCCGGCTTGAGCAAGCTCTCTTGCTACAACAGAACCTGAGAATCCTGCTCCGACGACCAAGATGTTTTGTTTTCTTCCCATGCTTTAATAACCTGATCTTTAGATATAAAAAAGGGCATATCTGTTTTTGCAGACATATGAACCACCAGAGAACCCATTGGCATAAACATACGAACATCAGGCTTATTCCATACCGATGATATAGTATTACCTTCCCAACACGCTGGATTATCTCCGCCAATATTTAATAAAGTATCAAATTCTTTTCTGTATTTCTTAAACACAGATGATTGAAGCATGAAGGATTCATGTGTAAACCAGGTTGTTCTATAGTATCTATTGCGAGCTGGAACTATAAATGATGCCTGAAAATAGGTTTCATTATGCGGGAATATTGGGTGATAATATAACTGATTAAAGTCTTGTGGAAATATACCAATATTGATGTCTAAAATATTAGTAAAGTATGACCATGTCTCAACCATCTCGGCTATAGATCCTGGGAAATGTAAATAGTCATCCTCAACAATATAGACTAGATCTTCATCAGGTAATTCATAAATGTACTCATAAGCAACTTGAACCGAGTATCTAGTCTTCTTTTTATCGGATAACCCTGTTTGATCTCTGAAAGGTAGATAATTAACTGTTACATATGGTAGCGTACCCACCATGGAGTTGAGGGTTTGCTTAAAGTCATCAGAAGAATTATCATCTATAATATGAAGATGCTTATCTTCTATAATATTTAATTCTTTTATAATAGAATTAAGACAACGTATAATACATTCTTTTTTATTTACAATACGCGTAGATTGTAACGAATGCCTATCACAGGTTCTTAATACAACATGTAGCATTAATATAACTTTATATGAAGTGTTAAGACTACTATCAGTCTTTGAGAGAGTCGTTACGTACCGTCGAGCGACCTTCTTTAGGTCTACCTAGGATAGTAGTTTCTTGTTTATCTAGGTCATGGGCAAACATTCCCATTTGATGTATTGGGAATATATCTGCTCTTAATATAATGTCTAGTGGTGCTGTAATACCAAATTTAAGAACATGTGCTAGCATATTTTTAGCGACCGCGGGATCAATAGCATATGCATGAGCTCTACAGATAAAATGGTAATTAGGACCTTCGGATGCGTGGGGTGGTGTAGGAAATATCCCCCAGCCTTGATGTGCCTGTTCGTTAGAGCCAAGGTAGGCAATAGAGTTAAAGACATGATGTGTAGTATAGGCAGCTGTCATCACAGTATCATGTTCTAATATCACAATGGGTTGATCCTGCTCAACACATTTAGCCCAGAGACTAATATGAGATAATGCGCATGCAACCTCACCCCTGGTAAGGTAATGATCAGTTACCTTTATCATCTTCATAATACTGTTGTGGTGTTCAGGTACAATAATATCTTCTGATAACCCGTTGTAGGCATCCCAGTATTGAAATGGCATGCCTACATTATTACAGGATGCTGCACAATTTAAAGCTTGCATCTCAGAGTTATCGTTACCCTTAACTCTGATAATGTAAGCTTTTTCAACATCAAGGTTATACGAAAAAAATAATGATTTCATAATATAAAATAAAAAAAAAATTAAGAGGCTCTTACCCCGCCCATCATGTAGGTATTATGAGCATTTATTAAAGCCCAGTCTGTATTTGTACCGAGTTGTGTTGGGCTTGATCTATGTACACCATCATTCTGACCTATCATTCCAATTGTACCTCGACCCCAAGTAAAGAAAGTACCGTCAGATCTTCTAGCACCGCTAAAAGATCTAGAACACGTAACTTGTGCCCATGTGGTTAACGCCCCTACTTGACCTGGGCTCGATCTACTAGTAGTGTAATTATTATTACCTAGACGGCCATAACCTGCAGCACCCCATGACCATAAAGTTCCCCCGGTTTTAATTCCTAAACAATGGTCATTCGACATAGCAATGTCTATCCATGATCCTGCTACCTGAGTTGGGCTTGATCTTCTATCAGGGTTATTAATATCGAGACCTAACACCCCCCATATATTGTTACCCCATGTCCATAAAGTATTATCGGATTTTATTCCAGCGCCATTTCTGTAACCTGGAGATGCTTTCAACCAGGATCCTCCTACCTGTACGGGGCTTGATTTATCGATTTCGTCGTTTTGAGCAAGACCTCCTGCGTAAGCAAATCCCCAAAGCCACAATGTACCATCGGTCTTAATAGCTGCAGTATTTCTAAATCCATTAGATATTACTTGAGACCATGTGGTTCCAGCACCAATCTGTACAGGCGATGAACGAGCAATAGTATCATTTAAACCTAAAATACCAGCGCTATTTGACCCCCAAGCCCACATAGTACCAGTGGTTTTTATAGCAAATCTTGAAATATAACCGGCGGCAACACTATTAAGATTCTGAGCCCAGTCGGTACTTGCGCCAACTTGCCCTGGGGTTAATTTATCGGCACTTGAATTGTTCCCTTGTTGACCGCCAAGCCCCCTACCCCAAGTCCAGAGTGTACCATCGGATTGAGTGGCTACACTTCCTTGTTTAAACGAAGCCCAATTGGTGGCAGAGCCAGCCTGTACTGGAGAGGACCTATATGTTTGCGTACCATCACCTAGTTCCCCGTTACTATTTCTACCACTCGCCCAAATGCCCTTGGTTTTAGACTTTGTAGGCCACAGGCTTTGTTTTTGCTTAACCAAGGCTTGATCCAGCCTCCACATACCAGATGCCGTGCCCCCGTCGTTATATATTCCCCCCGGGCCAGTAGTTGTAGGAGGATTTAAGGTTATTAGCCCACCTGGATATGCTGACATATTATACTACCAATGCATCAAGATCTTCGTGAGTTACTGCAGCATTAAGTGCAGCAACACGTGTAGCATAAGCAGCCTTAGCATCAATAACAACCTGTGTATCAAACTCTTCAGCTGGGTTCTCACTCATTTGTAAACGAGTCTGCTCTTCAATGATTTGTCGAAGATCAAATTTAGCATTACCAATCAAACCACCACGACGATCTTCAATAGTTAAAGAGGCCTTAGACCAAACGATCTCTACCGGGGTCTTAGTTAGATCAAAAGTATGAGTAGTTACATATTCGCGGCGAGGTGTAACATCAGGTATTACTTCTACAGCTTCACGCCATCCAGCTTGATTCGTCAATTGATCTTCACTGGGTGCATAATCCCAGCAATCTGTAACTGCGTCATTCTGAACGCGAACCCAAAAACCTTCTTTTCTTGTTGACATATTAATCTCCTATACAAGCTCTTTTTGCATTTCTGCAAGTTTTAAATTAAGTTTGTTGAAAGGTTTTACCCAGTCTCCAAATTGTTCCTGTCTAAATAACCTTACACTGTCGTACCAAGGAGTAGTTTCTCCTGGTTTAGCCCACAAATAGTATGGTAAAATAGGTACTATAATCCATGTTGGTACACCCATAGCTCCTGATAAATGCGCCACCGATGTACATGAACTAATTACTAAATCACAGGATGCAATTGCTTCCTGCGTATCAGACCATGTATTTAGCGGTACCTTTTTAATCCAACCAGGGCAGTGCTGAGTTCCTTCGTCTCGTTGTAGAGAAATAAACTCTGCATCTATATCTTTTATAGCATTAAATAATAAATTTGGCGGAAAAAGACGATGCTGCTCATGTTCAAATGCTGGATTACCTTGCCATCTAATACCTATTCTTAACCCTTCATGTGGTAGTACTTCTGGTATATTTATATATGGCTTACCGTTGATATCTTTATATTCTAACCCCAATGGAATAACTGTAGACATGGAAGGTGTCCAAAAATCATGTACAACGCCAAAAACTGCCTCGTGTTGTATAATAGCTCTAACCCCTGGTATGTCACGTAATAACATAGCAACAGTACCTGAGCATGCAATTATAACATCACACCCCTTATCCATAATATATTTAGCATACCTAGCTCCATGAATCTGGTCACCGAGCCCGCCTTCCAGACATAGCATTACAGTACCCTTTGATACACCATCCCACAAAGGAACCGGGGTACTGGGAGCTGGATTACCAAAAACTTTTTCTTTGCGGCCCCTGGCAAGTAGTTGCTCCCCCTCAAGTAACTTACCTTGCCACATTTTATACCACCCACGGTTAAAGGCAGCTCTATTATTCCAAGGTTCTTCCTCTTCTAATTCTTGTGCTAACTTCCAACCATTCTCAAAGTCTCCCATAAGACCAGATGTTAGTTGTAAATCTAATTTATGTATCTTTTTATTTGATTCATACTCGTTAAACCAGAATCTAGGTTGATCAAAACTATCATACATATACCCTAGAATTTCCTTAGAATCTTCTTTATGCTGGTATTCTAGTTTAGGTTTAATATCATGAAGACCTTTTACTTCCCACACCTCTTCATCTAGCTCTTTAAGATTAGTACCATCTAAGTTATCAAAGTCATATTTAAAATCTGATAATTCTAAGAATGAATGTATTCGGTCGAGTTGAGATTTAGGGTCATTAATTAAATCATCATAATTAACAATTAAGATACATTCTGGAGCAAATTGAATACCAGTAAGTAAAGACTTATAAGCTTCTTTAACGTGAGTAATTAAATGTGAATCTTGCATAAATTCATATTTATCTTCAGGTTTAGCTATACGAACAAAAGATGCTACAATATCTGGTATGTTACGAACTGTAGCAACTATTTTAGGTTTATGACCTAAAACATTAGCCATAGTAGGGATATTAATATCAGAGGACCACCCTCTTGCTTTATCTAGGATAATTGGTTTATCAATCGTAGCATATTTTTCTTCACAAATAACTCGAAGAATACGTTGAATTTCTAAGTTATTAGCTTCCTTATCAGGTTGTGAGGCCTTAATATTTAAACTATCATTCCAGGCATTCAGTGTACCAATTAAGACGTCTAATAAACCAGAAGTTGAGGTGGCGTGTACGGAGGGGTGTTGATTTAAGATTGCCGCTAGTACGGTCGACCCCGAGCGGGGAAGACCGGAAAGAAAATAAATATTTTTCATATTTAATGATATAATAAAAAACTTATTATACTATAATTACTAGTATAAATCCACTTGAAAATAGTCACCTATGTTGCAGCAATAGCAAAACTATGAAACTGGGAACCACTGGTAGTGCTACCCTGACCATTTACGTAAAACCAATTTGTATTAGAGCCAATCTGGATTGGTGAAGAATTAGGTGTATTCCTATTTAGCCCTGTAGCTCCAATATCACCTCGACCCCACGACCATATAGTACCATCAGTTTTAATTGCTATACAATTTGAATTTTGAGCTGTTGCATGCTTCCAGGTTGTTAATGCACCAACTTGAACTGGGCTTGATTTACTGAAAGCGGTATTATCTCCTATTTCTCCGCTTGTGCCTTGACCCCATATCCATAAAGTTCCATTAGTCTTAATTCCTAAACAATTTGAATTACCTACATCAAATTTTGACCAAGTGTCTGTTCCAAGCTGGACCGGGCTAGACCTGGTAATTGAAAGAGTGCTGTTCCCCAGCAACCCAAAAGCATCATTTCCCCATAACCATAAAGTACCATCGGATTTTATACCCCCAGATGTACCATTGCATGTCCCGACTGCTGTCCACGAACCTGCCACTTGGACCGGGCTTACTGCAGCTGTCGTGTCATTTCTACCTAAAGTACCAAAGTAGTTATACCCCCATAACCAAAATGTACCATCTGTCTTTAACGCGCCACAATTACCGTCATTTACCCCACTACCGGTAGGTATTGACCAATTAGTTAAAAGCCCGAGCTGAACTGGGCTAGATTTGTTAGAATATGGTGCACCAAGCCCTAACTGCCCTGCAAAATTTCTACCCCAAACCCATGCAGTACCATCGGTCTTAACTGCCATAGTAGATCTACCCGGTGCAATTTCTGCCCAATTAGTACCAGAACCAATTTGTACGGGGCTTGATTTATTAGTATAGGTATTGTTACCTAAGCCCCCGTATTGACCGTCTCCCCACATATATAATGTCCCATTGGATTTTATAGCACCTGTAGTATCTTGGCCACATGTAACTTTAATCCAATCAAGATCAGAACCAATTTGAATTGGACTTGATCTTCTATTACCAGAACTTCCTAAACCATCACCGAGCCCGCCATTATTAGCCCAGCCCCAAGCATAAAGAGCTTTATCTTTTAATCTTGAAGGCCACAGGCTACTACCTTTTAATCTGCTAGCATCCGCCATTGTCCACACACCTGATGCAGAACCACCATCATCATAATCTCCACTCGGACCAGTAGTCGCGGGTGGGTTAGCGGTTAATATACCGCCTGAATATGCTCGGCTCATAGTATCACCTTAAGATAAATCTTCGTATGATATTACGCAATGAAGAGAACTTACAGAAGCGGCTAAGGCTACAATAGAGGTATTCTCTTCTAAGTAAAACGACGTTGATTTATCAGTTACAATCAACGATGCGCCACCAGGCACAGAAATATCATAGGCAAGGTAATACGATGTGCCTCCACCTGCGGCAGCCGTATTGTATGCCACGCGACATGTAACAGCAGAGGCGGTAATATTTGATACAACAATGTTGTTAATTTTTAACGCTTTACCACTACTTACAGCATTAGAAACCTGGGATGCTAAACTGGTAGTTAATAGAGCTGCAGCTGACTTAGGTGATATAGTTGTGACGTTAACTAAATTTGGATTTGCCATTTATTTTCCTTAAAGATTCATTGATATTATTTAGGCTTAAGAGCCTAGAACTAATGCAATTGCTAATGATTTGCCTATAGTGACACTCGGGGCCGTTGATGTCCATATCGTCCCATCAGAAGTCAAGACGTTACCAGACGTACCTGGCGATACTGTTTTGAGAGCAGACGTGCTGTTGCCTAACAAAACACCGTTGGTGGTTAAGGAGCTAGAGCTGGTACCGCCATTTGCTACTGAAGTAATACCTAGAGTAGAAGAAGCCCATGTAGTACCATCTGAGATTAAGACATTACCAGATGTACCGGGAGACACAGTTTTTAAAGCAGACGTACTGTTACCTAACAAAACACCGTTGGTGGTTAAAGAGCTAGAACCAGTACCCCCGTTAGTTACTGCAACACTTCCACTTAACTGAGAAACGCCAATCGTTTTATTTGTTAATGTAGTAGTACTTGTAGCAGTAACTATATTTGTTGGTATAATAATATTAGACAGTAACGTCATTTAATTTAGCCCCCTAAGACTAGTGAAATTGCAATAGCTTTTCCCACCGTGGCTACTCCTGTTAAGGATGAACCGGATCCAGAAAATGATGCAGCAGTAATAGTACCAGACGCCGTCACGTTACCGGTAATAGTACCAGTTGCAGCAATATTTGCTACGTTGGTAATATTACGAGAGTCATCAATAACTGTCGTATTATTTATTTTTATAGGCATTTTTATCCTTAAGCTTCGCTTGTATTATTTATACTTATTTTAACTGCCAAAAATAATAGATAATGCAAGTGATTTACCTGCAGAGACACCAGCAGAAACGGCTACGTTAGAGGCAGATGTTATTCTACCCTGTGCATCAATTGTAATGGCTGGTATACTTGTTGCTCCACCGTATGTGTTAGCAGTAACCCCGGTATTTTGTAGTTGAGCGGCAGTTAGGGTTCCTGTAATTTGAGTATTAGCAACACTGGCAATTTGTCCGCTGGTAATTAAACCAGTAATTTGTGTATTAGCAACCGTTGCTGAAATAGCAACGTTAGAAGCTGAAGTTATTCTACCGTAAGTATCAACAGTGAAAGAAGGTATAACTGTTGCATTACCATATGTAGCAGCTGCAACACCAGAGGTAGGCAGTCTGGCTGAATTTAAAGTACCGGTGGTTAAATTAGTAGCACTGGAGGTAGAAGCGACTGTTGCTAATTCTGAGCCCCCTGGAGTAGACCCATCGTGTACTCTGATAGTACTGTTACTGGTATTGACCGACAACTCCCCGGCAGCTCCTGTAAAGCTATTATTTTGAGCTGTTGTCCCGCGTCTAAATTGTACTTGTGTTGGCATTATTGTTTTCCGTTTATCATAATGTACCTAAATCTGCAGTAGCACTTCTTCCAGTTGGTTCCATACAATTGTATACAGAAGAAGTACTAACACCAAAGGCATCTGTTGAAGCAGTCAAATCCCCGTAATCACTGTTTCCTGCAGACCCCGGGAAGGAAAAAACAGTACTAGTTGAGAAACCACTACCATCAACAGCATTAAAGACTACATTACCTCCAGAGTCAGCCACCTGTAGTGTAGTACCAGAACCTTGTAAGACTATATTACCAAGGTATACCGTACCCCCTGAAAGAAAAAGATCTTTAAATCTATTTGTTGCATTTCCTAAAGTTTGAATATTATTACCACTTGGTATAATATTACCAGTACTTGCTAATGCTGTATTTACTCTTGCATTAGAAAAATATAAATTTGATAACTCGGTAACGTTGGCTGTCGTTAAATCTATTACATTAGCTTTTAATGCAACATTCGAATTCGTAGCATACCCTAATGTAACAACATTAGAATATACTCTTGCATTGGAAAAATAAAGATTACTTCCTTCCGGTACAACGCTGGTACTTAAACTAGCAGATGTTAGTGCCCATGCATCACCATTATAAGTCCAGGTCTTACCACTGTACGAATAAGTTGCATTTGCACTCGGCGCTGAAGGGAAATTTAAAGCCATATTCTTTCAAAAAAAATCAGGGAGGGTTTTATTAACTCCCTGATATATTTATAACGTATTAAGGATGTGTCTTTTTGTATGCCTCAAAGTC
>Ga0114978_10004785_pt1 | contig 10890 bp, 8 predicted proteins | sample S_140212_EF_Meta_FD_87027 | JGI IMG/M metagenome (GOLD analysis project Ga0114978, IMG submission 87027) | Freshwater microbial communities from Lake Simoncouche, Canada to study carbon cycling - S_140212_EF_MetaG | ecosystem: Environmental > Aquatic > Freshwater > Lake | place: Lake...
CAAGCACCTTCCGACTACCCTGGTGCAAGGCAACCACGGATGTTTCGTCCATCCCCTCCCCCTCGCCTTGAATGGCGGCGAGGTTATTCGCCGTACCCATATCAATTGCCAGATCGGGACTCAACCAGCGTCTCAAACGATTCAGCATCCGTGCATCCACCTTTGTCAACAGCATTCGCTTTGCGTACAGACGATTTTCTCTTGTTGCCTGCACCAGAAGCGGGAATGTAGTCGAGAATCGGCAATTTCAGCAAGATGCGGTTTGATACACTGGTGCCTGCCATCAGGATGGTAGAGAACTCTTTCGTTACGAACGAAATCGTTAAGTGGGTAGATCGAGTAAGTGCGCTGGCTGGGTGGATTGGGGTGGGCGATCAAGTCAAATCGGTGAGCACGCCGGGAGAACAGTAGTCGGGGTTTCCGAATCGCTCAATCCGGTGTCCAAAGCCATGCGCCAACGAAATCAACAGCCGATTGTGTGGAATTTTCCCAAAGTCCATCGCTCGTCCCATCTTGAAATCCAGCCCATTGCCAACCAGAACAAACGGGATGTTATCGAGCGTATGGGAATTCCCTTTTCCCAATTCATTGGTCCAGACAATCAACGTATTATCAAGCAATGACCCCGAGCCACCCGGTTCCGGCGTTTCGGCGAGCCGTTTGGCCAGATAGGCAACCTGTTCGGCATACCACTTATTGATTCGCGTCAGTTTATCTTGCGAGGCTTCATCGTCGTCGGCGTTATGAGATAACTCGTGGTGCCCTTGATCAACCCCCAGGAACCGCATTTTGGTATCACCCACCGAATTTGTGTACTGCAGGGTCGCAACCCGCGAAAAATCGGCGGCAAAGCTATTCACCATCAGTTCGATCTGCATCTTACTGAGTTGAGGCATGTTTTCGGCGGCCTCTTTCACTCCCGGTTCCAAGTCCGGAACCGCATGACCGACGGAGGCCGCAGCCGCAGATGACTTCAGCTCTTGTTCCATTTCCTGAACAAACGTGGTTTGCTCTTCCAGAAGTTGACGATCTGCTGGATTGATGCTGGCCGAGAGTTTTCTCAGATCGTCTTGCAGGTCATCCAGGATGGTTTTCAGGTTTTCCTGCCCCTTGAGTCGTCCATACAACTTGGAAAACATCTGGTAGGGGTCATCGATCGGAGTGATTGGCTTATTCGGCCCGGCATAGGACATGCGGGTCCAGGTATCGGCACGATCAGGGACCATGACACCAAATTCCAGCGAACCGAAGCGAGTCCGCGTCGCGGGATCCGACTGCAAAAAGTTCTTGATTTCTTGATCAATCGACAATCCGGTAGACCAGCCAGCAGGGGTATCGGATCCTCCTTGAATGTTACCCGGAAACAGTTCAACCCCGGTCAACAAACAGCCAATTCCCCGCATATGGCTGTCACCATCGCCCCGAATTTTGTCGCAGACTCCATGCAGCGTCAGTAGCTTGTTTTTGAACGGTTCGAGCGGAGTAAGGCTTTCTTTGAGGCTCAATTCGGCCCCCTTTTCGTCCGGCCAGAACGTCTTGGGGACAACACCATTGGGACTGAAAATAATGACCAGCCGCTGCTTGCGAGCGGTCTGGTTAGCGAATCCAAGACTGGGCAAATTGAGAATAAAAGGGAGTGCGGCAGCACTGACTCCCAGATCACGCAGGAATTCTCGGCGGGTGGGTTGAGTCATTTCCGATCCTCTTCTTGATCAAGTTCACTTTATCTCAGTGGTAGTTTGCGATTGCGGCGGGACGGTCGTCAAGGCGGAAGTAGCAATCATTTCACGGATGAGTTTCCTGAGGCTGAAATTTTCGCGGACAAACTCGACTCGCAAGGCCTCATTTGTCCCCGCACCGTAGGCCCGGATTGGCTGTTTGATCATCCCATGGAACAACTGACCCACAAAAGCCGAATGTGTTTCAGAACTTTCCGCCAGAAAGCTCGCCAATTGACGGACACCGTCAAACCCCACCGTTTCCCCCTGCCGCGTCACATAATGCCCGTTGGCGAGGATCGGATGCCCCAGTTCTTCTTTCCGAAAGCGTCCCGTCGCATCAAAGTGCTCGAACGGAAAACCTAACGGGTTGATCAACGCGTGGCACGACTGACACGATTCGGGGCGCGTCTGCAGCGCGACCCGCTCGCGCGTGGTCAGGTCGGGTTCGAATTGCGGTGCAAGGGGCGTGACCGCTTCGGGTGGCGGACGAAGCATGCGACCCAACAAACTACGAGCGATGAAGACTCCACGGTGAATTGGCGAACTGGTCGACGAGTAGGCAAAGTCCGCCATCAAATAGGGATGGGAAAGGAGACCTGCCCGCTGACTCGGTTCGAACGACACCTTTTGAAAGGGGGCATCCCGAGGCAGGTCCGCTCCGTAAAACTGAGACAGTCGGCCATTGAGATACATTTGATCTGAAAGTAGCAGTTGCCGAAAATCGCTCGTTTCGCTGGCAACCAATTCGTCGAGAAACAATTCCAGCGAATGGCGCAGATCCTGCGCCAGCACTTCGTTGAACTCCGGAAACAACGCGGCGTCTTTTCCCAGATCCGGAATACGATCGACCTTCAGCCAGCGTAAAAGAAACTCGCGGAGTTTTGAGCGAAAACGAGCATCGCTCATCATTCGCTCCGCCTGAACCGCCACTTGTTGTCGTGTGGCAAGCTCACCCCGTTCGGCCGCTTTCAACAGTGTCGCATCGGGCATCGAATCCCATAATCCAAACGAAATTCGTGACGCAACGTGGTAGGGATCATTCGAGTTCAGATCGGTGGGTCCGAGTTCTCGATAGAGGAAACGAGGCGATTTCAGCAGCAATAACACCACGCGATTGACGCCGTTTTCCAGATCGCTGGCACCGGCAAACTGACGTTCGAGATACCGCTGTTGTTGCTCGGGATTCAGCGGTCGCCGAAAGGCTCGCTCGGCCAGCCGTTCACAAAACTCTTTCAGTTTCGCGGGACGATCAGCGGCATCCGCTTTGGTTCCTGCGAGTTCATCCAGGTGGATCGTGACGTATTCCGCCACTTCCATCGCCGCTTCGGTTGCGGCCTGGTCCCAGTCTTTGGAAATGGAAGTGGCTCGCTCCCAGCCCAGACTTCGGTCATCAGGAGGGAATGGAGACTTCACGACGCAGACTTCGGCGGGACGACCGGGTGTCAAAAACCGGTTTGGAATCACTTCCCCGATTTGTTGCGGACGTTTCCATTCCAGCGATACCAACGCTTTTGCAGGAGGTTTTTCCTTCGCCTTTTCGTCCTTCACCCCCTGCGAGGCTTTGGAAAATTCCAGACGCAGCGGATAGGAACGCCCTCCCAAAAGAAATAAGGTTCCACGATGCTCAGTATCCGTTCCGGATTTAACATAGGCATCAATCAGCGGATGCTGCAGATCATTGATCCATAATCGCGTTGCCTGGTCTGTGCGGACGAGAAACTCGTATTCCCCCGTATCCGGGGCGATCACCGAGCCCCGCCAGCGGATGGCAAATTCGTGTGGCTCAATCTGAGCCCCATCCGGATGATCTGTGACCGGGCTCTGGTCACGAAAATCGTAAGCCACGACCGGATCCAGTTGTTCATAAACGCGATCATTCCGGCCGAGATTCCGCGATTTGAAATACTCGCCGAGCAAACCATGACGCTCATCCACCTCCCCCACTTGACGGAACGGCGCAATCAGATCCGCCACCGCCTGACGATATTGGCGGACGGTCAAACGAGAAAGCTCGACACGCGCCGATTGATTTCGTGCCTGAGCGGTTGCCGAATAAAATCCCTCGTGGATAAAGGTGGCCACCCGCTGGGCTTCGTCACCCACGCACGTTCCCGGTTTGTCCTCGGGCATGGATCGGCTGATGTATTCGGTCAGCTCCCCGATCGAACGATCCCCGACCAAGGGATGGGGATAAACCGCAGTTTTTCCTTCCCCCTTCGGTCCATGGCACACCGCACATTTGGTCTGATAAACCGATTCGCCGGTGGCCGGCGAATCGTCAGCGAAGACCGATAAGGTCTCAATCCCGCACTGGAGGGCCAAGAGACCCGCGATTCGCAAGGCGAACCCGATCCCGTCGCGGCGAGGTTTCTTGATCCTCATCCTGATTGTCATGATTCATCGACCCGTCATGCGACAAACCGCGTTAGTGTGGTATTCATTCTTCAGCGAGGAAACCAGGCCGAGACTCGTTGTCTCAGCGATTTGGGTTTCGGGTTTGCAGGAACAACATCCTCCGACGCAGGAAGTGTGACGATTCGGGAACTCGCGGTCAATTCTTCTGAGTCGACACGGTCCCGACGTGAGGTTTTGTTTGGGGACGGAATCGGAGGAACTTCCGTCGAGTTCCCGTCCGGTTCCGGTGGGACGGAATCCAGACTTTCCTCCAACGTTGGCAACTCGATGTTGTCGTAATCGATCGTTATGGGTTTCTTTTTTAAGTCGATCGGTTGCTCTAACTCAAACTTTTCTTCGGCGGGACGATTGGACTTCAGGTAACGATCTTCATTGGTCGTGGGACGGGTATCACTGGTGTAACAGACATCCGCAACAAAACAGCCCAAGGGGCCAATCGAACCGTACCGTTCTTCGTAAAAATGGACCCCATGCGTCTCGAGAATCGTCCCCGTCTGACGTTCGAGTGTGGCCAACGTCGTATTGTAGTTTGCCAGCGAATTGGCTTCGTTAGAGATGGCATTTCCCCAATCAGTGACCCCCTGCAGGACGTTAATCAAGATCCCCGTCCCCGTCCGATACTTGGCCAATTGATAATCGAGATTGGTTTTTGCTGCTGCACGAACTTCACGAAAAGCGAGATACAGTTCATAGCTTTGGTCAAGAGTTCGCAGATTCGTCGCCAACAGGTGTGAGGCCTGATGGAGTCCTTGCTGCAAATTAATTCGATCCTTGACAATGGTGAGCTCGCGCTGCCGTAATCCGGCTCGTGATTGCCTCAATCCCAACGGAACCGAGAAATTGACCCCCAACGTCCAGTCGGTGTTGGCTCCTGCACCAGATTGAAGTTGTGCTCCGGCTGGTGTTGTCCCTTCCAGTCCATTCCATCGATAGAGGGCGACACCATCCAATTGGGGAAGAGCGGAATTCTTAGCGATCACAATCTGCTGTTCGTCCGCTTCAATGATCAGCTTTAATTCGATCAAATCGGGTCGTCTTTCCGAGGCGATCTCGAGAATCCGTGACCAGTCTGGCTCGAATCGCTCGTCCGTTGGGGGTGTATGAGGAACCAGTCGTTTGCCATCCGAGGGGGGCATACCGATCAGGTTCCGCAGGGCATCTTCACGTTGGATCATATTGGCCCGTGACGTAATCAAAGCCGCCCGCGTATTCGCCAGCGTCACTTGAACCTGCGACAGGTCCGCGCGATTATCGAGATCCACTTTGACCCGGGTCTTGATCCGCCTAACCACTTCTTCAAGTTGCTCGATCTGCTGTTGCTTGGACCAGACATCGGTTCGCGCGGCGACCAGCGACCAATACGCCTCCATGACTCCCCGAACCATTTCCTGAACCGAGTCTTTCAGTTGAAAAAACGAAAGCTCGGTATTGATGCGGGCAATCACAATCGGGGCCATGTTCGGACCAAACCCCGCACCGCGAAGCAGCGGTTGTGTGTAATTCAGCGTGGTCGCGGTTGCCGTTTGGGGATTGAGTGCGTAGATCCCGGGCGAAAAATTTCTGCCAATCGAGCCAAATCCAAGTCCGGCTGTTCCCCCGAAAGCATTCAACTTCGTCAAGTTCGTGGAATTCGTAAAACCATCAGTCCGAATTCCATTAATCAGAGTTTGCCCAGGAACCAGCGGATTAAAGATCGCTTGTGGACTTTCCAATGTATTAAAAGTATTGGAAGACGACAGCACGGGGTCAAAACGGGCATTGCTTTGATCAATGGTCGTATTTGTAATCGCAGCATCATAGATGGTCTGGCCACTGGAAACGGCCGTAGTTCCCGCCAGAATCCGGACGACATCGGTCCGATCGAGTGAGATCCGGATGACATCATCAAGTGAAACAGGAAACGGTTCTAACTCCACTTTGCTGGAAACCGTCGGGGGAGGAGCGGAATCGTTAATCCGATATTTCACCAGCTGTGACGGATCACGAACCTGGACTGTCCGCTGACCGGGAAGCAAGGTGGGCAAAGGTCTTTGTGCGACTGCCGTTTTTGCGGAAATGATCAACGCCATCGCCATGACGGCGAAAGTACGAGATCGGTGATTGGCATCCATACCAAAGCACTCACTCTAAAGGACGGGCTGTTCCGTGATGAGATCGTCGAGAATGTGCTGGTGAAATGAGGATTACTCATCAAGTCCGGACTGTAGGATTTGTAACGCCTGGCGAAAGTCGGTTGTGTCACAGACGATCCCCCCGTCCCTCAAAACCACGACCCGTTTGGCATTTTTGGCGACATTCGCATCATGCGTCACAAGAATCACTGTAATCCCTGCGGTTTCATTCAATTCCCGGAAAAGAGAAATCACCTCGCGGCTGGTTTTTGAATCCAGGTTTCCCGTCGGTTCGTCACCCATCAGAATTGCAGGCTCATTGACCAGCGCCCGTGCAATCGCAACCCGCTGCTGCTGCCCCCCCGAAAGTTGACTCGGGTGATGGTCCAGTCGATTTCCTAGGCCGACCAGCGTCAGTTTTTCGACTGCGCGGCGGTGACGATCGACGGACGTAATCCCCTTTGCATATAGCAAAGGTAATTCCACGTTTTCAAGAGCAGATGTTCGGTTGAGCAAATTGAAATTTTGAAAGACAAACCCGATGCGGTGGTTCCGAATCCGGGCTCGATCATCGTTGGACATCGTGGCAATTTCTTCGCCCGCAAGCTTGTAACTTCCCGAGGTCGGTCGATCAAGACATCCCAGGGTGTTCATCAACGTACTTTTGCCCGATCCGGAAGGACCAATGAGTGCGACGTATTCCCCCTGTTCAATGGTGAGCTGTGCATCTTTGAGTGCATGAACCTGAATCTCACCCAGATTGTAAACCTTGCAGACATCACGAATTTCGATTAACGCCACGTCACGATCCTTGAAAAATCTGCAGAAACCAATCAGCGATGCCAAGTATGCCGTCTTTACGGATCATAACGGACGAGTTGCGAAAAACCGATGACAAATTCGGCGGTAACTGCCGTTTGTTTCCCCTCAAGCCCTTCCCCGATCCGAAATAAATGTTGCCGTGATACATCTCTTAATTCAAAATCACTGCGATATGACGTGCCGTCACCATTGGTGTTTTTATCAGTGCTCAGCTTAATTTGCTGATTCATTTGAGGCGAGTTCTACGAAAGCCTCCATGTTTTTTGCTCCATGTTTTTTGATCCACGAGTTCACAATTTTCAATTTCCAGTCGGGCGACACCTTCCCAAGTGTTGATCTGTCGTCGACACGAGTTTTTGTCACAGACTTTCGTCAACGAAGTCTGATTCCATACGCGGAAATTCCGTCCCAAACGCTCTTCGTTTTCATTCCACACTTTCTCCACAATTTTCCGGAGCTGGCTCATGTACGCTGATGAAAAAATCCTGCTGACGGTCGAGAGAATTATTCACAAAATTTCAACTTTTTTCAAAGCTTTTGAAAAAAGAGTTAAATCAATTCAGAGAATTGTTGAGATTCAATTGTCACTGGCGTTTCAGCGTGTTTTTTATACAACAAAATCCTATCAGAGAAAATATTCTCGTCGCGAACGACGCAAAGAGCAGATCGCGAAATTCTTGAGTAAGCCACTCGAAGTCTAATGGGAAGCCGAATCAGGTTGGGCCGATGCTCGATGTGAACGCAGCCAGATGACTCTTATGAGTCCCCCCCCCGCTGCGGCGGGGCGCAGAGTCGATCCAAGTCTGCGAAAAAGTCAGGGTAGGTTTTGGTAGTGCATTCCGGGTGAGCAATCTTGATCCCCGGAATGCGTAGCCCAATCAGCGAGAAACTCATCGCCATCCGGTGATCATCATAAGTTGCCACAGTCCCGCCGTGTAAGCCCCCCGGAGTGATTGTCATCCCGTCTGGGAATTCGTCAATGTGCAGCCCCAGGCGGCGAAGTTCGGTCACGACTGCCGCGACACGATCGGTTTCCTTTAGTCGCATGTGCGCCACATTCCGAATGCGGGTGGGGCCCGAAGCAAACGCGGCGATGCAGGCGAGTGTCTGAGCGGTATCGCTGATGGCATTCATATCAATCTCGATTCCCCGCAGCGGCCCTCCGTGAACGGTGACGCTTTGTGGCCCCCAAGTCACCCGACACCCCATTTGCTCGAGCGCCCGCACAAACTGGATATCCCCCTGCAGCGATTTGGCATGCAGCCCCTCGACAGTCACCGTACCACCCGTCACGGCCGCAACACCGAAAAAGTAACTGGCGGCCGACGCATCCGGTTCAATGTCGTAGTGGGAGGCGCGATAAGTTTGGGGAACAAGCCTATAAATTCCCGGTGCTGGCCGCTCGGTAACAACACCAAACTGAGACATGATCTCAAGCGTCATCTCGATGTAGGGTTCAGAGACCATCTCGCCAGCAATCTGGATTTCAACCGGCTGCTCTGCACACGGAGCGGCCATCAGCATCGCACTCACAAACTGACTCGAAAGGTTCGCGTTCATCGAGATTTTGCCGCCGGGCAACCCCAGGCTGGTCAAAATCACGGGGGGACAAAGATTCCCCTGCTCGCATTCGACCGCAATTCCAAATTGCTGGATCGCGGTCACCAGATCTGCGATCGGCCGTTCCCGCATCCGAGCATTTCCGTCCAGACGAAAACGCCCATTCCCCAGCGTACACAATGCGGTCAGAAACCGAATGCTGGTCCCGCTGTTTTCTAACCAGAGATCTGCCTGAGCTGCCGGCGGCCGTCCCTCACAGCCTTGAATTTTCAGTGTCCGTTCCGCTTTGGATTGCTCGATGACAATTCCCAGCTTTTGCAGACTATCAATCATCACCTGCGTATCACGGCTGTCCAGTACACCCGTCAAAACACTGGTTCCACGGGCCAGCGCCGCAATCACCAGGGCGCGATTGGTCAGGCTTTTGGATCCTGGTGGCCGGATCGAGCCGGAAACCGGCCGGCCGACCGGCGTCATTTCGTGAACACTACTCATTTTCGAATCACTCTCTCACTCAATCAGAACTCGTTGCAGGACCTGCTGCGGAACCTGCGGAACGAATCTACTGATTTCGACAAATTTCCAATTTACGTTTTCGCTAGGTGACCGCTTCAACGCCGTGCAATACGCGTACGACTGTTGCCGCGAGTCTGCATCCGAACACGGATGACTTCGGGAAGGGCTTGTTCGAGTGGCGTATCGGTACTCAGTTGATGATACACCAACCCCAATCTCGAGCAGATGTCTGCAACCGCCTGCAAATGCACACCAAACCGCTGCAGATAGTCGCGCCGGATCGCCGCAGGATCCACATACAGCCGCCGGTTGGTCTCCAGATCCACAAACATTTCAGGAGCCCCAAATTGAAAGCGAAGCTCTTCGGGATCCAGGACATGAAAGACAATCACGTCCTGGCCCCGTACCGCCAAACTTCCCAAGCTGACTTCCAGAGTTTCCAGCGGGGCCAGCAAATCCGAAATCAGCACCAGCATCCCCCGTTTGTTCAGACGTTCCGCGATCTGTTCGAGTGGCCGTGCCAGATGCGTCGCAACCCCTTCGGCGTTCTTTTCCAGCGAAACCAGGATCCGCCGCAAATGTCCCGCACGGTATCGGGGAGGAATAAAATCTTCAATCTCGGCCGCAAACGTCGCGAGGCCGACGGCATCTCGTTGCGTCGAGAGAAAATAGGCCAAGGTCGCGGTCAGCGTTTTGGCATATTCGGATTTGGAGTAACCAACGGTCCCGAAGTTCATCGACTTGCTCGAATCGAGCAACAACAGACAGCGCAGATTGGTCTCGTCTTCGAACCGCTTAATGTAGTAGCGATCGGTCCGGGCAAATAATTTCCAATCGAGATGCCGCAAGTCATCACCCTGCGTGTACTGACGATACTCGGTAAACTCCACCGAAAAACCATGATAAGGGCTGCGATTTAATCCCGTCATGAATCCCTGGACCACATGTCGCGCCCGCAGCTCCAGTGACCGCAACTGCATCAAGGTGGCGGGATCAACGTAATCTTCTGCCAGTGGGGTTTTGCCCGTTTGATTTACTTTGCCCGTTTGATTCACAATGTCTTCTTTCTCTCGCCGTCAAAACACCAGCCCTGAATCCTGGATTTCGAAGGGAACGATCCGATCATCCGCGACACTTCCCCGATGCTTGGCCACATGCAACGCCCGCTGCATGCGGTTCCCTTCGCGAACCTTGCCCATCAGAATGATCGTATTCGCATTGCAAAGCTCATCTCCACTTTCAATCGGACGGTCAATCAGGTCGTCCAGTCGGACTTCATGCGACGTATAAAGCAGCATCGTCGCAAGTTGCTGATGATCATAGGCATGTTTCATCACCCCCTCTTCATTGGCACGAAAGTTCACGCGAAATAGATCCCGCGCAACCCAGTCATGATCTTTGTGCAGGATTTGGTGGTAGATGTAATCGAACAGCTGAAACTGAAACGAATCGCTAGCCCGGTCGACCGGTTCCACACCATCGATCACCGATCGACGCACTCCGTGGACAAAGTTTCCGTAAAAGTAGGCAATCGCCTGATCTAGCTTTTTGTTGAGCTCGGCCCGCCATTCCTGCCACTGCTCTCGATCAAGATCCCGCATGGTGACTCGACGCCCCGAACGTTCGAACACGTGAAAATAATCCGTGCGGATCAGTTCCCGATTCCAGACCTCTTCAGCTGAGTTCGCGGCATCCAGCAGACGCGGCTTCAGCGTCCAGTCGCACATCCGCTGAGCATAATCCGC
>Ga0114978_10004787_pt1 | contig 10888 bp, 7 predicted proteins | sample S_140212_EF_Meta_FD_87027 | JGI IMG/M metagenome (GOLD analysis project Ga0114978, IMG submission 87027) | Freshwater microbial communities from Lake Simoncouche, Canada to study carbon cycling - S_140212_EF_MetaG | ecosystem: Environmental > Aquatic > Freshwater > Lake | place: Lake...
GAATCAGATATCGACGAAGAGCGTACTAAAGGCACTATAGGCAGCAAGTTTAAAGTGCAAGATGCAAGTTCTCCAACTGGTTGGGTAGTCAAGAATCATAAGACCATTCCAGACGGCACACCAACCGAAGCTCCAAAGGGTCCATATCAAAAATTAGGATCTAATCCAAATATGGGTCGTCCAAAGAAAGTTGCACCAGTTTCAAGTGTCGGTGGGTCTGACTTTGATACAGCAACTCGTGGTGCAATTGAAAATATTTTGACCGCCGCTCCCAACACAACAGACAGCGATATCATGCAACAATTGTCTTCAAGTGCAAGCGAAGAAGAAGTATCTCTCAATTTAGATCCAGCGTTTGTCAAGAAAACAGCAAGCGAATTGAGAAAAGAACTTTCTGCTGACACAGACAATCAACTAGACGACGCTCCAGAAAGCGATCTTGCTGCTATGTCATCTTCAGAAGAAAAAAGAAAAGCCGCACAGCGAGCCTTTATTATTAAGAAACTACAAGCAGCAAAACGAGCAAAACAAGCAATCAAATAATATCATGAAAAAACTAGTCATATCATTTCTGGCTCTGTTTCTATTGACGGGCTGTCCAAGTATACCAAAAATGCCTAGTTTTGGAAAGAAACTGGAAAAATCCGAACAAATAGCAAAAGAACCAGAAGTAAATGTGGCGGCAGTTGTTGCAGCGCAGTCAGCAAAAGAAGCAATGGAAAGGGCAGAAATAGCGGAAAAAAAAGCAGCAGATGACAAAAAAAATATGGAGGCTGAATATGCCAAGTTAAAGGCGGAAACACAAAAGGCATATAATGATCTTCGCGAAAAAGACCTTGAGAATTTCGCTAAAATATCAGAAATAAACTATGGTGTATATCATGTAACTCAAGAAAAGAAAAAAGTAGACATTAATACCACCATTGCACATCTACGTTCAAAAGAAATAATGATGCGCACAGATATTCTAACTGACGCTAAAAAATCAGAAATTCAAAAAGAAGTTGCTGAAGAAAAAATCATTAAAGAATCTCTTCAAAAAAGTATAGATGGATTGTATATAAAATACAAAGCAACAATTGAATTGGCTGTGAATCAAAAAGCTCAATTGGATGATGCTGAAGCAATAATTGTTCAAAAAGAAAAAGAAAAGTCGCAACTAAAAGAATCCAATCGTATTGCAATTGAAAAAATAGAAGCCGAAAAGAAAATAGAAGTTGATCGCATTCGTGCTGATGCAGTAGATCAAGTTCGTTTATTAAAAGAAGCGCAACAACAAGAACTCATGGTATGGTTGGTTAGATTGTTGGGTGGTATTGGAATATTGTTTGTAATTCTTGGCGTGTTGCTCAAGAGCTTCAATATGATATTTTCTGGCATCACATTTCTGGGTCTTGCATATATGGCAACCAATGTTCCTATGTGGATAATTGGAGCAATAGCGGCAGGTTCTATATTATTGATGGGTGTTATTCAATTGATTACTGCAAATAAAAAGAAAGCAGTTGAATCAGACTCAAAGAAAAAGATATAATTATCTTATCTTTGTTTTTATATATACGCAAAACTTTTTGTAGCTCATATATATGAGTAACAATCAATCGTTATAAATATTATGTCAGACACAACCATTCCTGTATCAAAACCAGCTGCTGCTCCAATAGCAAAAGAATTTCCTACTGAGTATATTGATTTGCCCTCACAAGGTCATTTCTATTCATTAACATCTCCATTATCTTCTGGTCGCATCGAGTTGAAATATATGACAGCTCGTGAAGAAGATATTCTTACCAGTCAGAATTTGATAAAAAAAGGCATTGTGTTGGATGAATTGCTCAAGGCATTGATTGTAACACATGACGTAAAACTTGAAGATATATTGATTGGTGACAAGAATGCTATTTTTGTTGCGGCTCGTCGTTTGGCATATGGTGACACATATCAAGTCAAAGTTACTTGTCCAAAATGTGCAGCTGAAAATAATGTCAATATAAACTTGGCAGAACTAAAATCCAAAGAGTTTGACTTTGCACAACGTCCAAAAGGAGAAAACAGATTTTCATATGCACTAACTGTAACAAAAAAGACAGTTGTATATAAGCTACTAACACACAAAGATGAACAAGATATTGATGCTGAACTAAAAGCTTTGGCAAAAATAAACAAAGGAACGTCTCCTGAAATGACCACACGATTAAAATATATGATATTATCCGTTGATGGAAATGAAGATCGCGGAGTAGTCAAAAAGTTCGTAGATAATTTGCCAGCCAAAGACAGCATTTCGTTGCGCAAATATGTTAGAGAAAACACCCCAGATTTGGATATGAACATCAACTTTAACTGTACCGCTTGCGGTCACAATGAAAGGATGGCATTGCCATTGGGTGTTGATTTCTTTTGGCCTACCACTTGAGTATAAAATAAGTCTGCACGAAGAAATATTTAATCTCTGTTATCATAGCAATGGAGGTTTTACTCATTCTGAGGCATACAGTATGCCTGTATATCTGCGTAGATTTTATATCAAAAAGTTGGTGGATACCAAGAAAAATGAAGCAACTCAACATGAAACAGCAAGCAAAGGTGCAAAATCATCTGCACCAAAGATAGATAGACCCGCCATAAGAAGGTAAAAATACAGGTTATTATATATTTATAATCATATATAATCCACATTAAAAAATGGCCGATGACACACAAAGAGACCTCGAAAAGATTGCGCAAACAACAGTCGATTTTGCGAAGAAAATTGTAGAAATATATAACGATATTACGAAAGCTACCAAAGAAACCAATGCTTGGGCAGACGCAACAAAAGCTGTACAATCTGCGATGGAGGGTGCGGCGAAATCCAAAAAAATCATAGACGATATTGACGATAAAGTCGAGGCAAATATAAAAGAAGTAATTCGTTTGCGGAATGAAGAACTTCCTGCTCTGGACGCGGCGAAGACCATATTAGACACAAGAATAGCACAAAATGACGCACTCAAGGCATCGACACAAGCGTTGTTGAGTATATCCGCAGTCGGTTCACTGGATGCCATAAATGCTCAAGAAAAGCTCAATGACTTGACGATGAAAGGGCAGTCGTTGCAAGATGACTTGACAAAAAACGACAAACGACGAGACGATATAAACCGCAAGATAATTCCGACGTTACAACATGCCAATACAATATTGGATCGAGGGGCGTATATTGCACACAGAATGATGGTTTCTGAAAAACAACGAGAAATGAATGCAAGAAAAATTGCTGTAATCACTGAAGGTATTATTAAACCACTTTCAAAAGAATCTGCTGAACTATCTAAGATTTCAAATGCGATGTTTAATATTGGAAAAAATGCTGCTCTTGCTATGGCAGGCGATCCCGCACAAAGAGCAAAAGCATTGCTGGAAATTGCAAAGGAAGTTGGAGTGATGGCGATGGACCGATGGATTGAATTACAAAAAGCATCTGGAGAATTTCTAAAAAACACAGGATTGTTGGGGACACAAACAGATTTGATTGACAAAACAGCAAGATCCATCAATACAGAAATGCAGTATCTGGGAGTATCTCTCAAAGACGCATATGCTACGGCAGAATCACTATACAAATCATTTGGAACCACCGCGTTGGTTACAAAAGACATGATGTTTTCGTCTGCAAAATTGGCAGCAAATCTTGGATTAGCAAATGAGGATGTTGCAAACTTTAAATCAACGTTTGATTCAATTTCAAAATCTACTGGAAACACATCAGATGACATGATAAAGGCATCTACTGCATTGGCAAAAATGGGCGGAGTTGCACCATCATTGGTTTTGAAAGACATGGCAAATGCTTCTGGTACAACATTATCATTCTTGGCAAAGAGTCCAATTCAACTGGCAAAAGCAGCAGTCGAAGCACGTCGTCTTGGAACCACAATAGAAAAAATAGCATCTTCTGCACGTGGATTGTTGAATTATGAAGAATCAATGAGAGATGAACTAACAGCATCTGCACTTATTGGACGTTCAATTAGTTTCCAAAATGCAAGACAGTTGGCATTTGAAGGAAAGATTGTTGAGTCTAGAAAAGCAGCATTGGAGCAAATAAAATTGGCAGGAGATTTCACAAAATTAACCGTATATCAACAAGAGGCATTGGCTAAGGCTGCTGGTATGACAGTGGAAGAAATAACAAAACAACAAAACCAAGAAAAGATGTTGGCAGCATTAAAAAATAGCACAAACGCCGATGATAGAAAAGCAGCTGCCGAGTATGAAAAGATGATGCAAAGCATTGCAGCGAACGAAAATAATGCCAAGAACGATTTGGTTGCTCGTGGACGCGAAATGGCAAATCAACAATTGAGACAAACTGAACTGAATAAGTTGACCAATGCATTTAGTGCAATATGGACTTCAATTACTGATGCACTGCTTCCTATTGCAAATATAATTATGCCAATAATTGTTGGAGCAGTCAAAGTATTGGCATTCGCTTTTGAAATACTTGCACCGCCACTTGGATTTATAGTATCCGCGTTTACTCTACTCGCCGGTCTTGGAGAGATAATAGCAGCAATTCCTGCAATACTCGGGGTAATTGGAACGGCGCTCAGTATAGCCTTTTCTCCAATCGGACTAGCAGTTGCAGCTTTTGCTGGGTTGTATTATCTTATAAAAAATTTTGGACCACAAATATATGAATATCTTAAAGAGCCATTTGAACAAGCTTGGGATTGGATCAAAGGAATTTTCATAGGAAATTCTCCATCCGAACTTGGGTTGGGTATTGTGGATGGAATAAAATCAATTGGTTCAATGCTCATTGACGCACTTACATTTCCATTTAGAACTGCAATGAATTTCATATCTGGTATATTTGGTGGAGACGGAACTCTTGGAACTTCTATTGTTGATGGAATAAAATCAATTGGTTCAACGTTGATTGATATTTTGCTTGCTCCTTACAAAGCAGCATGGAACTTGATAAAGAAAATTCCATTTGTAGGAAGTTTGTTTGGAAATGAAGATTCTACAGCAACAATTCAATCTGAAATACAAAAAACAATTACTGCATCTGTTGAAATAGTAAATATGGATGAACTGTCTGATAATATTGCGTCATTGAGTGCGGCAATAGATCGTTTGACTAGCGCCACTTCTGTTGGATCTGTGGTCAGTACATTGACAGGAAATAATTCTAATTCAGGAATTGAAGAAAAACTTGATAAATTAACATCGCTGCTAACAAGTGGCGCGGTACGAACATTCTTGAACGGAAAAGATGTCAGTGGAATGTTGGCAAACAGCAACGGTCGCTAAAATAATATAACACATGGATACACAACTCCAAAATTCAAACTCCGATGGTCCAATTATCAGGCTCACTGCTGCTGATAGAGTGGCTATATTTCAAGCCAATGCCGATTCTATATATAATAAATATACTCCATTTACAACACGCAGTATTGGACCATCACAACCATTTGTATATACTAAAATCAGTGCTTCAACTTTATCAAAGAACCTGACTAAATATGATAGTCCAGCATTTCCAATTGGTTCAACTGTGAGAGATTTGCAAAGAATTGGTCAATATTCTGTTTCTGGAAATGGATTGTTGTATCTTGGTAAACAATTGTTGATGCAAAACACCAATGCTTTCAATGAAACAAGAATATACAATCCATTAAGTTTACTAAAAGCCACAGCAAAGCCAGGTTCATTGGGATTGATTGATTATCCACAACGTCATTTAGAAACCAGTGGTGGAATATTAAATTTCTTCAAAGATGCTTTTTTTAGTACAATTGGTTATCAAACCAAGGATATGAAAAAAGATATCCAAGGAACCGCTACCGGAAACGGTGTAGATAAACCATATTCAAATTATGCATCTAAACACGAAGGAGCAAGAGCGGGATTGTTAAGATTCAATACCGGTATGGCGGCAAATGCCAATTTTAATAAAATTTGGATTTCTAAAAAAGGTGATCCGCTAGGCGGAGGATTTTCTCTGACAGAATTGGGAAATATGTTCAAGAACAAATTAAAGTCTCTTATACCCAGTACCAATCCTGCGGGAGCATTTGGTGGAGGTCTTGGAGCAAGCTGGATGTATAGACCAGAATATACAACCGATTATACAAAAAATGGCAACGTGAGTGGAGTATATCGCGCATTTCTTGATGATACTCAATTTCTAACAACAAAAACTCATCCAATTGATCATATATTATTTTATAATGATGATGCATCAAGTAATAAAGAAAACAAAACTTATGGACGTAATGGTGTAAGATTTGTATCAACATTTCACAAATATTTTACCGCAAGAAATAATCCAACCGATGAGTCCAACTATTATGCAACCTCTCCAAAAATTAATGGAGATGCAGTTGGACAAATGGACGGAAATGATATAGGACCAGACGGAGTACGCACAAACAATCTAAAGAGTATATATTCAAGAATGTTGTTGGGGTTGAATGATTCAAAAGATCCATCAATAAAAGTTCCGCAACAACGAGGATCGGCAGAAAGATACAACATTGTAAAAGACTATAAAGATAAAAAATATCCATCATATAGCAAAATACCTGGAAACAAGAACGCGGAATTTTGGAAAGGTAATTCTGGTGCCGAAAGTTATGCTTCACCAACCAAGATACAGGATGAAAATAAAGAAGAAGGAGAAGGAAAAGGAGTCGGAGAAAATACAACAATCACCTATCATGGATATAATGATGTTAATGGTGTCACAACGTCAAGAACGGTCTCAGGTAGCATAAAGAATATCTATGCGGACTATATGGAAACCATTGAGTCGTTTGATATAAAAAAACCGATTCAATCTAGACGGTCGATGGAAGCATATACTGGATTAAAAGATGATAAAGATGTATCATATCCATCCTATAAAGACATACCGGTTAAAAATGGAGATTTGAATGCATTTGAAAATAAAATGTCCAACAAGACAACCACTCTTGATAAAAGAGGATTTTCAAAAATTTCGGTATATGACAGCGAAATGTCTTATAAAAACAGAGATGGTTCCGATTCTTACAATTCCATAGAACTAACTTCCGGTGAACGCGATAATATACCAAGTAATCTTTTGAGTGTTTATGATAACGATCAATCTAAAGATTTAATCTTTTTCTATTTTTATGATTTGATCAACAAGATATATGTGCCATTTAGAGCAACTGTCACGGGACTGAGTGATCAACACAGTGCAGACTGGGAAACTATAGAATATATTGGTCGTGCAGATAAATTATTTTTATACAAAGGATTTAGCCGAGATGTGAACCTTTCATTCACTGTGTATGCAAACAGTGCACGAGAAATGCTGCCAATGTGGAACAGAATCAATTATTTAGTTGGATTCACAAAACCAAGCAGATATACAGGAATGGGAGTTAGAACCAATAATACAGAAGCAAATATCAACGTCGCCAGAGCGGCTACGGTTGAACAACAGAGCGTTGCTATGGAAGACGACCAAGATACGCAAGCAGACTTGACCAAGATAATCGAAGCACTGGACGAAGCATCCAAGAAAAATATTGTATCTGGTAAAGAAAGTCGTTTCATTTATCCACCAATGATAACATTTAGACTAGGTGATTTGTTTTATGATCAACCGGCAGTCATGCAATCAGTGAATGTGACCATACCAGATGACACCAACTGGGAGTCACTGCGAGCAAAAGATTATTCGTACATTGCTAGTCCAACAAAAACCATAATTATTGATGGTGTAAAGTCTCGTCAATTACCATTGAAAGTGGACGTGGGCGTGCAACTGAAACTGATGGAAAAACGACAAGCACTTGGCAGCGATGCTCACTACGGCAATGCATCGTATGGAACAGGTGGAACAGAAACTGGAAGGTGGTTATTATGAACAGATATATATCAAACAAAAACAATGTGTTTAATCGTTATGACGGAAAAAGAGTGTATAGAACTACACGCTATCCAAAAATACCATATTATGCCAATGATATTTATATAGTGGCCAATGAAACAGATTATTTAGACAGCATGGCCAGCAAATATTATGGAGATGCAACTTTGTGGTGGATTATTGCTCTAGCCAATGGCATCAAAGCCACACTCAAAGCGCCAACAGGAAAACAAATAAGAATACCAATAAACACGGACACAATCGTATCAAATTTTAAAAGAGAAAATTCAATATAAAGGTTATACATTATGGCAGAAGAAAATAAAAAAATATTTCCATGGGGATTGCACCCAATGGAAAATTGGATAAAAGAAGAACTCAACAAGCGTGCCAATGAGTATGGACACAATCCAACTACAAATATTAAAAACGAAATATACAGCGGACCAAAAACCGCATGGGCAAGAGTGTTTTCCAATGGAAAATCGGGACTTGCGATTGATAGAGACGGTTTTATCATGGGTGGAACGGAGGGATTTGAAGAAAGTTATGGGTTCGGAAAAGATGGAAAAGTCACTATCGGCGTTGATGCAATCGGCAAACCACATGAATTGGACGCATCATACGACGCATCTCAAAGAGGATTGGCAGACTTTCCACATCGTCCACCGCCAAGTATAGTATCAATCGACAGTGATTTCGCGGGAGCTTCAAATAGCAGTTTTAGTGGATTATGTCGCAAAACAAAAATCACATGGAAATGCAATTCGCTTGCTCAATTAGAGTATCTCACTCCATATTTTCTCACACCAAGAATAACACTTGTGGTAGAATGGGGATGGAATCACTATGACACCACTTCTTTGGTGGATCTGAGTGATATTGAATGGTTGTATGGAGTTTTCCAAGGCAAGCCGGAAAACACAACCGACTGGATAAAACAATCAAACGGAAACTATGATTTGGTGATGGGATTTACAAGCGATTATAGTTACACTCTAAATGAATTTGGAGGATATGATTGTAGCACAACAATACTCAATCCAAATTACTTGATTGAAGGAAAGTCGTATGCAAACAAAAAAGATTATAAAACGGATACAAACAATCCGTCTGGCTCATTGCAAATAAAAGATTTTACAGAATTTGTGTTTGATGATATGGATAACTTATTGATAAAATCAAACAAGAAAAAAGTTGTACAAAAAACTGGTTCTGGTGGATATAGTCCGGCACAAGGAGGAACCAACTTTGCGGCGTTTAAAAATGTGAATCCAACCGCAGAAGTGACGGATAATACCAAAGAAATGAGCAGCATTCGAGCAACCGGAAAGGTGTTTAAAAACAAGGACGATGTTTGGTTGAGAATGGACCTTATTACTAATATCATAAATAATTTTTTCAAACTCAACATACTTGGACCCGACAATAATGATACAAAAGTTGAAATCGGTAGATTTGATATAACTGGCGTGCCCGTGTGTGGACATCCGGCTTTAAAATCGAGCAGTAAAGATTTTATCATACCAAATAAGTTTGCTCCTAGATTTACCTCAAAACAAAAATCGGAAAAAAACAATAAGACGAAATTGACAGACGCACAAACTCCTCGTGGTAATTATTACACATTGTTTCCAAACATCCAGAAGTTGATGGTTGAGAATGATCTGGATGAAAAATATGATGATATCGTAGAGGCACTGGGAACAAAAAATGCATACGCTAGATCATTTCCGATGTATTCGGATTATACCGACGACATCGACGCGGATGATCCACCAAAAGCTGGCTATTGGGGATATTTGTCCGACATATATGTAAATGTTAATTTCTTTAAGAGTTTGGTAGCAAAGAATGACACGGTGTTGAAGCTTATAGAAGAACTTCTGGTGAGAATTTCTGAATCAATGTGCAACATTTCACAATTGAAAGTTGTTCCGGACACAAACGGCGGATCGGTTTATACCGCGATGGATGTTAATTTTAGTCCGATACACACAAAGAAAGGAGCAGCAAAATTGACAAGGATTTCTCTCGGTTCTATAAATTCTGCATTCATGAAGTCGGCTGCGTTTGACATGAAGATGTCTGGGGAAATGTCTAACCAAATGATTGCACAAAGTGCGAGTGGAAAAACCTTGCCGGATAATTATGGTTCTTCAAATTTTGATGCAAAATCAATGAAAGTGAGTATTTTCTCCAAGGGCGACAGGATGTTTGAACGCGGGGTAAGACCACCGGAAGCGGTACAAGATTCCAACAATTCTCCGGAAAATTCAAAAGTAAAATTTTCTCGCATGTTCACAGAACAAAACAAAAATTTTTATGTGTACAAGACCGAAAAGTCCACTAAAATATCAACCACCGGTGCCGGAACATATGCAACTTCTACCAATTTTGCCAGCCTTGCCAATGTTAATCCAACAAAGACGGTCGTTGAAAAACAGACTTATATACTAGCAGAAAATTCTTCCGATTTTTTAAAATCAATTTTATTGGACACTTCCGACAAAAACGCGTTATATAACAGCGGAATCATGCCTGGTACGGAACTCAAAATTGAATTTTTGGGAATAGCGGGAATAACATTTCTGTCTCAATTTACTTTGGACCATGTACCAAATTCATACAACTATGAACAGTGCGTGTGGCAAATTTCGGGTGTGACACAAAGAATTCAAAACAAAGTGTGGACAACAACCGTAACAGCCCAAGCAAGACCACTGACATCCATATGAAATACAACGATGCTATAGTGGCGGAATATGGAAATTTCTTGGGAACTATGGGACAACCACCACAACAGATAAAGCCGTTTCCGACAGAACGGGATTATAAAAATGGAAATTTCACACGCGCATTTGCTAAGAAAGTGAATGACAACGTTGTTATTGAGATAAATCTAGAACAAGCAAACAAAATAAATGAAGATTTATATAAAGTGGTTTATGTAAATTGGGTAATTATTGGACCAAGAGAAAATCGCAA
>Ga0114978_10004792_pt1 | contig 10881 bp, 7 predicted proteins | sample S_140212_EF_Meta_FD_87027 | JGI IMG/M metagenome (GOLD analysis project Ga0114978, IMG submission 87027) | Freshwater microbial communities from Lake Simoncouche, Canada to study carbon cycling - S_140212_EF_MetaG | ecosystem: Environmental > Aquatic > Freshwater > Lake | place: Lake...
GGGTATTTCATATTCGGTAGTCAATAGCGGAGCGCCTTCGTTGGAACAAATGTGGGAAACGCCACCAACACGTGCGCGCGATAACGCTGTTGCAGCCTTGTACGGAATTGTTCGTGGACAAACAGCGCGCGCAGGACGATTGCTTGCACCGTTATCTGTCCGATTCATTGTCGTTCCCATCATTGACGGAGGACAATCCACACGTAGTGATCCCATTGCTGCGCCACGGGGACTAGTCGATTCACTATCTCGACAACTCGACTTACGTCGTCTGTATGCGTCCCCGGATCTTGTGATCTTCGAAAATGCATCATGGGTGCCCGTGCGGTCCATGTTGACCGCAGCGGGTGCTGCCAGTAGTCAACTCGCTGGTGCGACGTCAATGATCGCCACGGATATCTCAGGTGCCACACCGCTACCGACGCAGATACGCCCAGAAGGCCCAGTCGAGGCTGATGTGAAGCCCGGGACCGTTCATCTTGCGGTTCCTTTCAGTACTCACTGGACGCTCACTTTGGACGGCAACAAAATTGAGGCACGCCCAGCCTTTGGACTTACCAATGCTTATGACGTTGCCAGCGCAGGGCATGTTCGTCTGGCATTTGAGTCGAGCTTTGTTCATTCACTTGCAGTACTTCTGCAGTTTGCTGCATGGTGCGTTGTTGCTTTTTTTGCTCTTGTACGTCCGCGCCGTCGTTCTCGCAAGAATTCCTCGGTGTCGGTGGCCGCTGATGCTCCGGTTATGAGATTCGTCAGCGAGGAATCGTTGTGAAGTTGTTACGCCGAGTAGCTGCCTTTGTACTTCTCTGTGCAGTCAGTGCAGTTGTTGTCATTGTGGATCGTCATTCAGGAGAACAATCGTTGGGCGCGTCGTCAGCGATCGTTGACTTTGCTGGTTTCCCACAAGCATCAGACGGAACTCGTATCAGTACATCCTGGTTCTGTCCTGGGGCAGCTGCGGGTGATGGAATCAGCAGTGCTTCAGTGGTGATAGTCAACCCAAGTGACGCCGACATCACCGCTGCAGTGAATTTCCTGAGTGATGCACCTGCCGATGTAGAGACAATAACTGTGGCTGCGCGATCTCGAAAAGAAGTCGATGTCCTTCGCGGACGAACTGTAGGAGTTGTTGTCCCTGTCGTTGAAATAATTGGGTCCTTTGGTTCAGTAGAACAAGAACTCATTTATGCCGCAGGTGATGTGACGTCACAGTGTGTCTCACAAACTTCGAGCACTTGGTATTTCGCTGATGGATTCACTGCAGAAGGATCGACGCAACGGTTGGTGCTGACAAATCCATTTCCTGAGAGCGCTGTAGTGAATGTCTCGTACACGACTACAAATGGTCGCAGAACCCCTGCCTCATTGCAGGGAATAATTCTTGATGCGCGGTCATCTCGCAGTATCTCTTTGGCTGATGCTGGTGCACAGAACGAAGCACGAATAGCAGTTGAGGTGGTTGCATCGACTGGTCAAATAATTGCATCACGTATTCAGCATTATTTGGGTGCAGGAAGACTCGGTTACTCCACCACTGTGGGCACTCCTATGGCGTTACGCGATTGGTGGTTTACGTCTGGTCGTACAGGCGCAATGGTGTCTGAGTTGTTAATGGTGTTCAACCCGTCAGATTCTCCTGCGCAAGTCAATGTTTCGTTCTTCGGGCCAGGAATCACCAACGGGCTCGGGATTGACGAAACCTCCAAAGCTGCAGCGCCATCGACTGCGATTGATATTCCGGCTGGTGGAGTAGTTGCAATCAATACAGATGTCATTGCAGATTTGCCTAAGGGTGACCATGCGATGGTGGTGTCGGTTGTGAACGATGTTCCGGTAGTTGTGGAACATGTGCTGAGTCAAAGTGTCGGGGGAAGTTCTTTTACGGCCATCACAAATGGAATTCCTGGCGGTCTTGTGTCTCAGAAATGGCGCATTCCGAGTGGACTGTTGAATGGCGCACGAAACGCACTGTCAGTTGTGAACACAACTGGAATTGACGGAAGTTTTACGGTGTCAGCAAGTGGTCCTGGAGGCGAGGTTGAGTTGCCTCTGCTAGTTGATGTCGCACTTGGTGCAGCATCGGTGATCAGTATTGACGTGCCAGCAGATGTAAAAGATGGTGAAGTAACTATTACGGCAACAGTCCCTGTAGTTGTGCAACGACGCACTACCCGCGGTCATGGACTTGTTGGTTTCGGAATAGTGGGAGCACTTCCCATAAGGTCTCGGTAATGATTCGGGTACTTACGGTCGCAGGTGCAATGGTTGTTGCTCTTGTAGTGTCATGGTTTCTGCGACGTCGCCAGATCGATGCACCGACACAAGGCGGTTTCGAATTGCCAGTGCAGCTTGATCGCAATGATTTCCCATCACCGGACGCGCCGTGGTTGGTTGTTGTGTTTACATCAGCAACATGCAGTGCCTGTAACGATGTCGCAACAAAGGCAGACGTTTTATCGTCTCATGATGTCGTAGTGGTGCGAGTGGATTACACCACCGACCCACAGATGCATGCTCGGTACAAGATCGAAGCTGTTCCCACATTGGTGGTTGCCGATGCATCGGGAGTAGTGAAAGCCGGATTCTTGGGGCCTGTCAAGGCGCAAGATTTGTGGGCAGCAGTAGCTGAATGTCGTGAACCAGGCAGTTCGCCCGGCTCATGCCAGAATCACGGCAATTAAGCCTGTACGTCGCTTGGTGCAGGTGCATCGAGACCTTGTTGCACCAGACGACCAACGGTTGGTCCGTCAATAGTCTCTTCAATAAGAAGAGCTTCAGCGACTAGTTCAAGTCCACGGCGATGACGCATCAACACTTCGTGCGCACGTGTTTCTTGTTCGAGCAAGATGCGTGCAATTTCGTTGTCGACCAGTTGAGCTGTTGAGTCGCTGTATTCGCGTCCACTAGTCATGAGGTCTTCACCCAGGAAGACTTGTTGATTTCCAGTCCATGCCATTGGGCCGACCTTGTCTGACATGCCCCATTCGCGCACCATGCGGCGCGCAATTCCGGTTGCTTGTTCAAGGTCGTTTGCAGCACCGCTATTGAGATGGCCAAAAATGATCTTCTCAGCAACGCGTCCACCCATTGCTTTGCAGATCAGGTCTTCAAAGAACTCGCGAGAGTAGGTATGACGTTCTTCTGGCAAAGTCCATGTGACACCAAGTGCCATTCCGCGAGGAAGGATGGTGACTTTATGCAATGGATCAGAATGGGGAAGCACTACTGCCAATACTGCGTGTCCACCTTCGTGGTACGCAGTGGCTCGCTTCTCTTCAGGGTTTAATACCAGTGATTCACGGCGTGCGCCCATAACAACACGGTCACGTGCATTTTCGAAGTCGATGCGTTCAATAGCAAGTGACTCGCGACGCACGGCAAAGAGAGCTGCCTCATTCACAAGGTTTGCAAGATCAGCGCCGCTCATACCGGGAGTAGCACGGGCCATTGTCTCGAGGTCGACGTCTGTACCCATGCGCTTGTCGCGTGAGTGCACCTTCAAGATTGCAAGACGCTCTTCAAATTCAGGAAGAGGAACAATGATCTGTCGGTCGAAACGTCCTGGACGAAGAAGTGCGGTGTCAAGAACATCAGGGCGGTTTGTTGCTGCAAGAATCACAATTCCTTCGGTGGCTTCAAAGCCGTCCATCTCAGACAGCAGTTGGTTCAGTGTTTGTTCGCGTTCATCGTGACCGCCACCAAGTCCTGCTCCACGCTTACGTCCAATGGAATCGATTTCGTCAATAAAGATAATTGCTTTACCCAGTTTCTTTGCTTGTGCAAAGAGGTCACGTACGCGACTTGCGCCAACGCCGACAAACATCTCCATAAAGTCTGAACCCGTGACGGAAAGGAATCCGACTCCGGCTTCACCAGCAACGGCGCGGGCAAAGAGTGTCTTTCCGGTTCCTGGAGGACCAACAAGCAAGATGCCTTTCGGAACACGTGCTCCGATTTCTTTGAATCGTTCTGGTTTACGCAAGAAGTCAACAACTTCCTTAATTTCAAGTTTCACACCGTCGTATCCAGCGATGTCAGAAAAAGTAGTTGAAGGCTTATCTGCTTGGTAAGCCTTGGCCTTGCTCTTGCCAACAGACATGATGCTGCCGGCTTGCCCCATGGCGCGACGTTGCATCCACATGAAAAACGCAATGACAAAGACGAAGGGAAGAACAATAGGCAACAGGCTGGAAAGCCAGGTGGCTTGAGGAGTCTTAAATGAGTAGTCAACTCCCATTTGCTTTAACAGTTGTTCGTCGGCATCACTGAGGTTCACGGATCCGGTGGTGGTGAACTTTGTGCCCGACTGAAGGGTGCCCGAAATAATGTTTGAGGAGTTATTGATGGTTACTTGCTTGACGTCGCCGTTTTTCACTTGTACGAGGAACTCTGTGTAGGTGAGCTTGTCGCCAGTAGGGGTAGCAAACAGTTGGCTACCGAAAGCGAGGACAACTACCGCTGCCACAATGGCCCAGATGGCCCATTTAGGCATGGGGGGCTTGCCGTCCGCACCAGGCTTGACGTTGCGCAGGCCCTTCATTGGGTTGCGACCTTGTGGGTTGCGTGATGGTGGAGGGGGCGGTGGGATATCGCTCATTTGTTCATGCTACGGGTGCCGTGTGCCCGTGTACGAGCGGCATCGCCGAATTTGTGGCACACGGTGACTACCGTTTCTGTAATGGCTAGGCAATGCACCCGACAAGGCTGTGTGCATTCAGCCACAGTCACGCTGACGTATCAGTATGCGAGATCTCAGGTCTGGCTTGATGATCTGAGCCCCGAGCGCGATCCACATTCCTATGACTTATGTGACCAGCATGCGAATCGACTGACAGCTCCCTCTGGATGGCACCTGGAAGATCGCCGTCAGCGCGTTCATGTGTACAGCCCTGGCCGTCTCGCCGGGTAATCAACTTGGATCAGACGGCATCGCGTCAATCACGAGCAAGCCAGGTACTGCTGTTCTGGCTGGCAGCGTTTGTACTTGCAAACTTTGCTTCACTACTCGTCTTGGTGTTGACGGGTAACGGTGGTTCTTCTAGTACTGACATGACCACACTTGATGTGGCTCTTAGTGCAACCGCAATGTGGATTGTTTACCTTTTTGTTACAACACAATTTCTGCAAGTGACATGGAAAAATTTTCGCTCGACAATTGGCGCGACCTTTCTTCGCCGTGATGTCGTTGTTGGAATTCCACTGGGAATTGCCAGTCAACTTATTTTGGTGAATGTAGTGAACTGGCCTTTGGCGCGATTGTTTCCGGATGCTTTCTCATTTGAAGAGGTGTCAAAGCGGGCGTCTGATCTCGTTGACGTCGCACACGGGGGTTGGATCGTGCTGCTTGGTCTTGTTGTCATTGTTGGGGCCCCCATCGTGGAAGAAATCGTGTATCGCGGTGTAGTTCAGCCCGGTCTGGTCGCTTCATGGGGGCGCACAGCAGGAATAGTGGCCACTGCGGCATTGTTTGCGGCGATTCATCTGCAGCCGATTGAATTTCCCGGATTATTTGCCTTCGCATTGGTGTTGGGGTGGGCACGCCACTCAACTGGCACAATAGGGATGTCCATCGTCACCCATATGGCCTTCAACGCAACTGGGCTTGCGCTTGTAGCGCTTCTGTAGAGAATTATGAATACTGAAATCAACGCCTCCGACATTCAGCAGGAAAAAGAAGGGCCTTCCGTTCGTTCACAGGAATGGACCGCCACGCTGAAATCAATGAGCACTACTGCAGTGTTGCTCGGTGCGACACTGATGGTGTTGTCAGTTCTTCATCCTGATTTGATTTTGCGCAACAACACACCAACAGGTGGCGACATGGGCGCACACGTATGGGGCCCTGCGTACTTGCGCGATGTGCTGTTGCCTCATTGGCGACTAACTGGTTGGAGCATGGACTGGTATGCCGGGTTGCCGGTGTATCGCTTTTATATGGTGGTGCCAGCACTAGCCATCGTGGCGTTAGACGTTTTGTTGCCATATGGAATTGCATTCAAAATCATTGTCGTGGCTGGCCTTGTTGCCTTTCCTGTTTGTGTGTACATCATGGGCCGTGTCAGCAAACTGCTGTACCCACTGCCTGAATTGATGGTTGTTGGCGCAACGATGTTCCTCTTCGATGAGAGCTTCACTATCTACGGCGGCAATATTGCCTCCACGATGGCAGGGGAGTTCTCGCATTCAATTGCTTTAGCTTTTGCCATTTTAGGTCTCGGCTTTTTTGCGCGTGGTCTTGACGATGGTAAGTACCGCGGTTGGGCAGCTTTGTTTATTGCATTGTCTGCACTCAGTCACGGCATTGTGTTGTTGTTCGTTTTCGGTGGTGCAGTGTTGATGTTGCTCATGCGCCTTGACCGACAGAGATTGAAGTTCGGCATCACAACCTTGGGTTGCGCTGTATGTCTCTCAGCATTCTGGGTGATCCCGTTCCTCGGCGGACACGCATTCATGACCGACATGAAATATGGGTCAGAGCCAGGTGGCGGATCTTTCAAGACCATGTGGGCCATGTACTTTCCTCTGAATACAACATTGGACATCATGTTGATGACGCTTGCAGTAATCGGTTTTGTTGGTTCTATCTACCGACGGCGATTCCTTGGCATTTGGATGGGCGTGTACATCGTCGTGTTGATGATTGGTGTCAAAGTTGCACAAGGTGGTTTGCCGGTAATTGGTCTCTTGTGGAACCCACGAATCTTGCCGTTCCTGTATCTGTTGCGTTATATGTTGGCTGCAATCGGTGCATATGAAGCCGGTCTCTTTATTCGTCGCACTATTGCTGTGCAGCGCAATCCGTTACAGATGCCGTCGGCGCACACTACGAATACGTCAACATCACTGTTATGGCTTGTAGCTACGTTCTGTCTTGTTGTGCTCGGTGTGCGTTACCAAAGTCTTCCATTTGCGAAAATGAAGTCGAATGCGACGAGCACTTCGTATGGTTGGGGCCCCGTGTCGTTTCCTGCTCAACGGGCTTTCTCAGACGGGTGGTCTCGTTGGAACTTCGAGGGCTACGAAGGTAAAACAACGTTCAGTGAATACAACGGCGTTGTTCAGGCAATGAAGAAGCTTGGAGAAGACCCTGCGCATGGTTGCGGTCATGCGTTATGGGAAAACAGCGGCGACCTCAATAAGTACGGAACCACGATGGCGCTGATGTTGTTGCCCTATTGGACCAATGGATGCATCGGTTCAATGGAAGGGCTGTTCTTTGAAGCAGCTGGTTCTACTCCGTATCACTTCATTTCAGCAGCAGCTTTGTCGAAACAGAGCAGTAATCCGGTTCGTGAATTGCGATATGACAACAATGACGCTGTCAAAGGTGTTGCCTACATGCGCATGATGGGCATTCGTTATTACATGGGTTACACAGCGGAAGCTATTGCTAAGGCTGACGAGCAAGTTGAACTAACAAAAGTCGGAACATCGGGTCCGTGGCATCTGTACGAACTAGCTGACACAGCAATTGTTGAGCCATTGTCGGTACAGCCAGTTGTGGTGAATGAACGAACCGGCGACAAGCGCGAGCGTTGGTTGGAAATTGGTTCGTCGTATTTCCAACACATGAATGAATGGGCAGCTTTGCCAGTGGATCATGGCCCTGATGAATGGCAGCGTATTGATGTTGTTGCTGATGCATCACGCAGTGTCGGTGCACCAGGTGAATCTGGCCGCCAGGTTGACATCGTGACACCGACTAAAGATTCGAAGATTTTGTCCGTGTCTCTTGATCCCGTTGTCGTATCAAATGTGAAAATCAAAGAAGAGTCCGTGTCCTTCTCGGTTGATCGTGTGGGCGTTCCTGTTCTTGTAAAAGTCAGTTACTTTCCCAACTGGCAAGTAAAGGGTGCATCACGCGTGTATCGCGCAGCACCAAACATGATGGTCATAGTGCCCACAGAAAAGAATGTGACTCTGTCGTACGAGCCATCTCAACTAGATCGTTCGTCCTACGCCGTCACCTTGTTTGGAATCGTTATCGCAGTGTTCCTCTTCCGTCGAAGGTTTCGTTATGGAGTGGCTATGCCGGCCCGTAAAGACAGCGGAATTGAGCCTGAATCTAATGGCGAACTTTCCACCGATAGCCTCTCAGGTTGATGAAAACAGACCCTTCAATCCTTGACCGCATCGTCAAGGCGTACGACATTCGTGGAACCACACCGAATGAAATGAACGATGAAGTGGCGTTTGCACTCGGAGTCGCTTTTGCTGATTTTGTCAACGCGCCTTTGGTAATTGTTGCGCGCGACATGCGTGTCACGGGGGAGTCTCTTGCGGCGTCGTTTGCTAGTGGGGTCACTTCACGAGGCATTAACGTGCTTGATCTTGGGTTAGCAAGCACGGACCTTGTGTATTTTGCAGCAGGCAAGCTTGATGCCCCCGGAGCCATGTTTACTGCTTCGCATAACCCTGCTGAATACAACGGAATCAAGTTCTGTTTGTCTGGTGCGCGCCCTGTCGGCATCGATACTGGTCTTGCAACAATTCGTGATGCTGCTAAATCTGTGCTTACAGGTTCTGGTCCAGGTGCGGTAGCAGTTCGCGGAACAGTGTCAACTCGCAACATGCTTGACGAGTTTGCCGATCATGTTGTTTCGTTTATTGATGTCAATGCGCTCGTGCCGATGAAAGTCGTTGCTGATACTGCCAATGGCATGGGTGGTCTCATTGTTCCTGTTGTTTTCGAACGTCTACCCATGATGCAGCTTGAAGTGATGTACCCAGAACTTGATGGCAGTTTCCCCAATCATCCAGCTGATCCCATCCAGCCAGCCAACCAAAGAGATCTCCAAGCACGCGTTACTAGCGGCGGTTTTGATATCGGCCTTGCTTTCGACGGTGATGCAGACAGAGTGTTCGTAGTGGATGAAAAGGGCAGAGGTTTATCTGGCTCTACCACTACTGCAATTCTTGCGGCTGCTGTCTTGCGCAATAACCCAGGCGCCACTGTGTTACATAACCTCATTTGCTCGCGCTCTGTCCCGGAAGTAATTCGCGAAAGCGGTGGAGTACCTGTACGTACCCAAGTAGGTCATTCCAACATCAAACAAGTGATGGCAGAAACGGGAGCTGTGTTTGGTGGCGAGCACTCGGCGCACTATTACTTCTTAGATAACTACCGTGCAGACTCCGGCATTATTGCCACCATGTTTATGTTGCAAGAATTGTCACGGGCCCAAATGCCATTGTCGCAATTACGGCAACCGTTTGAGCGGTATGAGGCGAGTGGTGAAATCAATACCAGTGTCTCTGATGCACAGGTCGTGATGGCTGCAGTGGCTGACGCATACAAAGCCCATTCACAAGATTGGGTTGATGGTCTCACAGTTGATTGTGGTGATTGGTGGTTCAACCTTCGTCCATCAAATACCGAGCCTCTGCTTCGCCTTAACCTAGAGGCCACAACGCGGGCCGAATGCGACGATCATGTGGTCGAAGTGCTTTCGCTTGTGACATCTGTCTGACAATGAAAGAATGACTCCATGACTATTGACCGCACCCTTCTTGACATCCTCGCTTGCCCAGAAGACAAGGGGCCATTGTTTTACATCGAGTCTGAAAACATTCTGTTTAATCCACGCCTCAAGCGTTCGTATGCAGTTGTTGACAGCATCCCGGTCATGTTGATTGAAGAATCTACACAGGTGACAGATTCCGAGCATGCACGACTGGAGTCGCGTATTGCTGCTGAGGGCATAAAGCCCACCTTTACTCGCTGATTTAGATACACTAAATCCGTAATCGGGCTGATCAGAGCGGTGCCAGTTGGCCCCAGCCTCGATTCATTATGTAACTCATTTAAGGAGCCACTATGTCCTCTCTCGCCGATCGTCGCGATTATCGCGTCGCAGACCTCAGCCTTGCGCCATTTGGTCGCAAGGAAATCCATCTTGCTGAACACGAAATGCCAGGCCTTCGTTGGATGCGCAAGCAGTACGGCCCATCAAAGCCATTGAAGGGTGCACGTATCTCAGGTTCATTGCACATGACCATTCAGACAGCGGTTCTCATTGAGACACTTGTAGAGCTTGGTGCAGAAGTGCGTTGGGCAAGTTGCAATATTTTCTCCACACAAGACCATGCAGCTGCAGCAGTCGCAGTTGGCCCTAACGGAACTGAAAAAGATCCACAAGGTGTTCCAGTATTCGCATGGAAGGGTGAGACCCTCGAGGAATATTGGTGGTGCACCGAGCAGATGATGACATGGCCAGATGGCAATTTGCCAAACATGATTCTTGACGATGGTGGCGACGCAACACTTCTTATTCATAAGGGTGTCGAGTATGAAAAAGCTGGCGCAGTGCCAGACCCAACATCAGCATCAAACCCTGAACTCGCATTGATTCTTGGTCTCTTGCAGCGCACATTGAAGACCGAACCTCAAAAGTGGACTCAGATGGCAGCATCAATTAAGGGTGTTACCGAAGAAACCACAACAGGCGTGAAGCGCTTGTACAAGATGTTTGACAAGAAGGAACTTCTGTTCCCTGCAATCAACGTGAACGACAGCGTGACAAAGAGCAAGTTCGACAACCTCTACGGTTGCCGCCACTCACTCATCGACGCAATCAACCGCGCAACTGACGTCATGATCGCAGGAAAGCTTGCAGTCGTATGCGGCTTCGGCGATGTTGGTAAGGGTTGTGCGCAAAGCCTTCGCGGCCAAGGTGCTCGCGTCATCGTCACTGAAATTGACCCCATCAACGCCTTGCAGGCAGCGATGGAAGGCTATGAAGTCAACACCACCGAATCAGCTTTGGCTGAAGCAGATATTTTTGTGACCGCAACAGGTAACGAAGCAATCATCACTGCAGAGCACATGTCCAAGATGAAGCACAACGCAATCGTGTGCAACATTGGCCACTTCGACAATGA
>Ga0114978_10004793_pt1 | contig 10881 bp, 7 predicted proteins | sample S_140212_EF_Meta_FD_87027 | JGI IMG/M metagenome (GOLD analysis project Ga0114978, IMG submission 87027) | Freshwater microbial communities from Lake Simoncouche, Canada to study carbon cycling - S_140212_EF_MetaG | ecosystem: Environmental > Aquatic > Freshwater > Lake | place: Lake...
ATACCCAGATTTCCAATCTGATTCACCCGCGTTTGTGTCATCGACATCAACACAGGACCAAACCGGGTCAGCCCCGTGTTTGGCTGAAATCTCGACCACAATTCCCGAGAATCAAACGGGATTCGTGTGAGTTCTGAACATGGACACTAGCAAAAGCCATCAGGGAACTCAAATAACATCCGCTGGAAACACGAGCGACTTATTTTTTCTGGTGGATCGAGACCAATTCCCCCAGGGTTTTCGCCAGATTTGTGACCAACTCATCCGGAGTTTCGCTGTGCAGGGTGACTCGTAAGCGGGACGTTCCCCGAGGAACGGTCGGGGGACGAATCGCCCCGACGAGAAACCCCCGCTGCAGCAGTTGTTCGGCGACCTGGACTGCAATGCGGGGTTCGTTCAGCACAAGGGGAACGATCGGCCCGATCGAACCGGCCAGCGTTGTCACACCGTGGTCAACAAGCGCTTTACGGAATGAATCTGCGCGGGCCTGCAAACGTTCGCGACGCTGCGGCTCGGCTTGCAGGATTTCCAATGCGGCGATGGCAGCGGCACACAGGGCAGGGGGGAGCGCGGTCGAATAGATTTGCGTCCGGGCTTTGTTCCATAAAAAATCGATCAGAACCTGGCTCCCCACCACGAAGCCCCCTAAGGCTCCGATCGATTTACTGAGTGTTCCGATGCGGACCGGGATCCGCTCTTCGACCCCCAATAGTTCGGCCACCCCCCGGCCCCGTTGGCCAAAGACGCCGGTCCCATGGGCTTCGTCCAGGATGATGGCGGCACCAAAATGTTCGGCGAGCTCACACAATTCCGGCAAAGGAGCCACGTCACCATCCATACTGAAGAGACTGTCGGTCACCAAAAACTTTCGACGAGCCGTTTCCTGCTGCAGCGAACGTTTCAAACCGGCCAGATCATCATGGCGATAAACCCGAAATTTGGCACCGGAAAGCCGGCAACCATCGACGAGGCTGGCATGATTCCAGCGATCGCAATAGACCACATCTTCAGGTCCCGCCAGCGCCACCACGGTTCCGAGATTCGCCGCCATGCCGGTCGGAAACAGGATCGCCGCTGGTGTCCCTTCGAACCGAGCCAGCCTTTGTTCCAGCCTCGCATGCAGGTCGGTTCGCCCCGACACCAGAGGACTCGCTTTCGCCCCGACTCCATGAGACAGAATCGCATTTTGGGCCGCAGCAACAACTCGCGAGTCGTTTGCCAGACACAGATAATCGTTCGAGGCGAAGTCCCAGGCTTCAGCCCCGTCGATCAGCAGACGGCCCGGAGTATGGGGCGCGATTTCTCGGCGGGAACGGAGCAACCCTGCCTGCGAGAGCTGTTGCAGTTCGTCCGACAGCCAGTGGAAAAGATCACTCATCGCCGCATTTCGCCAAGAGAAAGAATTCGGTCAGAACCGATTGTAAGTATCCATGGCTCCATCGAAATTGAAAACCCCTTCTGGAAATGATCGTTTCCGCCGAGTCTTCGCCCGCATTCAAAAAACAAAGTTCGAATCGAAAGTGACTCGCAGCAACGGGTCTCGGTCAAAGTCAACCAAGTCAAATTGCAAAAAAAGCCGAGAACATCTTTGCAGATGCTCTCGGCCGTGACAAAGCTTTCAAACAAAATCGTTCGGTCAGTGATCAGGTCGAGTGACACTGACCGATTTCGATTTCGGTTTCGGTTTAGTGTTCGGAACCACCGTAGACTTCATCGGGTCCCCCGGCAGCAAGTTGGACAGCCTTATATCCCCCTGTGGCTTGGAAGTAGAGGATCAGCAGCAGGTAAAGTCCTGCCATGACCAACGGCACGAACGAGGTCAATTTCAGGGCCTGTCGTCCCCCGTAGAGCACAGCTTCGTTGACCAGTTTTTTGTCCCCATCTGCGGTGGTTTTCGCCGTGTCCCACCATCCGGCCAATTTTTCTTCGGGCTTTCCAGACTTCTTCAAAATTTCGTTGGCGCGAGCCAGTTCCTTCCCCTCGTCATTCAGCACGCCGACTTTAGCACCGTCCAGACCCACGACAGTGTAACCGAGAAAGCTGTTCGGGCCTTCTGCCTTATACTTCTCGTAAACGTCCTTGGACGACTTTTGCAACTGGTAGGTCGCATTATAATCTTGCTTGAATCCGATCCCAGGGCCCCCGAGTAAACGGGCCGAGAGCATACCGAATCCACCCAAGGCACCAATCGTGATCGCCCCCCCCTTCGGGAAGCGTTCCGAAGCGACGGCGAGCATGGTTGGCCAAAGGAAAGTCTTTCCACAGGCATAAACGGTGACGGCAAGCACACACAGGATGATCGAATCGGCACTCCCCAACAACTGCAAGCCAGCGAAGCCCAACAGGCTGCTGACGAAGAGCAGCCCCAGTGGCGAAATTCGATGAACGATCGGTCCGGCGAAGAACCGCAGTACGAACATCAAGCCCGAGGTGTAAACCAGCAAGAGCAGTCCCTTCTGTGGCGAATCCATGATTGAACCGGTGATTTTGGCAATCCACGAGTCGGTTCCGAGTTCCACATAACCAACCAGGGCGTGCAGGACCAGCAGAATCAGCATCAGCGGGAAGAACAGTTGCGCGATCATCACACCATAACTGACCCCAGCGTCACTCGCTTCCGATTTCGGAAACTTCTGTCCGAGGAGCATGACTCCGTAAAGCACAACCGGAATCAGAAACAGAGACATCTGAATCATCCAGTGGACAGGCTCTTGCTTGTCAGGATTCATAAAGTAAGCAATCAAACCACCGATGATCAAGCCACCCGGCCAGCCGGCATGCAGAATGTTCAAATAGTGTGATTTGTTCGCAGGGAACAGAGTGGCCACCAAGGGATTGACGACCGCTTCACAAATGCCGTTGCCGACGGCAAACAGGAACATTCCGAAGTAGAGGCAGTAAAAGGCAGCGTCTTTTCCGGCAGATGCATACACGGTTCCGGTGGCCAGTGTCAGTACGGCTGAGGAAAAGTGGGCAAGAAATGCCAAGGTCATCAGTTTACCGTATCCGACTTTATCGGCAATAAACGAGCCCGCCAGAATGATCAGGCCCGCACCGACAAATCCTCCCCCGGTGATTTGACCGAGTTCTGTCATCGTAAATCCGTAGCGATCAGCCCATTGGCCCAGGATGGCACCTCGAACCGAAAAGCCAACCCCCGCGGCGAGAATCGCCATAAACCCCGCCCAAAGCAACCGCTGTGCGTTGGACGACGAAATACCTTCACTGTTACCACCACTCATTTGTTGAATCCACCATCAGAAGTTTTGAGAAGGCGCGTCCCTGCGAACGACTCCCTGCAGCCACGATTCTCTCGATGCCAAACCATGATCTTGCGACATCAAGCACGGCAGGATAACCACTCGGCCCCGATCTTTCCATGAACGGGAACGGAGTTCTTGATGCGTCCACTGCAATTTTTTTCCCACGAATCGTTACAACCTGATCGCCGTCTGAGTGATCGAATGCGTAGTTTTCGGTGAGTTTGCGGCTAGCAATACCGTAAAATCAGGATATTTTCCGTTTGAAACCGGGCCTCAATCTGGTGCGGAAAGACCACCGCCTGGCGCATGACCAACAAATCCACCAGACGGTTCCAGTGATCAAACCCCATCCCCTGTCGGGGCCATGCTTGCTGCTGCCAAAGTTCTCGAAACATTTCTCGCACCAAATGGCGTGGCTGATTTTTCAATTTACTGACATCGATGCGGCAGGTTTTCGGTTGCCGATCTTGCAGGCAGGAATTCAGGAGCTCTTTCGCCGCAGAACGCAAAATCTCGTCAATCTCGCCCGCTTGTTCCGCCAGACGACAAAGCGCCAGATCCACTTGCGAATTGATTTGTTCTCGAAGCATCGGCAGCACCACATGCCGCAATCGGTTCCGAGTCATCGCCAGATCCTGATTCGTCTGATCGGTACAAAATGGCTGGTTGATTTGCTGAAGGAACGCTTCGACGAGCGTTCGTCGCATCCATAGCAGGGGACGGACTAGCAGGGATCCCGATTCGGTGGTACGAACGGCGGGGATACCACGCAACCCCGCAATGCCGGTCCCCCGCAGCAAATGATGCAGCACGGTCTCGGCCTGATCGTCCGCCGTATGTGCCACCGCGATGACAGGGCACTCCAACTTTGCAGCAGCCTGCTGCAAAAATTCATAGCGCAGTCGCCGCGCTTCGTTTTCGTGTCCCCCGGTCACCGCCCCGACCGCCTCGTCAGGGACCGTACCGATTTCACAGGCAAGCTCAAGTGTCGCAGCCAGATCGCTGACCCAGCCCGCATCCGCCGCGCACGCAGCCCCTCGCAGCCGATCATTGAGGTGTCCCACCACCAGCGTCAGCGAGAACTCGGGAGCCAATTCCACCAACCCGCGCAGTAGGGCCACACTATCGGCCCCTCCGGAAACCGCAACCAGTAGTCGCGAACCAGCAAGGCGGCAACGCTGAAGTCCCTCGCGTAATTCATCCAAAAACGGGTGCATGTCAGTTCTCAGTTTTCAGTTCTCAGTTTTCAGTACCTTGATACTTGCCCTATTCCTATTCGTGTTATTCGTGTTATTCGTGGTTAAAAATCTTCGCATTTTTCTTCGCATTTTCTGCAACGGGTTTGATTCACGGCGTAAGCGGAATCAACGCAGCCTGAAAACGACCGTATTCCCAGTGTTGATGACACGGTTTTACGCAGAAGAGTTCTCTCGTGCGTCACTCATCGCCTGAAATAATCCTTCCCACGTGGCGACAGTCGCCTCAACCGCGATCGGCAAGCCGACTTCCCGAGCGGCTGCCGTGGTCACAGGACTGATGCTCGCCAGTTTTGTTTTAATTCCCAGCTGAGCTTTCGCCTCGCTCGTCAGCCGCTGGGCCAGATTCCGAGCGATCGAGGGACTCGAAATCCCAATCCAGTTCAGCTCACCCCGTTCGATTTGTTGTAATGCCGCCGTCGGGAACTCAAGCACATCCCGATTTTGATAGACGATGACCTGAGTCAACACCGCTCCCACCGCAGTCAGCTCATTCGGTAGCACATCCCGGCCTCGGCTGGCTCGAGCCCACAACACCTGCTTCCCCTTGACCAGAGGTGCCAGCGCGCTAGCAAGACTTTCGGCCCGAAATTCGGCAGGAACCAAATCAGCTCGCAAGGAATATTTGGCAAGCGCCGCGGCGGTGCTGGAACCAATCACCGCGATTTGGGCGTGTGCCATTCGACGCAGATCGTGGCCGGTATCCCACAAGCGATTCAGCAAACCCCGAACACCGTTGACGCTCGTGAAAACGATCCAGTCAAATTCGTGGAGTCGGGCGATGGCGGCATCGACCTCATCCCACTTTTCGGGACACACAATTTCGATCGTCGGAAGCAGCACCGGAGCGGCTCCCAGTTCCACCGCGCGGGATGCCGCTTCGTCCGCTTGCTCTTCGGGACGAGTGATCCCAATCACCTGCCCAAATAGCGGACGGTCTTCAAACCAGCGGACCTGCTCACGCCGCTGAACACAATCGCCGACGATCACCAGCGAGGGGGCGTGGAATCCTGCCGCCGTCGCCAAGGTTGAGATCTCCCCCAACGACCCGGTGACCGTTCGCTGGCTGGGACGCGTCGCATGGCTCACCACACAGGCCGGTGTTTCCGCGGGTTTTCCCGCCTGGATCAGCGATTCGGCAATCGACGGCAGTCGATGCAGCCCCATATAAAACACCAGCGTTCCGGGAAAGGCGGCCAACGCCTTGTAGTCGAGCGAAGTCGATTTGGTCGGATCTTCGTGTCCGGTGATAAACGCGACGGCCGACGCATGTTCACGATGTGTCAGGGAAATTCCGGTATAGACCGCAGCGGCGGTGGCGGCGGTGATTCCCGGAACGACTTCAAACGGAATTCCCGCTGCGGCCAGGGCGGCCGCTTCTTCTGATCCGCGTCCAAAAATAAAGGGGTCGCCCCCCTTCAGCCGGACCACCGTTTTTCCCGATTGAGCCGCTTCGATTAAACGTTGATTGATTTCTTCCTGACGGATTGTTCGACCAGTCGGACCTTCGGCCCGGCAGGTCCGTTCGGCCGAGGCCTGGCTATGACGCAAAATCAGGGGATTGACCAGCCCGTCATACAGCACAAGGTCTGCACGGGCAAGGCATTCGGCACCGCGCAGCGTCAGCAATCCGGGGTCACCGGGACCAGCCCCGACCAGATAGACTCGTCCGACGGGGGAAGTGGGATTCTGTGAAGCAGGCATAAACAATTGTGAACCTTGAGGGAAATCGGACGGTGCCCGGTCGCGCCAACAGGACAATCCTCAACATCGCCAGCAGGAGATTTATTTCACAAGACTAATCACCACCAAATTGTCCCGATGAATCACTTCATCATACGGGATCGAGCCGAGTTCACGAGTGATTTCATCGGTTCGTTTTCCCGCAATCGCCTTGGCCCCAGCAATATCATAATTTGTCAGCCCCCGCGCAAACTCGACTCCCTGTTGATCCACCAGCGACACCACCTCACCCTTATCAAAATCCCCTTCAACGCCAACAACGCCGATGGCGAGGAGCGATTTTCCCTGTTGTTCAACCGCTCGACGAGCTCCCGCATCCAGTACCAGTCGCCCCTTGGGGGGCATGGTGTAGCCGATCCAGCGTTTCCAGGCAGAAACGCCGTCCCCGTCACCCAGAAACAACGTTCCGATATCGGCCCCCGACAAAATTTCGTCGAGAACCTTCGGGCGTTTTCCGTCGGCGATGATCACATTCGTCCCCACGGCGGTGGCGGTGCGGACCGCTTCGAGTTTCGTTCCCATCCCACCGGTCCCACGGGAACTTTTTGAGGCCCCCACGAGATTCAACAGCTCATCGTCAAACCGTTCCACCAAGGGAATCCGCTGACTGGCAGGATTACTCGGATCCCCCGTTAACAGTCCGTCCACGACGGAAAGAATGATCAGCAGGTCCGCCTGGATCAGCCCGGCCACCATCGCAGCGAGGCGATCGTTATCCCCCAGCTTAATTTCCGCAGTGCTGACGGTATCGTTCTCGTTGATAATGGGAATCACCGCATATTCCCCCAGTGTTCGCAGTGTATTGCGAACATTCAGGTAGCGTCCCCGGCTTTTGAAATCATTCGCAGTCAACAGCAACTGTGCCGCATGGTATCCATACGGCCGCAGTGCCTTGTCGTAAATATGGATCAAATGAGCCTGTCCGGTGGCAGCCGCCGCCTGCAGGTGCGACAGATCTTTCGGACGTTCTTTCAGTCCAAGCAGTCCCATGCCGGCCCCAATCGCACCGCTTGAAACCAGAACCAATTTGCACCCGGCCTGGCAGATGTGGTGAACCTGTTCCGCCAGCGAGGCGATACGGTCGGCATCGAGGCGATCATCGTCGGTCGACAGGACGTTGGTCCCCACTTTGACAACGACAGTTTTGAGCTGGTTTAAAACCTCACGTCGGCGATCAAGCGTCATCGGAGCAATTTCTTTCCTGAGATTCCTGGCGGATTCTGGCAAAAGTCTGGCAATATTCTGCCTAATGTCGTCATTCCCGACGGCGGATCGATTCGACCGACGAGCAGGGGGGGGAATTCTAGCAGCAAGCTTCAGGGATCGCGATTAAGAATGCCAGCCAGCATCCGTCCTTGCCTGATCGTGCGACCGCGAATCTGCTCGGGCCTAATTGTTCGCCATCCCTGCGGCAGATCCGCACGACGCTGATAGATCAGCACAGAGGACTGCCCGACGGAATCGGGCTGGTACTCTTCCATTTTGATGTCGTGAGCCCGCAGCAGCGGTGACTGGCGACGATATTCGTCCGCTTGAAACTGGTGTAACGTCGGCATCACCGCCACCGTGGCTCCACGAGGAACCTCGTCCACCAACTGTTTTAACAGGCTACGAGTAATCCCCTCGCCCCAATAATCGATTTCCAGCTCGGGTTCCTCCCCCGCCAGTTCTGCAATCCACGGAGTCAACTCGTTGTAGTAACTGAGGTAACAAGGGGACATGGCCACCAATGGCCAGGCCGAACAGGCCAGCAGCGTGCCACAGATGCCGATACACAGGGGCCGCACGCCGATCCGCTGGTGAAGCCATTGCCACAAGACGACCCAGCCTCGACCAACGAAAATCGACCACAACGGAAAACTGGTCAGAAAAAGTCGCTCACCATCATAGACGGCGACTCCCGGCATCGCGAAAACCACCAGCGGAAACAGCGTACACGCCAGCAACAACAAATCCCGACTACCTGCGGACGGATCAAGGTTGTCGCTGCGTGACGAGGAATTTTCTCGCGGCGCGGCCTGACTGCCGGTTGCCCCACCATGAATCAGATTCGCGGCAGGCATCGATGAAACCGACACGTTTTGCTGCTCCCGTCGCAACAGCCCGAGCATCCCGAGTCCATGCAAAATCAGCGGGACGGTGAGTCCAAACATCACGAACGGATAGTGCCAGGGGACTTCTTTATCCGCGTACTTCTGACCGAAATACCAGACCTGAATCGTCGCCCGCTGGGTTGCTCGTCCCAAGTATTCCAACCCATGTTCCAATGGAGCAAACCACAGATAAGGCCAACTGAGATAGAAAACCACCAAGCCGGTGACTCCCCAAATCATCAACGGCACCACCGCCTGAAACCGCCACCGCCAGCAAGCCCAGCAGATTACCGGAATCGGAATTAAGACCGCTTGAATCTTGGTCACCAGCGCCAATCCAAGAAAAACCCCCGCAAGCAGGGCCCGCCTGCGGCATGGAGCGGCACCCCCTGTCCACCACCCGGCGACGGCGAGCACTGCCGCCGTACAAGTCAGATTGGTCATCGTTTCCAGCGAGGCAACATGAGCGTGTCCAAAAAGTCGAGGCATGCAGACCAATGAAATGGCCGTCATGACTCCTGCCGCAGTCCCCGACCACCGGGTCGCAAAACCCCCTACCAAAAGTACAGTCAAGGCAAACGCCGTCGCCGATCCCGTCCGAGCACAGGCGGTCACACAATACCCTTCAGGATTGAAGGGGGGAAAAAGTCCCCAGGTGACATGGTGGTGCACGCCAAGCCACCACCGCCCCAGTGGCGGATGATCAGGGTTGTATCCATGCTCACGCCGATACGCTTCCTGAGAAGTCCCAGGAATCAGATTCAGCCAACCGAGCCCCCGCCCCTGCTCAACCAGATAAACCCCCTGTTCAACATTGAAAACTTCATCAATGGTCAATCCCGGCCCTTCGGGCATACCGGGGTAACTCCCCGCAGGATCCAGCGACGCAACAATACTCAGCCAACTCAGGAGCGCCACAACCCCCACCGGCCAAATCCTCGGCGATCGAGTGCTGACGTTGGGAATCACGGCAGGATGCATGGTGTTTTTTCAAAAAGGAAAATGCCGAAACCGACAACCAACAGACTCACAACCAACAGACCCGCAACCCAGTGATCGCGAACAGGCTCAACATCAATTCGCCATCAGAAAGTGAATTAGTATAACGTGAATCAGTCCCCTCGACATGCGATTCCACCGCCAACAAAGAAACACCGAAACAAAGAGTTGTCGCATCTTCTCTCCTTGATGGGTAGCGAACGACCGCCGGTTTGGCCACAATCAACGACTGCATCGATGCAATGTCTCCGCAGCTTCATGCCTGCAGTGTCAGGTCATTGCCATCGAGACAGATCGGTCACGGCAAAGGAAATCACGTGATGCAGAGTAACTCGTGGCGATTACCATGTACCCTGTTGTTGTTTCAACTGGTTTCGGTTGCAGCACACGCAGAGCACGTGGCCGATTCGGACTATTACCTCCGCGACATCAAGCCGCTGCTGAAAGCTCGCTGTTACGCGTGTCATGGCAGTCTCAAACAAGAGTCTGGCTTGCGACTCGATGCCGGCCGCTTGATCCGAAACGGTAGCCAAAATGGCAAAGTCATGACCGTGGGAGAATCCGCGGGTCCCTTAATCGAGCGAATTCGGTCGACGGATCCCGCACAACGAATGCCGCCAGAAGGGGAACCACTCTCGGCCGATCAAATCCGTAATATCACCCGCTGGATCGAACAGGGTGCCGTCTCGCCCGACGCCGAACAGCCGGAACTCGACCCACGCAGCCACTGGGCCTTTCAACCCCCTCGCCGCCCACCGGTCCCCGCAATCGCGGTTCCTGAAATCGCAGGCGCCGATCCCTTGCGGAATCCGATCGATGCCTTTCTGGCAACAGCCCAGACAGACCATCAGTTCAAGCCCCAACCAGCCGCCTCCAAGTCGGTCTTGCTCCGCCGTGTCACCCTGGACCTCACCGGGTTACCTCCCACCACCGAAGAACTGCGAGCCTTTCTCGCCGACGCATCCCCCGAAGCCTACGGAAAAGTGGTCGATCGACTCTTGAATTCGGCTCAATATGGAGAACGTTGGGGACGACACTGGATGGATGTCTGGCGGTACAGCGATTGGTACGGACGACGGTATGTCCCGGATGTCTGGAACAGTGCACCCCAAATCTGGCGCTGGCGTGATTGGATCGTCAAGTCGCTGAACGAGGACAAAAGTTATGGTCAGATGGTCGCCGAGATGCTCGCCGCAGACGAAATTGCACCCGAAAACGACGAAGCGGGCTACGCAACCGGTTACCTGATTCGGAACTGGTATGCCCTGAATCCGAACGACTGGATGCGCAGCAACGTCGAACATACCGGCAAGGCGTTTCTCGGACTGACCCTTAACTGTGCCCACTGCCACGACCACAAGTACGACCCGATTTCGCAGGCCGATTATTTCCGTTTTCGAGCCTTCTTCGAACCAATCTCGATTCGCCAGGATCGGGTTCCGGGCGAGGCGGATCCGGGGCCGTTTCAGGAATATGATTACTCGGTCCTCCGCAAGATCAATCGACTCGGAGCCGTTCGGATCTTCG
>Ga0114978_10004796_pt1 | contig 10874 bp, 8 predicted proteins | sample S_140212_EF_Meta_FD_87027 | JGI IMG/M metagenome (GOLD analysis project Ga0114978, IMG submission 87027) | Freshwater microbial communities from Lake Simoncouche, Canada to study carbon cycling - S_140212_EF_MetaG | ecosystem: Environmental > Aquatic > Freshwater > Lake | place: Lake...
GGAAATCGACGAGCATCGGCTGCAGGGCCTGGCTTTTCGCATGCCGGTGCAATGGGTGAATCGCCCCAATCTGGACTTTCGCGGCTTTGCCGGCACGATTGCCTCCGGACGGATCAAGCCCGGTGAGCGCATCCGGGTCTCGCCCTCGGGTCGGGAGTCGACCGTCGCACGCATCGTCACCGCCGACGGCGACCTCGAGCAGGCCGTGGCCAACCAATCAGTGACGTTGACGCTGACCGATGAAGTCGACATCTCGCGCGGTGATGTCATTTCCCGGATCGAGGCGCCTGCCGCATCGGCCGACCAGTTCGAGGCGACGATCGTCTGGATGAGCGATCAGCCGATGCTGCCCGGCCGCAACTATCTGATGAAGATCGGCACCAAGACGGTCACCGCCACGGTGATGCCGCTGAAGTACAAGGTCAACGTCAACACGCTCGAACATATGGCGGGCACGAAGCTGGAGCTCAACGAGATCGGTGTCGTCGGACTCGAACTTGACCGTGCGATCGCCTTCGATTCCTACGAGGAGAACCGCGATACCGGCGGTTTCATCCTGATCGACCGGCGTTCGAACAGCACCATCGCAGCCGGCATGCTGCACTTCGCGCTGCGCCGGGCCGACAACATCCACTGGCAAGCGCTCGAAGTCGACAAGACCGCGCGCCGGGCGATGAACAGCCATGGCAGCGCCGTGATCTGGTTCACCGGGCTCTCGGGTGCGGGCAAGTCCACCGTGGCCAATCTGCTCGAAAAACGCCTGCACGCGGCCGGCAAGCGGACCTATCTGCTCGACGGCGACAACCTCAGGCATGGGCTCAACAAGGACCTCGGCTTCACCGCGACCGACCGTGTCGAGAACATCCGCCGCGTCGCCGAAGTCGCTAAATTGATGGTTGATGCCGGCATCATTGTGCTGACGGCCTTCATCTCGCCCTTCCGGGCCGAGCGCCAGATGGCGCGCGATCTGATGGCCCAAGGCGAGTTCATCGAGGTCTTCGTCGACCTGCCTTTGGCAGTGGCCGAGAGCCGGGATCCGAAAGGTCTCTACAAGAAAGCCCGCAGCGGCCTGCTGAAGAACTTCACCGGCATCGATTCACCCTACGAAAAACCCGAAAACCCCGAGATCCATCTCAATACCGATGCCTGCACGATCGAGGCAGCGGCGGAGCGGATCTACCAGCACCTGCTGGAGAGCGGTTTGCTGGATGGACCGACCGTTTGAGTGCGCAGCATAGCTTGCTCAGCCGCGTGCGAATGCAGCCAGGAAGCGCTCCGCCAATAAATCGACATCGGCGCTTGGCAGCAGGTTGATGCCCGCCGCGCCGCGGCGCCCGCCACCGCTGGCAAACTGGCGACAGAACTCATCCGCACCGGTGGTGGCATCCTTGGGAACCCTGACGCTGACCAGATAACCCGCTGCGCGCGGCGACAGGATCGCCACAGCGCTTTCCGGCAAGCGATGCATCAGCTCATTGGCCAGCACACCGATCACCCGCCGCGCCCAGGCAGCATCGGGCAGGATGATCAACATGGCCCCTTCATGCTGGCGATAAGGCCGTAGGCTGCGGGCCAGCGCCATGTCGGACTGATAGCCGTCCCACAGCCTTGCGAAATCGGGCGAAGCAGCCACGAAATCGAACGGGTTTTTAAAGGGCAGCATCCGCGCGGCCAGTTCGGCGGGGTCGAAATACAGATCGGCGACTGACTCGCCATAGGCGTTGTAGTTCAGCGTGACGCCGAGGCGCTCGAGAATGGCTGACTGTTCAAGCGTCAGACCCAGCGATGCCGCCAGACGCTGGCCCTGCTTGGGCAGACTATCCCCGAAGGCGGCAACTGCGGCCCAGGCACGGTAGCTGCCGCCCAGCCAGCCATCGACCAGCAAACTGGTGCAGACCTCGGGCGAGAGATTGATATGGGCTTCGAGCAAAGCATGCTCAGGAATCTCACCAGCATGGTGATGATCGAAATAGCGCACCCGGGCCCCGGCGTCGAGCAAGGCCATCAGACCGGCCCGGTTGCTGTCCAGCGATACATCGAGCACGGTGACGCAATCCCCGGTTCCGGCCGGCACGCGTTGCAGCAACTCGATGTCGCGCTTGACGCCCGTTATCAGTTCAGCCGGCGCAGCATCGGCCAGGCGCAATTGCTGCAAGGCGCAGAGGCCGTCGGCATCACCGTTGAAAGCGTAGAAATTAGTCAAGTTGTTCAGCCTTGGGCAGGCTCCGTTGATCGTGGCAATTCTCCACCTTCGGCCAGGTCAAGGCACCGGCGATCAGTTGAGTCCCTGCGCGGCTGCACAAGACCTGGTATTCAGCATGGGAAAACTCCAGTCTACGGGGTACGGGGTGAGTATTCGGCCCGCCCCAGTCGCAAAGCATCGTCCGATGAGACTAAAAATTGCGGGGTGAAAACTGATTCGCGCCAAACTGCCGCCGCAGCCAGGAATTGCCAACTCAAACCGCGGCCGTTTCAAGCCGCAGGCAGTCGCAATAGCCTGCCTTTGAAGCGCCGGACGCCTGGGTCATGAAATGCTGGCCTTCCCAAGGGAAAGTCTGGATGGGCAACCGTTGCATGGCCGGGATACTCGCCGGCGACGGTTGAATTTCCTATCCGTCATTCAAGCATCGGTAAGCGCGCAGGTTCTTCAGAATAGCCGGCGACAGGCACCGAAACATCACGATGACAGGAGAACGCCCATGAGCCTGGAGAGCAAGCCCACGCCGGACACGCCCGCGCCCCTATCGGCGGAGGTCGGCAAGCGGCGCCGCTTTTTGCAGGCGGGCGCTGGCCTGCTGGCCGCCGGCAGCAGCCTCAGCAGTTCCGCAGCCACGGCCGCGCTGCGGCGCCAGGACATCAAGCAGTGGGACGAAGAGACCGATCTGCTGATCATGGGTTCGGGCATAGGCGGCATCGCTGCCGCCATCGAGGCCCGCCGCCAGGGGCAACGTGCATTGGTGCTGGAGAAATTCCATGTGTTGGGCGGCTCATCGGCCCTGTCCGGCGGCGTCTGCTATCTCGGTGGCGGCACACCCTTGCAGAAGGCGCTGGGCTTCGAGGACAGTGTGGAGGCCATGCGCGACTTCATGCTGGCGGCCAGCGGCCTGCACGCGCCCAAGGAAAAGATTGCGCAATATTGCGAAGGCAGCCTCGCCCTGTTCGACTGGTTGGTAGACAACGGCGTCCGCTATGCCCAGCAGTTCTCCGCCGAAAAGGAGCTCTCCCACAAGGCCGCGTCGCTCTACTACTGCGGCGGCGAAAAGAACGCGCCCTTTCGCACCCTGGCCAGACCGGCGCCGCGCGGCCATGTGCCGCCGGCCGAAAACCAGACCGGCGGGCGCGAGTTGATGCGCGTCCTGACGGCTTCGGCACGCCAACTCGGCGCGCAGATCCGCACCGAGGTCGAAGTCCGGCAACTGGTGCTGGAGTCCGACGGCAGCGTTGCCGGACTCAGGGTCAGCCAGGCCGGTCGGCTGCGCCACATCCGTGCTCGCCGCGGCGTGGTGCTGGCGGCCGGCGGCTTCATCCACAACGACGAGATGTTGGCCCTGTTTGCCCCTGAGCTGAATCGCTGCCGACCGCGCTGGGGTCACGCCGGTCACCAGGGCATAGGCATCCTCATGGGTATGGCCGCCGGCGGCCGCACGCTGAGGATGGACCATGGCTTTGCCGTGCTGCCGCTGTATCCGCCGGAGTCCGTACTCAAGGGCGTGGTGGTGAACGAGAAGGGCCAGCGCTGCATTGCTGAAGACAGCTATTACGGCGTGATCGGTCACGAGATGCTGTACCGACAGGCCGGCCGCGGTAGCCTGATCGTCGATGCCGATTGCGACTATCCCGGCACCGACTACCGCGTTGTGGTGCAGGCACGTGACGCGAGCCTGAGCGGGCTGGCGCGGCAACTGAATCTGCCCGAAGGCATGCTGGAGCAGACGGTGGCTTACTACAACAGCCACGCGTCGCATGGGCGCGACCCACTCTTCGGCAAACAGGCCGAGTACCTGGCGCCGCTGCTGAAGCCGCCGTTCACGGCCTATGACCTGAGCCCCGAGAAAGCCTTCTACGCGACCCAGACCTTCGGTGGCCTGGACACCACGGTGGACGGCGAAGTCATCAATGCCTGGGGCGAGGCGATACCGGGCCTGTACGCCGCCGGGCGCTGCTCGGCCGGGCTGCCCGTAGCGCCCTATTACGCCAGCGGCCTGTCCATCGGTGATGGCTGTTTCTTTGGCCGCCGTGCCGCCACCCACGCCGCGCGGCGCAAGGTCTGAGGAGATCCATTGATGAAGACATCCCGCTTCTCGCTGCCCGGTCTGGCCCTGGCAATGCTGGCCGGCCTGGCTCAAGCGCAGGTTCCGGTTCAGGCCCCAATGCCGGTCGGCGATGTGGAGCGCGGCCGCCTGGCCTTCGCCGCCTGCCGCACCTGCCACTACCCGGAAAGCTACGTCGGCCACCACAATGGCCCCACCCTGTTCAAGCTCTTCGGCCGCAAGGCCGGCAGTACGGACTTCGCCTACTACTCCAAGGTGATGCAGACCTCAGAGCTGGTCTGGACGCCGGAACTGCTCGACTTCTGGCTGGCCAATCCTGGTGTGTTCCTCAAAGGCAGCAGCATGGTCTCGCCCCCGGTGCGCAGCGCACCGGAGCGCGCCGACCTGATCGTCTATCTCAAACAGTTCCGCGACTGAGCCTAGGCCGGCTGGAGGACTGGAAAAGGGACTAGTCCCTGCGCTTTGGCCAAACGTTGGGCCTGAACCGTCTGACGCTGGAACTGCGGCGCCAGCTCCGAGGTCGCCAACCACAGCAGCACCGCTGCAGGTAATTCGGGCGGCGTTGCGCCGTAGCGGCGCGCCAGTTCGCCGTCCTCGCCGATCGAAGCCCGCAAGGCCTCGGTGTTGACGATGCCCGGATTGACGGTGTAAGCGAAGATGCCCTTAGCGCCATATTCGGCCGCAATCACACCGGCCAATCGCGACAAGGCCGCCTTGCCGGCACCATAGGCAAAGCCCCAGCCGCCCTGGCTAGCGGGCAGTGGCGGATCGCTTTCGCCGGCGCCGCTGCTGACATTGATGATGCTGCCCTTGCCTGCCGCCAGCATCGCCGGCAGCAGCAAGAGGGTCAGCTGCAAGGGCGCTTGCAGATAGGCTTGCCAGACCCGCAGCAAGGTGGGCGGGCTCAGATCGGCCAGGCTGGCGTTGAGGTCGAGTCCTTGATAAATCGCGTTATTGATCAGCACATCAACCCGACCAAAATGCGCCAGCGCCTGGGTGGCCGCCAGATCAATCGATGCGCTGTCCAGCAGGTCCATCGGCAGCGCGAGGACCTTGGCGCCCATGTGCAACAAGGCGGCTTCGGTATCCGCCAGGCTGCCGGCGAGCGGCTGGCCCGCGGCATCGGTGAGTTCACCGTCACGCTGGCGGTTTTCAGCGCGGGCTGTGATCACCAGATCGAAGCCGCCCTTGGCAAAAGCCAGTGCGGTGGCCCGGCCGATGCCGCGACTGGCACCGGTGACCATCGCGACCGGCCTGGTCATCAGGCTGAAGCTTTGCGGGAGAAATAGCGCCCGATGAATTCCTCGCGGCCGATCTGCCAGGCGCAAGGCCAGTCGTCGCTGCGCCAGGCGGCTTCGATACCGCCATCGATCATGATGATCTGGCCGACGATATATCTGGCCTTGGGGCTGAGCAGGAATTCATACAACTCGGCCACCGCTTGCGGCGTGGTGAACTCACCCAAGGGCTGCGGCAAGGCCCGGATCATCGGGCCCTTTTGCGGATCCAGCAGATCATGGGCCAGCAACGGTGTCATCACCGGTCCGGGGGCGACGCCGTTCAAGGTGATGCCGGCACCTGCCCATTCCGCGCTTGCCGCATTGCGCCGGATCCAGCGCGCCAGCGCCATCTTGCTGACCTGGTAACCCAGATTCGGGCTCGATGCCAGCGCCATCGTCACCGTGGTCAAAGCGTCCTGGCCGCGAGTCAGCAACTGCTCGACCAGCGCTTCGGGGATGCCGGGCGAGATCGCCACCGAATCCGACACCGTTGCGGCGGCACCAGAGCGGCCGGCTCGGGCCAGCGCCGGGCGCAAGCCTTGCAGCAATTCGATCGCGCCGAGATAGTTGAGCTCCAGCATCAGGGGCAGATTACCCGGCAGATCGACACCGGCGTTGGCCACCACGCCATTGAGCGTTCCGCCACAAAGTTCGAGCGTCTGCGCCACGGCTGCAGCCCGGCCGGCCCGGTTCGACAGGTCAGCCTCAACTTCGGCGCCCTTGCCGGGCAGATCGATGCCGATGATGCTGGCGCCCTGGGCGCTCAGGTGTTCACGCAATGCCAGGCCCATGCCTGACTGCGAACCGGTGATGACGATCTTGTTCATGTCTTGCCTTTTTCTCTCAAACCGGAGCGCTGTTCTGCATGAACTGGGCGCGCAATATTTTCTTGTCGACCTTGTTCGCTGCATTGACCGGCAAGGCGTCGACGAAGAACACCTTGCGCGGCACCTTGTAATTGGCCATATTCAATCGGCACCATGCGATCAATTCGGCCGCATCAAGCTGACTGCCGCTGCGCAGCACCACATAGGCACAACCGACCTCGCCCAGGCGCTCATCCGCAATGCCGATCACCGCGGCCAGCGCAATTGCCGGATGCGGCGCCATCAGGCGTTCGATTTCGGCCGGGTAGCAATTGAAGCCACCGTTGATGAACATGTCCTTCAGCCGATCGGTGATGCGCAGGTAACCGCGTTCGTCGAGCACGCCGACATCGCCGGTGTGCAGCCAGCCCTCGGGATCGATGGCTTCGCGGGTGCCGACTTCGTCCTCGAAATAGCCCCTCATCACATGGTAGCCACGCAGTTGCACCTCACCCGCCTCACCGGTCGGCATGACCTTGCCCTGGGCATCGGCCACCCGCAATTCGGTGCCTGGCAATGCATGGCCGCAGGTGTTGGCAACGGTCTCGGCGCTGTCGCTGGGCTCGCACAAAGTCGCGCAACCGCCGCACTCGGTCAGTCCATAGGCGGTGGTGACCAGCTGGATGCCCAATTCCTCACGCATGCGCTGGATCAGGATCGGCGGCACGCTGGCCGCACCGGTGACTGCGGCGTGCAGCGAGCTCAGGTCGAAATCCTTCAACTGCGGATGGGCCAGCATGGTCAGGAACAGGGTCGGCGGGCCGGGCAGGAAACTGATGCGGTCGGTGGCGATCCGCTGCAGCATCTGCCCGGCATCGAACAACTGCTGCGGAAAGACCGTGGCGCCGCTGAGGAAGGCAGCCACCCAACCGGCCTTGTAACCAAAGGTATGGAAAAACGGGTTGACGATCAGATAGTGATCGCCGGCACCCAGGCCGACGCAGGCCGACCAGACGCTGAAAGCCTGGATCGTCGGGCCATGCGCAGCCATCACGCCTTTGGGGCGCCCGGTCGTGCCCGAGGTGAACATCAAGTCGGCCAGACTGTCGTAGCCTAAAGCGGCCTCCCGTTCATGCACGGCTTGGCTGGGCACCGAATCACCCTGCTGCAGAAATTCCACCCAAGGGGTCTCGCCGCTGCGCGTCTGACCGGCACCGAGCACCACCAGATGCTGCAAGGTCGCCGGGCGCTGCCCGTCGAGTTGGGCGGGCGTGTATTGGCCAAGGAAATCACCGACGCAAAAGAGCAATGAGGCCTGGCTGCGCGCCAATATATCGGCCGCCTCGGCACCTTTCATTCTTGTATTCAAGGGTACCAGCATTGCGCCAGCCATATGGATGCCGCAAGCGGCCAGGATCCATTCGTACTGGTTCGGCGCCCAGATCGCAACCCGGTCTCCCGCTTGAATACCCAGGGCCAGCAAGCCGCGCGCAACCTGTTCAGCCTTGTCGGCCAAATCGGCATAACTGATCACGACAGCGCCGTCGACGATCGCCCGGCGCATGGGATGGGTTTGGGCGGCCAGGCGGATGACCTGTGGCAAGGTCTGTGGAAGGCTGGGATTCATTCGGCGAATTTCAAGGTCAAGCGTTGACTGGTGGGGACTGCCTGACAGGCCAGGATCCAGCCCCGGCTCAAGTCTTTCTCGTCGAGCACATCGTTGACGCGCATCTGCACCGTGCCCGATTGCAGTTGGCACATGCAGGCTGCGCACATGCCGGCCATGCAGGAATGGGGCAGTTCGATTTTCTGGCGCAGCGCTGCATCAAGCACTGATTCATTGCCACCGCATTCAAGCTGCAGGACCTGGCCCAGGTAATGGATTTCGACCTGGGCTGAATCGACGACGGCCGGCACCGCTGCGCTAGGCAGCAGGTCTTCCTCATCCGGCAAGGAGGCAAAGCGTTCGACATGAATCATGTCGCTGGCCATGCCCAGCATTGACAGCGCGGCTTCGCAGGCCAGCATGAAGGGGCCGGGGCCGCAGATGAAGGCCTGGGCCGAATTCCAGCCTTTGGCGGCCTCGGCCAATTGCGTCAGCGAAGGGATACCCTGGACCGAATCGAGCCAATGAATGACCTGCAAACGCTGTGGATATTGGCTCAGCAGTTGATCCAGTGGCTCGGCAAAGATGACCGAACGCTGATCGCGGTTGGCATAAAACAGCAGAACCCGGCCGCTGCCGGCTTCCAGCACCGAGCGCAGGATCGAATAGACCGGCGTGATGCCGCTGCCACCGGCGAAAAGCAGGAAATCGCCGACCAAGGTTCGCGGTGTGAACTGTCCGGCAGGTGGCAGCAATTCGAGGCTGTCGCCCACCTTGATCTGGTCGCACAACCAGTTTGATCCGCGCCCGGCATCCACCCGCTTGACCGTGACCCGGGGCGCTGCATCGAGCCCCGGCGCGCTCGACATCGAGTAGCAGCGCGGCAGATGCCGGCCCGCCACCGGCAGACGCAAGGTCAGGAACTGGCCCGGACGGTAGCGGAAAGCCTCGGCCTGATCCTGCGGCACCTCGAACACGAAAGACTTCGCATCATGGGTTTCCTCGATCACGGCAGTCACGCGCAACCGGCGATAGCGGCTGCCTGCCTCGGCAATCGCTGTCACGCTCAAAGGCCCATGCCCATCACGGCGTTGTCGGCGTGGAGTTCGGAGCCGCTGATCACGCTCGACGCATCCGAGGCCAGGAACAAGATCAACTGGGCAATACGCTCAGGCAGATAAGCCCGGCCCGCCGGATTGGTCTGCGCGTTGTGCAGCACCATCTCGGCTGTTACGCCAGCAGGCAGCGCGGCCTTCATCATCGGCGTGTAAATGCCGTCGGGATGAACCGAATTGATACGCACCGGATAGCCTTTCTTGCGGCAATGCAGAGCGCTGTTGCGGCTGATCGCAGCCACGGCGGCCTTGCTCGCGCTATAGGCCAGGTAGTCATCCATTGGCAACCAGGAAGCGATCGATGCCATATTGATGATGGCGCCGCCTTTCTCCTTCATCGCCACCACGCCATGCTGGCAACCGAGAAAGCAGGATTCAGCGTTGACCTGCATCAGGCGCTGGAACTGCTTCAGATTGGCCGACTCGATCGTTCCCGGCATCAGGATGCCGGCGTTGTTGATCAGGATGTCGAGCTTGCCAAAGCGCGAAGTGACAGCCGCCATAGCCGCTGCCCAGTCCTGCTCATCAGTCACATCGTGCCGAATGAACATCGCTTGCTCGCCGAGTTCAGCGGCAAGTTGCTCGCCCGCCGACAGGTTGATGTCGCAGATCGCCACCGAAGCACCCTGGGCTCGCAACAGACGCGCAGTTGCTTCGCCCACACCACTGGCGCCACCGGTCACCAAGGCCACTTTACCGATCAAACTCCCGCTCATATTGAGATCCGTTTCACTCGTTGACAGCCGCACGACCCGCGCGTCGGCCTGAAAAAACACAATCCGCCAGCGACAAGCCACTGATATAGCTCGAAGAAGGCAGACCGATGGCCGATCGACCGGCAGAAAACAAACCTGGAATATCCCGGCCTTGCGAATCGGTGACATGACCGTCGGCTTCGTTGACCGTCAGGCCGCCCAAAGTCAGCGTGGCGAGCGGAAAGAGTTTTTCGCCGATCGAAATATCGATCGCGTAAAAAGGGGCTTTGACCAGTTGCTGGCGCATATCGGCAGACTTTCCCATCGGGTCTTTGCTTTCACCACGCGCCGCTGCATTGGCCGCTTCGACGTTGTGGTTCAGCGTTTCCGGATCGGCACCGATGCGCAAGGCCAGCCCTGCCACGGTTGAAGCCTTTTTAGCCCCGATGAACATCAGCGCCAGCGCTGGCAAAGACTGGAAAGCCCAGAGGCGGCCGAACAGGCAGTCCTTGATGGCCTGCCAGCGCAGCTTGCTGTCGATCAGCAACCAGGCCTTGCCGCCCTGCTGCTCGACCATGTGATGGCCGAGCTTGGCGCCATAGACCTGTTCATTGCAAAAGCGTTCGCCGCTGCGATTGATCACCAGACCCTTGGGCCAGCTGTAAGGCGGCGTGATGAATCGCCAGCCCGAAATATTGCCCAGCTTGCGCGCCGCAGCGCCAACGCTTTGCCCCAGACGCAAGCCGCTGCCGTCACAACCGGAACCACCGATCGGCCAGCCTTTGCGGTATTGCGGCGCATGGGTGTTGATCAGCTCCGGGTTGTAGATATAGCCGCCGGTCGACAGGATGACCGCGCGGTTCGCACGCACAAAGCTCGGTGTGGCAATTTGCTGCTCGATCACGGCCTGCTCGGAACGCGCGGCGGCGGCTTTGCCTGGGTGGTAGAGCCGCCAGCCGGCGATCAGGCCATCGAGTTCGACATGGCGTGCGGTTCGTGGATCCCCTGCGGGCAGCTGCCAGACTTCGACGCCGAGGATTCGTCCGGGCTGGTCATCGACGCTGCGTTGCCGAACCAGCCTGCGCACGCAAGCCTGGGTCA
>Ga0114978_10004798_pt1 | contig 10872 bp, 10 predicted proteins | sample S_140212_EF_Meta_FD_87027 | JGI IMG/M metagenome (GOLD analysis project Ga0114978, IMG submission 87027) | Freshwater microbial communities from Lake Simoncouche, Canada to study carbon cycling - S_140212_EF_MetaG | ecosystem: Environmental > Aquatic > Freshwater > Lake | place: Lake...
AAAGCCCCTTCTCTTGAAGACAAACAACCGCAATGGATGTCACGGCGTGCACGATAAAGCCGCAGACGGCTGTTGAAATTAATCACTTCGGGAGACGAACTTGTTGATTCAAAGTGGAGCGTGGTCGTTGTTGATCGGTTTGGATTGGCGAATGCTTTTTGACAAAGAGGATCTGAGCAAGATCAAAAAAATTCACTCTCAAGACTGCCATGTCGTGAGCAAAGAGAGCGAGAGCATTTGGCTTGGGCTTCACGAGGATGTGCTTGAGGGCCGTGTCTATCCAGCCGCCTTGGTTTTGGGGCTTTTAAAGCCCAATTGCATTGTCACATGCTCTTTAGGCTCGGATTGGGTCTGGTTTTGTGTCTTGCAAAATGGACATCCCTTGGTGGGACTTGATCGGGTCTTGGATGAAAAGCAAGCGCTTTCTTACAAGGAGAAATACAGGGCCTTGTTTCCCACGTATGACATGGTAAGCACTCAAGAAGGCCTAGAGCATGCGTTGGATGCTCTTTTAAAGTCGGGTCTTCAAGCGAGACATCTGCAAACGATTGGCTCCAAAGACCTTGGTTCTTTGTTGATGAAGAGTCCCGCGCAAAGTCGCAAGCTTCGCTTCAAAATCTGGGGCGTGGTGGCTTGTGTGCTCGGCTTGGTGATAGTGAGTTTTGAGTATTTGGGCGAGCAATTGAGTCTGAAAGAACATGCAAGAGCGGCATTTGAAAATACATTGAGAGCGGCGCTCTTGCACGAGGAAGATTTAAAGTCCAAAGCCGAGCAAGAAAAGGCGGCACAATTTTCCGCGCAAGATCTACAAAGACAAAGACAGGCTTACCTCTTATTTGCAGATCCTGCACAGCTTTGGAGCGCATTCAATGCCATCAGGCATGCTCTGCCGATCAGCTCAAACGGCATTCGAGCCTCTGCCTTGCGTTGCGAGATCCATGCGTGTGTTGTCGAGTGGGTTTTAAGCGGCGCTTTAAAGGGCTCGCTTGCCAATGCCATGAGCACAACCAACAAAAATCCCTTTGGCTTGCCTTTTCCATTGGACCGCGGTCTCAATGCGCAAGGGGAAAGTTTGAGCACGCTTGCCATTGACTTGCAAAAGAGGACCTACCGCTTTCCTGAGTTACTGAACCCTGAACAATTGGAGTTGTACATGACACTTGATGTGAAAAAACGTTGGCCAAATTTGGTGATGACACCCTTGAGGGCGTCATTCATTGAAAAGCCCCAAATTTCAAAGGGGCAGGGCACCACCGTTCCTGGCGGCCTTGAGCCTTACTCAAACCCACCCACTGCCTTGATCAACAAGCAAGGTGCCTTCAAGGCGGATCAGATCTTGGTTCACCAAGGGCAATGGGAGATGAGCTTTGTGGGGGATGGTGCGCTCTTTGAAGCTGAGCGCTTTTTAGATGCGCTTAACAGCCATCCCGTTGAACTCCAAGCCCTGAACTACACCTACCGACAAGGTTTGAAATTAAAGGGGAGGTATTATTTTTTACCGCCTTTGACAACTCTTGTGCCTGAGGGTGATGATTTAACGCCCAAAGAGCAGGGGCTCAATCCATGATTTCAGACATCAAAGACTTGCCCATTGGGCACTATAGAAGTTTCCAGTCCATGGGCTTGCCAGGTGTTTTTCAGCAGCATTTCGCTTTACTGATGACGCCAGAATTTCAAATCCTGGTCTTGTCAAGTCCACAAGCGCATTTGACTCACCAGCAATTTGACTTGAGACGTCGCTTAGAAATGGACACATTGGAGGTTTTGACATCTCGTGGTGGCATTCACGAGTTGGTGGTCAGTCAAGAGATTCTTCAAAGTGTCCATGCATCGGGCAGTCCTTTGTTGGAGGAGGTGTCGACCAGCGTGGAAGTGGCGGCTTGGGAGTTGATTGATCAAGCCATCGACTTCAAGTCCAGTGACATCCACATTGAGACGCGAGGCGCGTACGCCCAGGTCTTTTTTAGAGTGCACGGTGAGCGGCTCGAGCAGCCCAATATTTCCAGTAAAAGAGCCCTGGAGATGTGCAATGTCTTGTATGGCGTGCATGCCGATGCAGACAACAAAGACGTGTCTTGGGATGAAAAACAGCTCAAAGAGGCGGTCATTGAACACTACTCTGCATTGGGTCAACACGTGCAACTTCGATTAAGCAGTGCACCCATTCACCCGGCTGGAAATTTTCATGTGGTCATTCGACTGTTGCTGATGGACGAAAAAACCTTAAGGCCCCTGGAGTCCATGGGGTATGAGCAAGCGCACATCGATTGCATCAACGACATGCTTTTAGGCTCTCAAGGGGCTGTTTTTTTGGTGGGCCCCACCAACAGTGGTAAATCAACCTCTTTGCAAGCGTTCATAGAGAAGCTGTACGTCAGCCGAGGGCGTTCAATCAAAGTGATCACGGTTGAAAAGCCCGTAGAGTATTTGATCAAATCGGCGTGTCAAATGGGCGTGTCACAGCACAGGCGTGAGTGGATCGATCATGAGAGTGGCTCCATTTACACCAAGTATGTCGCAGCAACACTCAGACAAGACCCCGACGTGGTGATGGTAGGAGAAGTCAATGACCACGACAGCGCAGAGAACATCAAGCACTTGGTCTTGTCGGGCAGAAAGACCCTGAGCACCTTGCATGTGTATGAGGCTTTGGGTATTTTTGCAAGACTTCAAGAAATGGGGATCCCAAGGTCTGTGCTGTATATGCGCAACTTTATCTCAGGCGTGATCTTTCAGCGTTTGGTCCCCTTGTTGTGTCAAGACTGTGCGACTTCCTTTGTGCAAGCCAAACAAGGAGGCTTGATTCCCCAATCCACCTATGACCGCGTCAAGAGATCGAGTCAAGCTCATTTAAAGCACATCAAAGTCAGGGGAATGGGTTGTCAAGCATGCGTTCACATGGGCATTGTGGGCCGAACGGTCTGTGCGGAGTTGTTGATGCCCGATGAGGTCTTTTTGCAGCATTTGAGCCAAGGCGATGAAAGGGCTGCCAGGGCGCATTGGTTGCGCCATTCATCCTTGAATTTAAAGGGTTTAGGTGTTGGAGTGATTGCACATGCGGTGCTGAAAATGCACCAAGGCTTGATTGACCCCATGGACATCGAGAGATGGATTGGTCCGATCGTGCTTGAGAGAGCCGTGCTTGATGAGGCTTGAACTCACGCGCTGGCAGCGCTTACAGATTGGAGCCCAGACCCGGCGTGATTGGTACTTGGCTTTGGCCAAGCTTAGCAAAGAGGGGATTCCCATTTATGAGTCCTTGAAGGTGATGCACCTGGAGTTCAAGCGACTTCACCACCCCTTGTTGCCTTTGGCGGGTCTGGTTCTGTTGGGTTTGCGTGGCCAGGAGATGAGTTCTCACCTGAGTGTGGATGCGCGCGCACGCGCTCGCAGAAGAACTTTGGGCTCTGAGTTAAAGGGCCGGGTTCCTGCTTCGGAGTCGGTGCTGATCGAGGCGGGCGATTTGAGCGGGCGTTTGTACAGTGGTTTGGAGCGTGCAGCAGCGCTGCTTGATTCGCGCATGAATTTGCACGCTTCCTTGAGCCAAGCGCTGATGCGCCCGATGGGTTATTTGATGACTTTGATGGCGCTTTTGATTTTTTTATCCACTCGGATCTTGCCCGAATTTGAACAAACGCGGCCTAGGGCTTTGTGGCCTGATGGGGCCTCATTGCTGGCCTTTGTGTGTGACCATGTGGCGCTGATGGGGGGGTCGGTTTTGATCGTGTTGCTGCTCACGGTTTGGGGTCTCTCTTGGTTTTTACCCAATGCAACCCCAGGCTTTAGAAAAGCGTTGGATGCCCATGTTTTTCCATTTCAGTTGTATGCCGCTTACCATGGCGCTTCGTTTTTAGGTTCCCTCGCGGCCTTTATTCAAGCGGGCAGTGGATTTACCCAAGCGGTGCAAGAGATTCGTTCAAGTTCAACGCCTTTCATGGTGCAGCAATGCAACGCTTTGCTGTTGTCACTCAAAATGGGCAAGACGCCTGCGACAGCTTTGTGTGAGTTGGTCATTCTTCATCCAAGGCACCATTGGTTGATACGGGTGTATGGCTTGTCAAGGGACACACCTCGCGCTTATGAAAGCATTGCAAAAGATATCTACGCGCATGTAGACACATGGATCAGACATGTTTTAGGTCATGCCTTGGGTCTCGTGATGATGGCGCTCGTTGGTGGCATGGTCTTTTGGGTGTACTGGGCCATGTTTGAAATTGTGGAGTCGGTGCCCATTGGATTTTAAGTCTGATTCTGATTCTGTAACGAGACATGCCCAACATGTGCATTTGAAAGCGGTCAAATCTTCGTGTTTTTTTGAAGTGTTTTTTTCCTCCATGCGCTTTAGAGTGGATGGTTCAACTTTAAGGAGCATGGTGATGAGTCGACAAAACGCTGATCGTGGATTTTCTTTGATCGAATTGATCATTGTCTTGGCCATCGTTGCGGGTGGCATTGCGCTGATCTTGCACAGGCAAGCTAAAACCGAGGAGGCCACGCGTGTGAGCGATGAGGTGCAATCGATCAGTTTCATGGTCTCAAAGATCAAGTCTTTTTTTGCGTCTACGGGAAGTTATGAGACCTTGACCAGCAGCACGCCGATTCAAATGTCTTTGTTGAATGCGCCGTTGAAATTGAGTGGGACCGATCGCATTGTCGACGCTTGGGGCAATTCTGTGGAGATTTTAGGCAACGCGGCGGGGGCCTCTCCCTCGTTTGCTGTCACCATTGGGGGCGCGTCCATGGGCCGAGACACCTGTGCGGCTTTGGCATCGGCCTTGGCAGGAGGCGCAGACTCGGTCTCTGTGGGGCAAGTCAGTGCGTTGAGTGCTTTGGCGGGTACCGCTGCAAGTGGCACGATCAGCGGAGGCAGTGTGTACAAGTCGAGTTCAAATGTGACCAACATCCAAAACTTAGGCTTGGGTTGCAGCAGCGCCAATGCGTTCATTGGTTTACAGTTTCATTGACAAGGGGAGGGCCTCTTCATGGATGCATTGAATGTGCTGAGATGTGGTTTTTTGGGTTTGAGTTCACTCTTGATTCACCTTCAAGTTTGTGCTTTGTCCATGGTGGTGACGCCAGGCTCGAGTGCCAGTTATTTGTACTTTCCACCGGCCTTGATTTCAGGACCCGCAAGCACCAACAGCACAAGCACGGTGTTGGTGGCGGGTGTGGGGGGCGTCTCTTTGAGCAAAGCAGGAGGGTGGGTGGGATACAGCGTGGGTGTCTCGGGTTCGCAAGCCTCGACGTGTGGCGTCAATTGTTCTTTGGGGCAATTCAATTCGGGAGCCGGGTTTGTGAGTTTGCAAAGTTCCAGGCCCACGACCTTTACCGACAGCATGGACAAGGCTCTTAGCAACTGCACGGCGGTGCTGATATGCACCACATGGGTCAATACCAACACCACCTTGCAGCTCAAAGCCTACCCCAATTGCTTTGAGGGCGACTATGCGCTTTACTACACCTTCACGTGCAGCAATAAAACGTCTCCCGAAGGGATCAATCAGTTTTATGGCAACAATCTGGCGCCAGTGGGTTTGTTTGGCGGACAGATCTCGGGACGCTTGGTGGTCTATGCCTTGATGCCCAATTTGGCGAGCTGGGAGAGTGCGAGCGACTTGGCCAGTCAAAAATACGGTTTTGCGCAAAGCTTCACGGAGGGCTCTAAAAATAAAGCGGCCATCCAATTGATCTACCGCGACAAATCCATTGAGGATGCTTGCAGTGCATTGGGCTCGAGCTGGTTCGTGCCCAGTGAGCTTGAATTGAAGTTGTTTGTGAGTGCGTTACCTCCAAATACATACTGGACGTCTAATGATTTAGGGCAATCCAATGCCACAGCGGTGTTTTCCATGAATCAAGCTTCATTTTCTTTGCAAAAAGATTCTGCACTGGGCATGGCTTGTGTTCGAGTCTATGCGTTGTAAAAAAAAGGAACATTGAATGCAGATGTTGATGATTTTGGCGGCGAGCTTTTTGATTTTTCAAACCCATTGGGTCACCCTTGGGGCCTTTGAGCGCGCGAGTCCCCAAGAGACTGCAAGAGCGAGCGATGAGATGGATCATTACCGAGCATTTTTGTACCTGGCCGATCTTTATATGAAAACCCATGCGCCCACATCCGAACCCCTTGACTTGAGTGCTCAAGACTTGTTGCCCAGTTTGGGGCAAGTGCATGGCATGGGCGCCAACGCATTCCCAAGCAACTGGCATGTGGTCGTGCAATCGAATTCAAATTGGGCCACATGCACACCCTTGAGTGAAGAGGCTTTGGGACTCATTGCGCAGTCGATCAAATCGAGCAACACGCAAAAGAAGATGGTCCTACAGACCTCTGATCGAGGCACAGCGTGGGTCATTGCACCAGATGCAAGTGCAGCCAGCCTATGCAACTGATGTTTAAAAACGCCCCCTCATCTTGTACCTTCTCGCTTGGACGAAGTCGTCCTCAAGAGGGCAACAGTCTTTTGGAGCTCATGCTGTCTTTGGGCGTGATGGCTGCCATCTCTCTGTCCGTGTTGAGCATGAACGACAAAGCTCAAAACAAAGAGCGGGGTCGTCTGGCAGCGGATGCGCTTCAGTCATTCACTCAAATTGCAGCCCAATATTTCATTGCCAACCGAGATGTGCTTGAAGCCATCATGGCAGGAGACCTGACCAATGCAGCAAGCTTTTGTGCAATCAATTTAAGCAGCGCCGACCCCAGCGGCACGCTTGCAGCCAATGCGCTCAAGCGAACGTGTGCCATTGATACGAGCCTCTTGAAGGCCAAAGGACTTTGGCCTCAGACCATGCCCGTCAACACAGGCGCCAATCGGTTTGTGGCGGTCTTTAGACAACTCACCTCCCAAGGAGTGGCCAACGGAGCAGATGAAGTCTTGGTGTTCACTGCACCCTTGGCTCAGGGCTCAATCCAAACTCAAGGCGAGGTTCAATACACGGCAAGCCTGGGTCAGTTTGTAGAGCTCACCCAAGCCAGTCTTGCAAGCTTGGGAGCCATGGGTGGGTTCATACCACCTGGGAAAGATTATGGAACGTGTTTGTACAACAAACAGATTAAAGAGGCGTGTGGACAGGGTTGGAAAATCAATCTGTCAGATTTCTTATGAGCCTCGCACCTTGAGAAAAAAATGGATACACAGTCTCTTATTGCGGCGTGATGCCAGCTTCTTTCACCACCTTGGACCATTTGATGGTTTCTGTGATGAGGTATTGACCAAATTCAGATTGACTCATTTGAACCGTATCAACCGCCTCGGCCTGAAACCTTTTGATGACGTCAGGTGAATTTTGAATCAAGGTCAGTTCTTTATAGAGACGTTCCAACGCTGCCTTGGGTGTGCCCGCTGGGGCGACCATGCCCCACCAGTTGATGGCTTCGTAACCGCTCACACCAGCTTCAGCAATCGTTGGGACATCGGGCAAGGTGGGCGAGCGCTTGGAGCCCCCAACGCCCAACGCTTTTAATTTACCGGCTTTGATTTGAGGCAATGTTTGTACCAGCGCACCAAGGATCAATTGCGTGTTGCCAGCCATGACATCCATCATTGCAGGCCCACCGCCTTTGAACGGGACGTGCACAATGTTGAGGTGCGCCATGTTGACAAAAAGAGCGCTGCTCAAGTGCTGAAAGCTGCCCACACCTGCAGAGGCGTAGTTCAAGTAGCCAGGTTTTGCCCTGGCGGCCTCAACCACGTCTTTGACCGAGTTGTAGGGAGAGTTCGGTGGAACAGCCAAGACATTGGGCCCTGCTGCCAATATGGCCACAGGCGTGAAGGCTTTGAGTTGATCAAAGTTGAGCTTGTACAAAGAGGGGTTGGCTGTGAAAGCTGAGGAGATGAACAACAAGGTATAGCCATCGGGCTCGGCTTTGGCCGCAATCTCTGCGCCGATGACTCCACCAGCGCCTCCTCTATTGTCGATCACCACGGGCTGGGCAAGCCTTTGTGAGAGTTGCTCTGCGATCAAGCGTCCCACCACATCGTTGCTGCCACCCGTGGGGAAAGGGATGATCAGTTTGACAAGGCGACTGGGATAGGGGTCGGCTGCATGGGCCGTGAATGGGATCAGTGCAGCCATGCACAGACCGATTGCGAGTAAGCACTTTTTGTTCATATGATGGATCTCTTTGCTTAGCCTGTGTCATGTTGAAAAGACAAAAGCCCAGTGTATAAAAAAAACTCAGGCCTGCACAGAGGTCAAACACTCAATGAAAATCGTGTCCAAAGCCAAACACGAAATTAATCGATGAAGCGTTCAATGTGTAAGCCACTGGATTGGAGAGTGTGACCAAAGGGGAGGAGAACAGTTGATTTTTATTGCTTTCGATATAAAAGTAATTGCTCGAGTCTTTTAGGGCTTGTTTGACGCCCAAGCCAAAGTTGCGACCTGACAAATGGTTGGACGCACACGGCGCACCGCTGTCGTTTGCACACATGGTGGTGACGCGAAGCACGCCTATTTTTGAATAGACAAGGGTGTCGGGTGTCAATAAGTAGCCTGGCGCAAAACTTAAGGTGTATTGGTTCGTGTTCCACATGGTCAAGCCAACGGTATTGGGGCCAATGTAAGTCATTGAATGAGTCCGCTTGGAGTCACGTGCGCTCAAGTTGAATTCCAGACCGAGCGTGAATTGTTCACTCAAGACCTTGGTGTAACCCGCGCCAACGTTAAATAAGCTTGAAGACATCGAGTCGCTGGGAGAATTGATGGGCACGGCTGGATTGGCCAGATACACCATGTTGGCCTTGAAAATGTTTTGACTTATGGCCCCAAGTCCTGTGTGGAGGTTAAATCCCTCAAACTTTTCGGTTTGAGAGAAAGCTTCGCCACGCCCGAGACAAAGAGCAAAGAAAATGAGATAAAGAAGTGTAAAACGTGCAGACATAATGGCCTTCTAAGAAAGCCATTGTTTCAGAAAATCCCAATTTTTAAAAAAAGAGAGAAGCCCTTAATTTTAAAGTAATACTTAAATATTAATAAAAGGGTATGTAGGTAGTTTTAAACGGTTAAAAAAGAAAAATCCTTTGGCATACCACCTGCCTTTCTCGCCATGTTGAAAAGCCTTTTTTTCATTGAATCAGCCGTGTCTATCTTTTTGCAATGATTCTCATTCTTCTGTTGATTTCTTCGATCGAGAGTTTGGATAGCACCTCTGCTTCGTGCTGCCCGATCCAGCCTTGTTGAATCAAGGAGGAGAGGAGTTCTTGTTTGGAGTTCACCTTGGGTGCTGCACTGGGATCGATGAAAAAGTTGGACATGATGGATTTGCCAACGATGTTGATCAACACACCAAAAAGGATCAAGCCTAAAAAGTAGGTGATGCACGCTATCACGCGTCCCCCTAAAGTCACGGGAAACATATCGCCATTGCCCGTGATGGCCAGGATGCTCCACCAAATGGTGTTGGGAATGGATGTGAAAAACCGTTTGTCTTCTGGAATATCATTGCCCGTCAGTGCATCTACGGGCATGAAGATGGGGGTGGTCGTTTCGATTTCAGTATCGGAGGATTTGATTCGGGTTTGAACGTCCAAATGGGCCTGGCCCGCTTCAAGCGCCTCTCTTGTATAGAACCCACCTTCCACGTAGTACATCAGGGTACTGCTGATCATGGTGACCATGAAAAAACCGGTGAAATAAATTTTTAAATTGGTTTTAATGGGGTTTGCATTGGCACGTGAAGATTGTGCGTCTTCAATGGTCGTGTGCAGCATCTTTAAAATTCGAATCATCCGAGCAACTTGAAAAGTGCGGATGAGTTTGACGCTTTGAAATCCGAGTAAATTAAAAGATTGAAGCAAGGTTGGGAGGATGGACAATAAGTCGATCAATCCCCAAAAGCTAAAAATATACTTTAAGCGTTTTTTAGCGTAAGCAATGTTTCCCAAGTAATCAAGGATAAAGATAAAAACGGTGAAAAATTCCAAATATTTGAAATAGAGTTCGTATTTAAGTGCGATGGATTCAACTGTTTCTAAAGCGATGGCAATGCAAGAGACGATGATTAAAAAATTGGTAAAAAGTTTCCAGTCCCTGTATAGGGAGGTACTGGGTTCAGAAAAGAGGTTTCTAAGCAGCTGCATGGCCGAGATCAAACCTGTTGAGTTGCTGTCTTGACGTCTGCCAGTTTGAGCAACTGCAAAGTATCCGTAGGGATCACCTCCGGCTCTAAATCAAGTCGAACGGGTGAGCCAATTTGGCTCCAAGAGCAAGAAACCATGTCGCAACTTGCGTCGTTAAATACATGCCAAGAGAGCGCGAGTATGAAAACGGTTGAGAGTTTGATGCTCTTATAGAGGAAGTCTGTTCCAAGGAAAGCTCTAGGCGTTTGCGTGCGAGCCGCCTTGTGAGACTTGGACTTTTTCAATTGCAAGAAAAGCAAAGAGGTGTCGTTGGCCTTTAAGCCAGAGGCGCTCTGCCTAGTTTGAAAAGCGGCCAATTGATTTTCTAAATGATCTGACGTGTCTGAACTCACCATGGGCAAAGAATCAAATGCAGCGTGACTCGAAGCCGCTGGTTCTACGGCAAAGACGTTTTTGAGTTGATTTTGAACGCTGTCCTCGGCGTCGACTTTAATGTCGTCTTGAAAGTCGTCGTTAAAGAGATCTTTGAACTCGTCCTTGAACTCGTCCTTGAACTCGTCCTTGAAGTCATCTTTGAACTCATCCTTGAAATCGTTTTTGAATTCGTCCTTGAACTCCTCCTCCATCTCGTTGCTTGCTTGAGCGAAACCGCCAGTGCTTGGTTGAGAGCTTGGCTCTTGAGAACTTAAATCCTCAAAGGCTTGGGCCTCTTCGAGTGGCTCATCGTCTTTGTAGGCTTGCGTTAAAAGGGGTGCTTTATTTGAGCCCTCGGAGGTGTCTTTGATTTTGG
>Ga0114978_10004806_pt1 | contig 10863 bp, 9 predicted proteins | sample S_140212_EF_Meta_FD_87027 | JGI IMG/M metagenome (GOLD analysis project Ga0114978, IMG submission 87027) | Freshwater microbial communities from Lake Simoncouche, Canada to study carbon cycling - S_140212_EF_MetaG | ecosystem: Environmental > Aquatic > Freshwater > Lake | place: Lake...
AATAATTCTTTAATAATTCTTTAATAATTCTTTAATAATTCTTTAATAATTCTTTAATAATGCTACTATATATTAATATATATAATTAAAAAATAAATTAAAAATAAATAAAAATAAATAAAAATAAATAAAAATAAATAAAAATAATTTAAAATAATTTAAAATAATTTAAAATAATTTAAAATAATTTAAAATAATTTAAAATAATTTAAAATAATTTAAAATATACTTAATATTTTTTATTATGTATTTAATGAGATGATTTTGATTTTGATTTTGATTTTGATATTGATTTTGATTTTGATTTTGATTTTGATTTTTGTCTACGATCTCCATTACAACCACAACCACCACCAGTCATTGATGGATATAAATTAGGTCCAGCATATTGACCATTACTCCATATTACCCCTTGACTAACAGAATTAGGTGATAGTTTAAGTTCTGATGAACCTTCTGGAAAATAGCCACTTGGACTTGAACCAAAATAAGATGGTGGTAAAACAAATCTACCATCATCACCACCACGCATTATTTTTTTAGAAAGACGCTTGGAACGTTTAGAAGATTTTATTTTTCTAACAACTTTAGACTTTTTAACAGATTTGCGAATTTGCTGTATCATATTTAATTTTTATAATTAATTTATAATTAATTTATATTTGACTTTATAATTAAATTTGAATAAATATTTTAATTTTTATATATTATATTATTCAAATATTATTTTTATTTATTAATTTAAATAAAAAAATTAATAAATGATTAAAATAATTTATTTAATAAAAAATTTAATAAAAAATTTAATAAAAAATTTAATAAAAAATTTAATAAAAAAATATTATTTATTAAATTTTTTTAAATAAAAATAATCTCATTAAAATATAAATTAAATAGAATTAAATAAAAATATGAATACTACTATAAATTCAACTAAAAAAAAAGATTATTTATTACAAACAATTATTAATATTAGTACAGTAGTATGTTTTTTAATTATTGTTGTTGTTATTTATAAATTATTTATAAAAGGTGACTATAATACTTTAAGACGTGAAGGATTTCAAGTAAAAAAAGATAAATTTGCAAATACTACTGATACTAAAGCTACATCATCAAATACAGTTTATGAAAAAGCATTAAAAGATATCTATGGTGAGAATCAACGTTTATTATGTGGACTGCTTCCAACAATAAATGAAAATTCAAATATTTGTAAAGTAGATAATGTACCTTATATAATATATAAATATCCAGTTCATATTATAAAATTAAATGATAGTAGTATTTTAGCTGTATTTAATGATGGACTAATGTATCAAAAAGATAGTATGGAAACAACTATATGGAAAGGACCAATCAAAAATAGTATGCCACAAGGAACTATACCTTTAAGAATGGTAACATTATCTACTGATTTAATTACATTACTTGGAGTTGGTTATAATAATACATTATATGTTAAAGAACCACTAAGTCAAAGTGAGGGAGGTGGTATAAATCTTTCTGGAAGTTGGAAACAAGTTCCTAATAATACTAATATTATTTATGTATTATTTGATAATACTACAAATAATTTACTGTCAATAGATATAAATGGAAAATTATTTACAAAAACATCATCTGATATTACTGGTGAAAATCAAGAGTTAGTTACATTACTTGATAGACCAGTTTTAAGATTGTATTATGATTTAAATGGATATATGTTAGCCATTGATAATCAATTCGACTTATATCAATTTACTGATATAGACTGGAAAACTACACCTCTACAAACTACAAGAGGTGCAAATCCTAATAAATTACAAGATATATTATATGATAATGATGGTAAATTGTATGGTATTGTATTTAATCCTGATGCATTTATGGTTCAAATAATGAAACAATCTGCTGTATTTTATTTATCTGCATTTAATCCATTAGATACATTAATTACAAGTAAAGATACAACTAATTTTGTTATGTCAGATCAAGATATATTAAAATGTAAAATAGGTAGTTTATATGATTATATTATTACTAATGCAGGTAATTCAACAATTGATGATGATCCAAATTTTGCGTACCAAAAACAAATTATGGATTCAAAAGCTCAACTTCGTCAATTTTGTGCAAATAGAGGTTCAAATACACAAAATCTAAATTATGAAAATTATGATCTTTTATCAAATGTTGAAACTAATAATGATAAAATTGATAAATTAACAAATATTATTAAAAATCTAATGTCTTATGAACCAGAAAGAATGAATATACAAGAAAAATATGCTATACTTAATAAATAGAATATCATATTTTTATGAATTACTTAATTTAATTTTTATTTTTTTAACTTTAATTTTTTTCTTATAAATATTTTTATATTTTTTATATTATTTAATAGTAGATTAAAATATAATTAAATTTATATATATAATATATATATAATATAACTTAACTTAACTATTGTAAAATAAAAAATGTTAGCTGATTTAAAACACATATTTGTAAAAGTATTAATTATTCTTATCATTGTTTTAATATATTATTTAATTACAAAATATACTAATACTAATATACATACAAATAATGATGAAATAAATAAAATAGAAACATTTGAAGATAAGATTGAAAAAGAAAAAATAAATTATTTAAAATTAAAAGAAACATATGTAGAGCCAGAAGGGACTTCATTAGAATTATTATATACTAATTATTCTGGAGATGAATTAAATCAAGAAGAATGGAAAAATAAAACATTCGATCAATGTATTGATACTTGTAATAAAATGGATAAATGCATAGGCTTTAGTAGAGATGCTGTTCTAGATACAGAACCTGCTAAATGTTATCCAAGAACCAAACTTGACAAGTGTCATAGTAATAGAAAAGGTAATTACGAACAAATGAGTAAGGCACTTAAATTTAATTCATATATTAAATCAACAACCTCAAATGTGATAAATACTTGTATAGGAGATACTGCTTTAACATTAAATAGATTAATATTTATTAAATCTTATTCAATGCCAAATAAATATGTAGGTCATAATGGCGATGGGCGTGCAAGTATGATTGATAAAGATACAAGTGAATTAAAAAAGAAATGTAATTTTAGAATAGAAGAAGGTAAAACTTATATTGGGTCTGTATCATTTTTACATATAGATACAAATCAATATTTATATAGAGATAGTAATAATAATCTTATTTTTAAAGACATAAATAATAATAGCACTGAAGATAAACAACGTTCTAGTTTTAATATTAATGATGGTGTATCAAATGGTATAATGTTTAAGGTAACACCTATAGAAGGTGAGACTACAGATAAATTTTTATTAATAGATAATATAGATAATAAATATATTAAAATATCAAAATTAAATTATATTAAAAATACCAAAAATACCAACAATACCAAAAATACCAAAAATACCAACAATAGTAATATTAAAAATACAACTCCAGAAGCTCTATCAACATTTTACATAATAGATACTATCATTAATAGTAATATAATAGATAATAAAAATAAAATTCCATCAAAAACAATGAGTCCATCAACAACTATGAGTCCATCAACATCTATGAGTCCACCAACAACTATGAGACCATCAACAACTATGAGTCCATCAACAACTATGAGTCCACCAACAACTATGAGTCCACCAACAACTATGAGACCATCACCAACCAAGAAACTATCAAGACCTGATTCAATGATAACTAATATAGAAGAATTTACTAATAATTTATCTTTGGATAAATCTAATGAAATATTATTTTATAATAATTTATTTAATCCAAATAATAAATTAAATTTACCTAATTATGTAAATGATACTTATCTAAACTCAAATAATAATTCTAATATTATGAGTATATCTAAAAAATTAAATGATATTGTATTAAAAAAATCATTATCAACATCATTAACAAAGAATGAAGAAGAATATAATTCATTAAATGAATTAAATAAAGAAATAGAAAAAGAAATTTCTAATAAAAATATAAATTTAAATGCAAAAAATGATAAAATTATTAATAGTTTAGATAAAATTCGTATTACAGATTTAGCAAATGATTATTTTTTTATGCAAACTTTATTAGTAAATAAAAATCAAAATTAAATAAATTAAAATATTATATAATAATAAATAAATAATATAAATTTAAAAATGTTTATAAAAGATGGTAAAACATTATTTGGAAATAGTGGATTAGTATTTTCATTATTAATATTATTTATTCTATTATATTTTAGTTATAATAAATGTTATTTTAATAATCAAAATAATCAAAATAATCAAAATAATCAAAATAATCAAAATAATCAAAATAATCAAAATAATCAAAATAATCAAAATAATCAAAATAATAAAAAAGAAATAGAAAATTTTTATACTACACCTACAAATACTACTTTACCAAGTCCAGATAGTGTGCGTATAGTAATAGAGGGAGGGTCAATTACTGTAAATTTTACTATGAATAATCTAATAGGTATCGAAACACCATCTAAATTTATAATAGTATTAGCTCAATATGATAATAATAAAAAAAATACTGGTAATAATAAATTTTTTTTAAGTAATGAATATGAACTTACTTCAACAGTAGCTGTTAACACAAATACATATCAAACAAATATATGTTCTTTAGTTGATGGTGCACCTAAATGTCAATATAAATTTAGTAATCTTGATATTCGTGATTCAACTGGTAATTTATTTTATTATAAAATAGGTATTTCAGCTATGTATACTAATTATAATAGTCCATTTGTAATGCCATATAATGTAAATACAAAAGATCAATTATTTACAATTGATTCATCAACAGAAACACAAAATCAACAATATAATGATTTTATAAAATATCAAGAATCATTAAATAAAAATTCAAATCAATCATTAGTAAATAATTATAATTCTACAATATCAACTGCTGATGGTAAATATGAACTTATAAAATCCCAATTAGGTAATTATCCTGATAATTTATTACTAGATAGTCAAACTATTAATGAAACATCTCTTAATGATTTATTAGATAAAACAATGGCACAAGGTATAATTAATCTTAATGTAAAAATGTAAAAATAAAAATATTTATATTTTGATAGTTTATTTTTATTTTTAATTTTTATTTTATAATAAAAATATGGTTAAATAATAAATAATAAATAATAATTAAAAATGTTTATTGATTATATTTATTTACTTTTAATTATTATTGTAATATGTTTTATAGTATTTCTAATATATTTAAGTTATGAATATAGAACTATAGAATGTTTTGATATGCCTGTAGTAAATACATTATCTAATATTAATTATAATACATATAATGTGAGTGAATATAATAATGCTTTTGATGTTAGTTATAATGATTTAGTAACTGAAATACAAAATCGTGATGTATCTAGAGATAATCTTAAAAATATACAACTTTATACAAAAATAAATCAAAATTTAAATGATACAAATAATTTAAAAACATTAAAAAATAATATTACACCATCACAAAATATATATCCTATTGATAAATTAATTAAAACTATTAAATCAAAATATAATTCTCAATATATTAGTACATTTTCAAATGATATGAAAAAATATGGTATAATATTAAATGATAAATGTTTAACTGTTAATGGATTATGTAAAGACGAATTTTGTATGTTAGATTGTCAAAATAATTTATATACAAGTAATAGTCAAAAATTTAACACAAATAGAATCAATTCTAAATCTGATGCTGCTACATTTATGAATGTATCTACTGATAAAATAAGTAGTAAAAATGTATATCCATTTAATATATTTACATCTTTAGTAAATAATAATTGTTTAACAATTTCTAATGATGGTATTACAGTAGAAAATTGTAATTTAAATAATATTAAACAACAATGGGAAATATCTCCAGATGCCAATATATGTGTACTGAAATAAATAACTATAAATGAATATAAATGAATATAAATTACTATAAATTACTACTATTGACTACTAGTGACTATAAGCTATCTGTTCTACAATGTGGTGTAGGATAATCAACTAAATGACATATAGGATAATTATAAGGTCTTCTATAAACAGGATATTCATAAAATACTAAAGGTGTAACTCCTGCACTACCTGCTCCAGATTGAATATTACCGTAAGGTAATTGTTTATAATCAACCCAACTTTCTTTGACAGTATCACAATTAACAACTAATGAATAAATTAATAAAGTAAATATAACTAATGCGAAAAAAATAATGATTACATTTGAGAATAACATTTTATTAAATAATAATTTTTTTTATTTTATTTTATTTTATTTTATTTTATTTTTATATATATATTTATTATTTTATGAGATAATAATTTTATGAGATAATAAATATATAAATATATAAATTTATAAATAAAAAAACTTATTCATAATTATAATTATAATTATAATTATAATTATAATTATAATCTTAATCATAATCAATATTTATAGTTATACCAAAATGTAAATGACAATAAGACATTACTTTTTTACTATATTTGCTAATATTATGACTATCTTGTGTTATTTGTTGTATAACCTCTAATACCTTTTTAACATTAAAGAAATTACTTAATGTATTATGTTTTACAGACATTAATTTATTAGTATAACTATCTGTCATTTTAAATATATCACAATATACATATACACTATCATCAATATTTTCAAGAGTAAAAATATTTCTTACAAATTCATAGTTAAAATTATATGTTGGTAATAAAATTTTACATTTTTCTTTTCTATCATCATTAATTAAATCAATATTTGTAATAATATTTTCAACAGTTTCATATAATCTAATTAAATCTAAATTTGATTGTAACGTAGATTTATATATACCACAATTATAATCGGTACCTGTTAAAAATGCAATATCGATTATTTGACGAGATGTTATATTTAATTTATTTAGTAATTTTTTCTTACTATATACTTTAAAAGTATTTACATTATAATCTAATTCCTGTAATATATAATTAATATCAGTATATAAAAACATATCAAAATCATCAGAATATACATATTCAATAATATTGAGTTTAGATAATAATGCTAATATTGTATCTGCTTCATAATTATCAAGATGAATATAACTACAATCTAAATTAGAAAAGATCTCCTTACATTTTCTTATATATTCTTCTTTAATATAAAGACTTTTATGTTTTAATTTTTGTTCTTTACCACTATCAAAACCACTACAACTATCACTACCACTATCACAATTTAAAGATTGTAAACTTTGTAATTTATTTTTTGCTTTTACCCTATTTACTTTAAGTTTATGTGATGTTTCACTCATATTTCTACCATCTATAACAAATATAGGTATTATACCACAACTTTTAAATTTTTCTATTATATTTATAAGTTGTAATATATAATTATCTGGTATTTCTATGTTGTCTCTTATAAATCTATGCAACATACAAGTAAAATCAATACCTACATATCTATTATTCAACTCTGATAAATATATCAGTTCAGCATCTACATATGTTTTAACAAACGTATTGCCTTTTTTTATACCCATTTATAAGTGATTTATAAAGGAAAAAGTAAAATTAAAGAATAAAATAGTATAAATTTACTATAAAATATTAGAATATAATTAAAAAATAAAATATTTTATTTTTTTCAATTTTCATAATAATAAACCTAAAATATCCTAAAATATACTAAAATATCGAACATTATTTTTTTAGAATACCTATTTGATATTTCTTTAACATTTTTTTAGCATACTCGTCATGACCTATACTATTAAATAAGGTTGTAGCATCTTTACCAACTCCTTTCATAATAATATCCCCCCCTGGGTGTTTAGGTATCCATTCTGTAATATCTGCAACTTTATTATTGATTACTATCCAAGCATCACTTTTTTTATTATGTTTAGCAACTTCTTCTAAAGTATATTCTGGTAATATTTTTTTATCTTTAGATTGCACTTTAGTTTTATTAGTTTTTATGATATGATTTCTAGAACTATTCTTTTTTTTTGTCAACATATTTTTAATATTTTTTAGTTTACTATGAGTACTATTACTATTTAATATATTTTTATGATTTACTATTTTATTATCTATTAGTTTTCTGATTTCTTTTACTTTTGTAATATTATTTTTATTTATATTTTTATTATTATAATTATAAGTAATAGCAATACCTAATTTACTCAATACTAAGTTAGAGGTTTCTAGAGAACCTTCTACCCAAGCTTGAAAACTACTATAATTTTCACCACATATATAAAGATTTTCATTATTTATAGGTTGTGTCATTTTATCTATTATATTTGTTCTATCATAGGTACTTTTCCAATAGCCGGCACCAACATGCCAATAACAATGTTTATACCATTTTGCTTTTGGTATATCTATATCTGGAAAGAGTTCTTTTAAATATTTATTTAATTGTTTTTCAAATGTTCCATTATTAACACATTTTAACCAATAGTTTGCAAAATGTGAATCAGTATAAGATATCATAATGACCCCTTTTTTAGAATTAACAGGTATAATATATTTAATCGGATTATTTGTTGTTATTTTTTCCATACCATCAAACCATACTTTACCTGTTTTTTTATCTAATGGATATCTTGCATAGATACGATAAAGAGGTTCATTTTGTACTGAATTTATATTATGTAATAATGTTTTATGTTTAGTTAAATAGTCTATTTGGAGTAATTTATTTTTAGGTATGGTAATTATTAAATGACGTGTAGCGAGTTTAATAGTTTTATTACAAATAATTTCATAATGATGCTTGCTGCCATTATCACTGCCATTATTGCTGCCATTATCACTAGTACCATCTATTTTCACTATTTGTTCAAGCGTATGTTCTTTATAAAGTTTAACAGTTGATATATTTTTTAATTTATCAAGTATGTTATCAATAATTTGTTCTAGACCACCATTAAGTATCCTATATTTCATTTTATCTGAATATTCATGTGTAAATAAATGTATTGATTCAAAAGCATTTAAAACACCAAGTTCTGAATAATATGGATAGATATCTATTAAATATTGTTTTATTGTTGGATATTTATCACTAATTGGTTTATATTTAGATGACTTATTATTTTCAACTAACTCAAGAATAGTTGTATTTATAAGTTCTTGTTTAGTTATTTTATTTTTTTTTATATATTTTTGTAAATAAAAAATAAAATGATGAATATCTGGAAATATAGTTTCTAAATGAATATCATATTTTGGTTTTATTGATTTATAATTTAGCGTGTTTGATATAGGTATTGATTTTTTCATTAAGTCTAATTCATTTATAAGAGCTATCATTCTATATTGTTCTGTATTAAATCTTGCTGCACCACCGTCCACTATAATACCATCATATTTAATAGAATGTATTCTACCTCCGGTATATGCACTTGCTTCAATAATACATATTGTTTTAGTAGGATAGGATTGATGTAATTTTAATGCTGTATATAAACCAGAAACACCAGCACCTACAATTAAATAATCATATATATCATACATATTATTTATAATTAAAAGTTATTTATTATTATATAGATAGATAAGAAATTATTATATAGAAGATTACTAATTTAATAGTTAAAAAAAAGATGAAAAATATTTAAAATAAGAAGAATTTAAGAATTTATTTATAATTTAATACTAGTATTTTTTTAGAGTTTTTAAGACTTTTATATTTTTTTGAAGGGTTTTAAGGATTTTTATATTTTTTTTAAGGGGTTTAAGCCTTAACAGCCTTTGCCTTGGCAGAGGGTGCCTTAGCAGCCTTAGGGGCAGCTTCAACAACTGGTGCAACAACTGCGGCTTCAACTGGGGCAGCTACTGCCTTGGGGGTTTTAGCTTTCTTGGCAGGGGCAGCAGCTTCAACTGGGGCAGCAGCTGGGACAACAGCTTCAGTGGCAGCAGCCTTTGCAACCTTAGCTTTTTTCGCCGGGGCAGCTGCAACTGGGGCAGCTTCAGTAGCAACTGGGGCAGGAGCAGCTTCGGCGGATTTAGCCTTGCGAACTTTCTTTTCCTTAGTTGGTTCAGAAACTTCAGCAGCAGGGGCAGCTTCAGTGGATGCAGGGGCAGCAGCTAAAGCAGCCAATACAGAAGTACGCTCAACTTGATAACGTTCTTTGTCGGCAGTTTCAAGAGCTTTAAAATCAGCCATTTGAACAGGAGTCAAAGCCTTCCACGCTTCAGAAACAAAACGGGAGAGTTCTCCAAAGGTGGCTTGAGGATGAGCAGCTTGAGAAACCGGGCGCTGTTTCTGGGTAAAGAAACTAAAAGCAGTGCGAGGGTGCTTGATCGATGAGGTCGGGTTAGCACGACGCTTATCACGCTTCAAACGTTTTTGAATGTTTTCAAGAGTGCGGGTGCTGACAACATTCCAGCCATCTTCAAATTTGAAGGAAAACTTCTCTGCAAGGGCAGAAACAATCTTTTGAGAAAGTTTGAAAGAAGACTCAGTAGAGCCAATTTGTGCGGTAAGAGACATTTTAGAAATAAGTGAGAATATTAATAAATAATTATATATTGGTTTAGCTTATGATTTAAAATATAAAGATATCTTTAAATTGTTTTTTTTACGCAACAAAATTATTTTTTTTATATGTTAAATATTTTTTATATATAAAGAAAATTAATTTCACATTTAAAAATCAATTTTATTTTGTAATAATAATTTATTTTTTACTAAATTAAAATATTTTTTATCTATTTTTTTATCTATTTTTTTATCTATTTTTTTATCTATTTTTTTATCTATTTTTTTATCTATTTTTTTATCTATTTTTTTATCTATTTTTTTATCTATTTTTTTATTTAT